>OGCO01003370.1_pt1 | contig 18910 bp, 16 predicted proteins | sample 1570171 | NCBI WGS metagenome assembly OGCO01 (sample SAMEA4370583, study PRJEB24528) | human gut metagenome | reverse complement strand
ACTTAGTTGGACTCATGCCATTCAGAATGTTCAGCTCACAGGCGGTTTTGATGACGCCCTGTTTGCTGGAACCATACCACTTGCTCTGGTCGATGTCGGTGAACTTCTCGTAGGCACCCAGATTGGTCTTTGTGAACGCCTGGAAACCCGTGGGGGAAGCGGCCAGAGCAGGTGTCACCAAACTGAGACACAGGACAGAGGCCAACAAGCTGCAGCAGAGTTTCTTCAAGGGTCTCATAAAATGCTCCTCCTTTGAATAACTAGAAATTTTATCGAAACACCACCCAGCGCTGCCCCACATAATTCAGCCCCACGAAGAGACACATACCCACCAGCATCGCAGTATTTTCCTGCGGCTGCTGCGCCCAGCCGGAGCAGAGATGCTGCACGACCGGCTTTGCCGCGCCGTAGGCGACGAGATAGCAGAGGGTGATGTGGACGACGAAGCGCGGCAACGTTTGGGCGGCGCTTGCTTTGCTCTGGAACGTAAAGGCCCGGTTGAGCAGGTAGCTCAGCACGCTTCCGAAGACATAGTTGGACGCGGAAGAGAGCCAGTAACTCAGGTGCAGTACGTTGTAAAACACGAACATGATCCCCGTCCCAACGACGGTGTTGACCGCGCCCACCAGCAGGAACTTCCAGAGGGTGCGGTCAAGGTGTTTTTTCATGAGATGATGCATGGCGGTCCTCCCCACAAGTCTCTGCGATGAGGTATCTGGGCCTGTCTTTGATTTCCTCATAGAGCTTGGCAAGATAGTAGCCGATGATGCCCAGGCTGATCATCACAAGACTGCTGGAAAACAGCTGGATCAGGATGACCGTCGTAAAGCCGCCCAACGCCTGCCCCAACAGCTTTTGCACCAGGGCGATGCCCCCCAACACCAGAGAGGCCAGCAGCATGAGTGCGCCCAGGATGGTCACGAGCTGAAGGGGAGCTGTGGAAAACGACGCAAGGTTGCGAACGGCGTACCGGATCAGCGAAGCTGTAGACCACTTCGACGCACCCGCTTCCCGTTCCCGGACGGCAAAGGAGACGTGCGTGGTCCGGAAGCCGACCCAGGAGGAGAGCGCCCGGAAAAACGTGTGCCGTTCCCGTAAATGGATCAGGACCTCGACAACAGCCCGGTCCAGGAGCTTGAAGTCTGAGGCATGGGAGAGGTCACAGCCGGTGGCTTTGCTGATGAGCCGGTAAAAGGTCTTGGCTGCCAAAGTGCGCCAGGGCCGCTCCGTTCCGCGGCTGATCTTCCGGCCCTCGACGATGTCATAGCCCTGCTGCCAGAGGGCGTACATCTCCAAGATCTTCTCCGGCGGATGCTGCAAGTCACAGTCGATGACCACGCAGCAGGCCCCACGCGCGGCGGTCAGGCCGGATAAGATCGCCGCTTCCTTCCCAAAGTTTCTGGAAAAGCGCAGCCCCCGCACGGCGGGATTTTGTTGGGAGAGGTGCCGAATCAAGGCCCAGGTGTTGTCCCGGGAGCCGTCATCGACAAAGAGAAGTTCATACGGGATGCCGTGCTCCGCCAGCATGGTCCCGATGGTGTGCGCCGTTTTTTCAATCATCGCTTTCTCGTGATAGGCCGGGATCACGACGGAAAGTAGTCCCGTTTCCCGCATGGCGCTCACCTCCTGTTTGGACTGAGTTCTGGTAATCTGGATGGTCACTGATCTTGATCACGACGAAGTGATCATCAAAGCACTCGAGGTACCCGGCTTGGGGAAACGTTGGAAGGGCGGACAGATCATAGCGCTCCGAAATAAAGTCATAGGTGCGGTAGGACATGGGCAGGCGAACCCCCAGGCGTGCCATGAGACCGTGGTAGGACATCTGATTGCAGATCCCTGTGACCCAGAAGTTTCCCATCTGTGCGTAGTGGTTGGCGCATGCATATGCCTCGCTGACGGCAAATGTCTCGTTTCTGGCCGGGACGCCCACGAAGACATATTCGTACTGGTCAGACCAGAGGCCTTCTCGCTGTAAGTCCGAGATAATTTGGGTGGCCATGGTTTCTGACGCGTTTTGTCCCTCGTACATGGCCTCTTGATCAAACCAGACCTGCATGGCATTTCCGTAGAGTAAGGCCAGCCCAAAGAGAATCCCGAGAACCCAGGGCAAGCGCCTTCTGGGGAGACAGGAGAGTACGAAGACCAGACTGAGCGGGACGAGCAGCGCCAGCCCCGCCGACATTTGCAGTTCCAGCTTATCCCCGGCCAGGAGCAGATAGGCGCTGCCAGCCACGGGAAGGGCAGCCGCCGCCAGGAGCAGCAGACAGACCAGCGCGGGCTGTTTCCGGCACCGGATGCCGAGCCGGAGCATCCCGGCGGCAAAGAGAAGCAGGAGCAACAGGAAGCAGCCCCATCCGTGGGCCTGCAGGCGGTTGAGATGAAACGTATCCGTGAAAAAATAGACCCGAAAATAGTGATAGGTCTTGGCGAGGTTCTCCGGCAGTGCGGCGAGCATCCCGGAGAGCGTGATGCTGTCGGCCCCGTTATAGCTGCTGAGCGTGACGTCATTGCGTGCGAGAAAAAACGACAGAGATGCCCGGTAGAAGAGGCCGCCGAGCAACAGCGCAGCGAACACGCACAGCGTGCGGTGCCCGATCTGCCCCAGATCCAGGTGCCATTCCGCCGTGCGGCCCAGGAAGAGAAGCGCGAACAGCGCTATCACGCAAAAAACACCCAGATACGCCTGGTAGCACGCCAGGGACAGCCCCAGGGAAACGCCGCCTACGAGTACAGCGCTCCCAGCGTGCGGGAGCCGAAGGGGTGCGTAGACGCCCAAAACCGCCAGAAAAAACGAGAGGGCATAGCCGAGGGAGGTCATGCGGTAAGAGAGCGTATTGCAGACGACGACGGAAGAGAGCCAGAGGCAGGAACTCAAGGCGCTCACCACCGGGTCCTCGACCCCGAGCAGCCGTAGCACCAGCAGAAAGCCCACGAGAAACAGTGCCAGTGCGGCGAGGGAGGTGATGGGGTCTGCGTGCAGCCCCAGAGTGAGCTTGTCGATGTAGTGCAGGAGCCAGCGCCCGGAGGTCAGCTCCGGGAGGCCTGCATGGTAGTAGGTTTGGTTCCACAGACCGTCAAAGGTGTTGGTCAGCTGCTGCGCCATCATGAGGCCGTAGAGGACCACCGCAAAGCTAAGGCCACCCCAGAGGGCGGGCCGGTAGGTTTGATAGAGCTGTTTCAAGGGATCCCTCTTTTCCTGTTTGTGCTCCAATCAGCCCCGGGCGGAGCTGACCCAGGCCAGGAGCTGCTCGACGGAGACCGCCTGGTTGATGTTGTAGCGGCCCAGGTCCAGGAGTGACTGCGGCAGACCTTTGAGCAGGGTGCTGCTGACCATCTCGGTGGTGAAGGTCATGTCGAAGCCGTTTTCCAGCAGGGTCACCTGGGCCAGCGTGTTGTAGTAGCCGCCGGGATAGGAGAGAACGTGGATGTTTGTCTCCCCGATGCTCTTCTCCAGAAGACGGCGCATTTGCTGACAGTCCTCCGTGAGCGCGGCGCGGTAGTCTGCTTCGCTCTCGCCGTCCAGGGGGAGAATGGTCTCGCGGGCGGTGCCTGTGCCCTCAAACGCCTTGCACTGGTGCATGTCGTAGGTGTGGCTCTGGATTGAGATGAGGCCGGAGGCCACCATCTCCCTGGCCTGCTGGGCGCTGAAATGGGGGGTGATGGGGTAGTCGGTGTCTTTGTAGTGCTCCGTGTTTCCCATCGTGGCACCGATGACGAAGATCGTGGCCTTCATGCGGTACTTTTGTAGGATGGGGAAAGCGAGTGTGTAGTTGCTCAGGTAGCCGTCGTCAAAGGTGATGAGGATGGGTTTCTGCGGCAGGGGCATCCCCTCGCGGACGTAGGCTTCCAGCTCGTCCGGGAGGACAGCGGTGTAGCCGGCTGCGGCCAGGGCGGCGATCTGCGCCTCGAAGTGCTCTGGGGTGATGAGTGTGGTGTCGTTGCCCGTCTGGTCCAGATGATGGTACATGAGGACGGGGACCGTGGCGGTGTAGGCTTCCGCGGCTTGCGCGTGGGTTTGGGAGAGCACGGCCCAGTGTTCAGCGGCGTTTTCCCGGGTGACGTGTTCACCGAGGTCCGCCGGAACATAGATGCTGTCATCCCCGAAGAGCCGGGCCAGGGCCATTTGGCCGACACAGTTGCGGGCGTGCGTCTCGTCGTAGAAATAGCGCGGCTCAAAGCTCGCGGAGCTGTAGAGAAAGTCCCAATAGTCCGTGACCTCTGCCAGGCGGGTGTAGAAATCGACGACCTGCTCCCAGTCAAAATAGCGGAGGTATTCGTAGTAGACCGGGGGCGTGAGGACGAGAAAGTTTACGCCCTTTTCCCGGCAGAGATCCCGGATGCGGGCGAGACTCTCCAGGGTGCCGGTGATGGCCTGCTCATTCATCTCGATGTGGGACTTGGGGTAGTTGGCGAAGACGGGGTAGGCTTGCAAATAAGCGTCCAGGCTGCCGATGCCCTCCGCGTCCCGCACGGTTTTGTCATAGGCCCCGGTCGTCTCGTTGAAGACGTCAAACGGCTGGGTAAGATAGGTATCGTTTCGCATGGCCTTGAGCTTATCCAGGCTGTGGCGGGGGTCCAGAAAGAGATACTTGGAGAAGAAGGCGAACTTGCTTTGCCCAGTCGTCTCCGGGGGCATGGCGTAGGAGAGGGGATCCGCCTCGACGTTGTAGGAGGTGGCGTTGTCCAAATAGACGTTGACCACGATATTTTTGACGGCGTAGTGGGTGAGAAGATAGGTTGCCTGCTCTTCCGTGTCCAGCATGTCGGAGCCATAGACGATCATGTTGTAGAACTTGGCGTCCAGATACCGGTTCAGTGACGCGACAGGGAACGAACTTGTGGAAGAGGAGCCGAGCAGATAGGAGTCGTACTCGTCGTGGTGCTCTTTCAGGTAGGTGATCTTGGCGGTGCGCGGGTTCAGGGTCATTTCGTAGGAAGGCCATTCCATCGCCTTGTGGGAGAAGACCCCGAAGGGGTCCACCCAGTAGTTGAAGGCCACGACCGCCGCCCCCAGCAGAACGACCGTCGCCAGGAAGAGGGCCAGCCAGCGTTTTGAATTCATGTGTGCCTCCGAGGATTAAAATTGTGGATCTTAGAATTGCTGATAGAGAAAGGTCGAGGAGATGTATTCTGCCCGCAGCACGCCAAAGCAGAAAAGCACCACCAGAGGGAGGGCGATGCAGACCCACTGGACGAAGGGGGACTGCTTCTCCAGCGCGGGGCGAATTTCTCCGTGCGTCTCCTGATACCACTCCGCCAGGAGCAGCACGGCGACGCTGAGCAGCAGCACGACGTAGTCCTGGGCAGTCAGGCCCAGGGTGAGCAGCGTGCCGTTGGCAAGGTCGGCAAACTGAGGGTGGAGCAGCGTCTCTTTGGCCATCCAGACCGCCGTGAGAAAGCGCGGGGCGCGGGTGATGTAGCGGCCGAAGAAGACGATGACATTGGTCCGGACCAGCCGGAAGAGGTGCCAGCCCCTGGACGTATCGTTGATGTGCAGGGACTGCTTCCACCGGTAGAAGCGGGGGGAGAGCAGGAGGGAGAGGGTGATGATGCCACCGTTCCAAAAGCCGAAGGCGATGTAGCGCCAGTTGGCTCCGTGCCAGATGCCGATGACCAAGTAGACAAGGAAAGTTGCCAGGGAGGTGGGGAGGATCTTGCCCAACTTGCCTTTGATGTGCCTGCGGGTCAGTTTCCCCAGCTTGCCGAAGGGCTTGGACAGGGAGAGGGGATAGAAGAGATAGTCCCGCATCCAGGTCCCCAGGGTGATGTGCCAGCGCCGCCAAAAATCCGTGAGTGACGTGGCGTAGAGCGGGCGGCGGAAGTTTTCGGCCAGGTCGATGCCAAAAAGCTTGGCCACGCCCCGGGTGATGTCGATGCCGCCGGAGAAGTCACCGTAGAGCTGGATGCAGTAGAACAGGACCCCGACGGCGAGAATGCTGCCGCTGTGGTCCCAGGGGTGGTCCAGCACAGAGGAGACCAGCACGGCAGCCCGGTCTGCGATGACTAGCTTTTTGAAATAGCCCCACAGCATGAGCTGGATGCCATACTTCAGGTTGCCAAAATCCAGACTCCGCCCGGCCAAAAGCTGAGGCCCCAGGTCCCCAAAGCGGCTGATGGGTCCCTGGACCATCTGCGGAAAGAAGGAGACGAAGAGCAGCAGCTTCCCAAAATGGTGCTCTGGCGCGTACTTGTCGCGGTAGACGTCGATGACATAGCCCACGGACTGGAACATGAAAAAGGAGACGCCCAATGGGAGGACCAGCTCAGACAGCGGCAGCTGCACCCCTGCCCGGTCGGCCAGGGGCAGGAAGAGATCGGCGGTGAAATTCCAGTATTTCAGCACATATAGCAGGCCGAAATTCAGGAGACAGGCGACCAGCACAACAGCCCGGCGACGGGGCTTATACCGGGCGGTGACCGCCTTTCGTTCTTCCTTAGGGGCCGCGCGGCGCAAGTCGTTGTAATGTCCTAGGAGCAGGCCACAGACATAGACGATGGCGGCAGTATAGAAGACGTAAAGGACGGTCTTCCCGCCACCGACGCAGTAGAACACCAGGCTGGCCGCCAGCAGAACGCACCACTGGGCGTGCTGCGGCAGCAGGTAATAAACAAGCACCGCCCCGGCGACCAGCAGGAGAAAGGACAGAGAGGTAAACGACATGCTCAGTCCTTCCGGGCCTGGAGCAGCGCCAGCATGGCGTCCAGAGAGTTGAAGTTCTCAGGAACCAGGTCATCCACGGTGATCTCGACGTCGAAGGCGTCATTTAGCTCTGAGACAATGGTTACGATGTCCAGAGATTCCAAGATCTCATCGTCCACCAGGGCCGTCTCCGTCTCAAAGTCAACGCCGGGGACGGCTTCGGTCAGAATTTCCAATAGTTTTTCTCTCATGGGATAAGGACCTTCTTTCTGAAAATAGCATCCTGGAGCCGGGGGCGGTCGATCTTCCCGTTGGGGTTGTGGGGCATCGTCTCCAGGGGGTGATAGAGGTTGGGGACCATGTAGCGGGGCAGGGCGGCGCGGGCCGCTTTCGCCAGGGCCTTGGGGTCCTCGCCGCCGGTGTAGGCGCAGTGGATGCGGCCTTTCTCCGGGTCGAAGAAGCAGACGACCTCTTCCAGGGCGGGAAAGGCGCTGAGGACGGTTTCAATCTCGCCCAGCTCGATGCGGTAGCCCATGTGCTTAATCTGGCCGTCCCGACGGGAGAGAAAGGTGAAGACGCCGTGTTCGTCTTCCAGCGCTAGGTCACCGGTGCGGTAGATGAGGTCGGGATAGTTGGGGTTGCGGGGGTCCTGCATAAAGGCTGAGCGGGTCTTGTCCCACTGGGCAAAATAGCCCTTGGCCAGGCCGATGCCGCGCACGCATAGCTCTCCGGGCTGGCCTGGCGGGACGGGCTGTAATGACTCGTCCAGGAGGAAGACCTCTTTGTTGGCGCAGGCCGTGCCGATGGGGATGCGCTCGTCGTCGGCAAAGTCCCGTCGGATGGGGTACCAGGTGCAGTCCACGGTGACCTCAGTGGGGCCGTACAAATTGATGTACTGGACCTGGGGCAAGGCCCGCTTCCAACGGTTGAGCTGCTTGGCCCGGAGTGTTTCGCCGCCGACGATCACGGTACGCAGAGTCTGCGGGGCCTTTTGTTCCAGCACGCCGGAGTTGGCGACCAGGTGAAAGGCGGAGGTCGCCCAGACCAGGGCCGTGACCGCTTTGTCGGCCAGGAAGTCCATGAGCAGGGGCGGGAAGAGAAAGTCTTTCTTGGGGATGATGTGGGTGCTGGCCCCGCACTTGAGGGTGATATAAATATCTTTCACCGAGAGATCAAAGTAAAACGGGGCTTGGTTTGCCAGAATGTCTCGCTCCGTAAAGCCGCAGGCGTCGGCCATCCATTCGATGAAGTCAATGACGCTCCGGTGGGAGAGGATAATACCCTTGGGCGTGCCGGTGGAGCCGGAGGTGAAGATGGCGTAGACCGGGTCGATGTCCAGGACCCTGTCCCGGCGGCACTGCAAGCGTGCTTCGTCCACAGAATGGGTAAAGGCGGCCTCGTCCAGCAGCAGAACAGGGCAGAGGTCGGCCAGGGCTTGGGCCACACGCTCCCGCGCTTGTCCGTAGACCAGGGCGGCGGGGGCCAGCGTCTCCACGATGCCCCGCAGGCGGGGCAGGGGCATCTGGCTGTCCAGCGGGACGTAGTAGTCCCCGGCGCTCAGGACGCCCTGAAAGGCGGCCAGGTTCGCCGCGCGGTGATCTACCAGCACCACCACCGGGCGGTTGGGCCGGTCGGTCTGCGCCGCCAGAGCAGAGCCAAGCCCCTTGGCCGCTGCCAGCAGCTGGGCAAAGGAGAAGGACCGGCCTTCGTCAGAAAACGCCAGCTTGTCTGGGAAGCGGCGGGCGGTGTTCTCCAGGTATTCCAACACATTTTTTTGCAGCATGGATCAGACCTCCCAATGCAGTTTGGGGCTTTTTTTGCCCCTCTAAACAATAAAGATAGCAAAAACGAAAAAGAGCAACCGATTTTTTCAAAATTTGCGAAAATTTTTTGGGAGCGTTTACTTTCTCCCTGGTTCCCTCTCTTTCTCTGTTGTATTTCATCCAACAAGAAGGGAGGGAAAAGGCCTATGACACAGCCGATCCGCTATCTCCAGACGGACCCGCGCTGGGCAAAGCTGGACTACTCAGCCAAAGGCGAGAAAACGACTATCGGTGCTTCTGGCTGTGGTCCTACTGCAATGGCTATGGTTTTGGCAACTTGGGCGGACAAGTCCGTGACGCCGAAGAGCGAGTGTGCCTGGGCATTGTCTCGTGGCTATAAGGCCCCCAAGCAGGGGACCTACTACGGCTATTTTACTCCGGCAGCCAAGCGATATGGCCTCAAGGCTTACATGCTCAATAGCACCACCATTTACGGCAAGCAGGATAGCCCCTATCATGCCAAAGCGAAAGCAGCGTTGGATCAGGGCCATCTTGTGATCGCCTGCATGGGGCCGGGGCTATGGACTTCTTCCGGGCATTTCGTCCTGCTGTGGAAGCTCCAGGGCAACACCGTGTTTCTGAACGACCCGGCAAGCACCCGCCTGGCACGGACCCAGGGGAACTATGCGTTGTTCCGCAAACAGGTGAAGTATTACTTCGTGGTAGAGCGGCCCACAAAAAAATAAAAATTTTTACATGGGACGTTTACTTTCGAGAGAAGATCGTATCTTTCTCTCTTGTCACTACTCAAAGCCGCTTGGGAATTCACTTGCCGGGCAGCAGGCGGGAAAGAGTAGGAACAAAAATTTATTCTAAGGAGGCCATGTGTTATGGCAGAAGAAAACAAAAGTATCGTCGTCTATGGCGGTACCCTGGCCGGTGTTGCAGCAGCGGCAAAAGCAGCAGGTCATGTGGACCTGGAGAAGACCACTATCACCCTCATCGTCCCTGATCCTGTGGATCACAACGGCAACGGCGTTTGTCTGGGTGGCCTGGCTACTGTGGGTGGCCAGAACTTCTTTGACATTGGCTGGAAGCAAATTAACAATGAGTGGAGATTCTATACCAAAGGTTCTTTTAACTGGTGGTATAGCAAAGTTGGTCAGCACTATAACCCGGAGACACTTTCCAACCGTCTGAAGTCGGATCTGACAAAGCCTGAGTTTCAGGGAAAGATTAACATCCTCTACGGCTATGACATTAAGAGCATCGGCTGGGGTGCTCCTGCTAACATTACCGCCGTCAACCTGTGCCAGATTGAGCAGGATTCGGATGGTCGTGTCGTCTGGGGCACTAAGACCTGCACTGTGGCTGGTGATTATTTCATCGATGCCTCTGAGTCCGGTCGTCTGACTCGTTTGTCCAACTTTGGTGGCACCACCGGCCGGTATGATTGGCCCGCCAATAAGTTAGATGCAAGTGAACAGGGAAGCAGCGGCAAGGCTCGCCAGCAGGCAGCTACCTTGATGTTCAAGGTAACTAACTTTAATCGCCATGCAGCGGGCCTGGAAAATGCTCAGCATGGTGGATTCATCGGTGTGGCCGGTGGCACGGATGCCTATAAGAATAATGCAAAAATTATTGCATTTAACAACAAGTACGGTCCTCAAGGGTTTGCGCTGAAGCCATTTAATATGGCGCAGGATGCTGCCGAGGGCAGTAACCCTCTGGCATCAGAGTGGTGGGTCAATATGCTGCTGGTCTTCAATGTCGATGGCCGTGCCTATAACCGCGATAAGGGTACCAGCATCTTTCCCAAGGATATGCGTTCCGATTACATGACAGTAGACGACGCTTATGTTGCAGCTAAGAAAGTCCTGGAGTACGATGACTTCCTGCCGGCACTTCGTTCCTTCCCTGGGTTTGAAAACGCAGAGCTGGTAAAAGATAGCAAAGGAAAACCTGTGGTGGCAAAGATTCTCTACCTGCGTGAGACGATCCACTCGGCACAGTCTTCCAGTGCGAGAGCCAATGGTACGGAGAACAGCAACTATGCGCTTCGTACGGATGACTTCCGCGTCCCTGGTTCTAACAAATCCAGTGGATATGATGCGAGAAATTATGCCAAGCGCGTTGGGCTGAACTACTATGCCCTGGACATCAATGCTTACAAGTTTGAAGACTTGAAGAAATCTGGTGCCTATATTTGGGGTCACGAGGTAACTACGACATTGCGAGAGGGAATGTCCTTCCCAACGCATAACTCTCCTACCTATGTTCCGTATGATGCAATCGCGACGAACTTCGTCTATAATCTGCTCATTCCCGGTTACGCCGCGGGTATCTCTTCCCTGGGGTGGTCAGAAGCAAGAACCCTGCCCAACCAGTGTGTGCTGGGTGATGCTGCGGGTGTAGCAGCAGCGTATGCTGCAAAAAATAACAAACAGCCTTTGAATTTCAACAGCACAGACATTGCTGCGATTCAAAGCACGCTGCTTAACAGCGCAGCAATGCTGGAAAAGACCTATTGATTGATTCAAGTACAATGGGAGCAGATCAGGCTGAACTGCTCCCATCCATTTTAAGAAATAGGAAGAGTGGCAGGCTCCGGGAGGAGAAGCGTTAGCATGTTATTTTCATATTGACTATTCCATCCGGTATCTTCCTGCTCGGAATAGACCGGGATCATAACTTGGCCAGACAACATTCTAGCGGGTGTGGGAGAGGTATCCACGAGACTCATCTTCTCGCCAAGGGAAGCGATCGTCCAGATCGGTACATTAAAGTTGTATTTTGTGCTACCCGGATAGAAGGCAGTAGTACTGCCTTCCGTGTCCAGGCCGACACGTTGAGAAATAGGATCCCAGGCAACATAATAGCCGTATTCACCAGAAGGGTCATAGTTCTCAGAAACGATTAGCCAACTTTGAAGCAGAAGATCCGCAGGAAGATAAATTGTGCCGTCAATATTGAGATAATTACGAAAATATTTCAGAACTCTGGATGCGTGTGAAGGATACGAGTCGTTATATTGAAATACTAATGTCATTGTTTCCTTGTGAGAGGTACTCTTCAACATCTCGTTGACTACGCGAGAAACTATCACCACGGCTTCTGCGCGGGTGGCTGTCTTCTTGGGACCAAAGCTGCCGTCAGGATAGCCCTTTAAGATCCCCACGTTGGTCGCCTGCTTTATATAGCCTCGCATCCAGTCCTGGATCGTATCTTTGTCTGTGAAAGACAGGTCAATGTTTTCTTCGTGTGTAGCTGGATAGACAAGCCCCAGTGCACGGTCAGCCATCAGCGCGATCTCATAGCGGGCAATGGCTTTCTCTGGCTGGAATTTATGTTCGTTATAATCATCGACGACCATCAGACCCGAAGCTAAGGCTACGTCTGTCAGACCTTGCTTGGTCAGCCAGTGGCTGCTCATGTCAGTGAGTGGACCTTGATTGGTTTTGTTGCTCTCTTTCATCCACTGGACCAGCTTAGAATATGGGTCCATGTTGGTCGCGGACAGCAGCATCTTCACGAACTCAGCCCGTGTGATGGTAGCATCAGGACGGAACGTCCCGTCCGGGTAGCCACTCACCCAGCCGCTCTGTACGGCGGCTTCGATTTGCTCCTGTGCCCAGTGGCCTTGAGTATCCGGGAAGGAACTCTCGGATGGCGCGGCCATGGCAGCAGGGAGCAGCAGCGCGGCGATGAGTGCGCCGCAAAGCAATCGCTTGAATAGTTTCATGTGTTTTCCTCCTTCCGGGGCCTTTTTAACCCCTTTCAACTATAAAGATACAAAATCGGAAAAAGTGCAACCGACTTTTTCAAAATTTGCGAAAATTTTTTGGGAGCGTTTACTTTCTCCCTGGTTCCCGCTCTTTCTCTGTTGTATTTCATCCAAAAAGAAGGGAGGGAAAACGATTATGACACAGCCGATCCGCTATCTCCAGACGGACCCGCGCTGGGCAAAGCTGGACTACTCAGCCAAAGGCGAGAAAACGACTATCGGTGCTTCTGGCTGTGGTCCTACTGCAATGGCTATGGTTTTGGCAACTTGGGCGGACAAGTCCGTGACGCCGAAGAGCGAGTGTGCCTGGGCATTGTCTCGTGGCTATAAGGCCCCCAAGCAGGGGACCTACTACGGCTATTTTACTCCGGCAGCCAAGCGATATGGCCTCAAGGCTTACATGCTCAATAGCACCACCATTTACGGCAAGCAGGATAGCCCCTATCATGCCAAAGCGAAAGCAGCGTTGGATCAGGGCCATCTTGTGATCGCCTGCATGGGGCCGGGGCTATGGACTTCTTCCGGGCATTTCGTCCTGCTGTGGAAGCTCCAGGGCAACACCGTGTTTCTGAACGACCCGGCAAGCACCCGCCTGGCACGGACCCAGGGGAACTATGCGTTGTTCCGCAAACAGGTGAAGTATTACTTCGTGGTAGAGCGGCCCACAAAAAAATAAAAATTTTTACATGGGACGTTTACTTTCGAGAGAAGATCGTATCTTTCTCTCTTGTCACTACTCAAAGCCGCTTGGGAATTCACTTGCCGGGCAGCAGGCGGGAAAGAGTAGGAACAAAAATTTATTCTAAGGAGGCCATGTGTTATGGCAGAAGAAAACAAAAGTATCGTCGTCTATGGCGGTACCCTGGCCGGTGTTGCAGCAGCGGCAAAAGCAGCAGGTCATGTGGACCTGGAGAAGACCACTATCACCCTCATCGTCCCTGATCCTGTGGATCACAACGGCAACGGCGTTTGTCTGGGTGGCCTGGCTACTGTGGGTGGCCAGAACTTCTTTGACATTCGTGAGAGTGCTAAGTATACCAAAGGCTCTTTTGCTTGGTGGTATGGACAGTGGGGCCAGTTCTATAGTGTTCAGAAGATGTCCGATCGACTCAAGGCAGACCTGACGAAGAAGGATTTTCAGGATAAGAACGGCCAGAATAAGGTCCATATCCTCTACGGCTATGACATCAAGAGCATCGGCTGGGGTGCCCCCGCTAACATCACTCAGGTCAACCTGTGCCAAATCGAACAGGATTCGGATGGCCGTGTTGTCTGGGGCAGTAAGACCTGCACTGTGACTGGTGACTATTTCATCGATGCCTCTGAGTCTGGTCGTCTGACTCGTCTGTCTAACTTCGGTGGCACCACTGGCCGATATGACTGGCCTGCGGAAAAGTTGGACGCGGATGAACAAGGGCCCAGTGGCAAGGCTCGCCAGCAGGCAACGACCTTAATGTTTAAGGTTAAGGGACTGACAGTGAAAGAGCGAAACACTAAACTGGGTTATACCGACATTGAAATGGAGAAGAGAAAAAATACTTGGTATGCAACTGGTGGTAAGAAAGCTTACGCTGATGCGACTAAGGCGATCTACAAGTTCAATGAAGCCCATCGTTCGGAAGGAATTGCCCTGAAGCCATTCAATATGGCGCAGGATGGCGAAAATGCAGAGGAATGGTGGATCAATACCCTTCTGGTATTCAATGTGGATGGCCGCGCCTACAACCGTGATAAGGGTACGAGTGTCTTCCCCAAGGATATGCGTTCCGACTATAAGACCGTGGATGATGCCTATGTCTTTGCCAAGAAGGTCCTGGAGTACCCTGATTTTCTCCCTGCCCTTCGCGCGTTTCCTGAATTTGAAAACGTGGAGTTGGTGAAGGACAGCAAGGGCAAGCCTGTGGTGGCAAAAATCCTCTACCTGAGAGAGACCATTCATTCTGCCCAATCTTCCAGCGCTACTGCTCGAAAGAACGGCAGTGAGGACACCAACTATGCTGTTCACGCGAAGGACTTCTGGGATTCTGGCGCTACGAAGTCCACTGGCACTGATAAGCGCAACTATGCCAAGCGCATCGGTCTAAACTTCTACTGGTTGGACATCAATGCCTACAAGATCGAAGATTTAAAGGATAAAAATGGGGCCTATATTTGGGGGGAGCCTATTACGGGAACTGTGCGATCTGACATTAAGAACCAGGGGAATGAGGACTTCCCCACGGTGAACAGTCCTGCTTATATTCCCTATGATGCCCTTGCAACGAACTTTGTCTATAACCTGCTGATCCCTGGCTATGCTGCGGGCATTTCTTCGCTGGGATGGTCTGAAGCACGTGTGCTGCCTAACCAGTGTGTGTTGGGTGACGCTGCTGGTGTGGCTGCGGCCTATGCTGCGACCAACAACAAGCAGCCGCTGAGCTTTAACAGCGCGGATATTGCAAAGATTCAAACTACTCTGGCACAGAGTAACGCATGCCTTGAAAAGTAAGCGATCTTTGAAAAATAAAGTGAAAAAAGTGGGTTGTATCCAGGTGATACAGCCCACTTTTGGCTAGAATTAGGAAAAAGGATGCTCTACGACTTCCGGGAGAAGCATAGTTAAGGTGTGGTTTTTGTAAGTACAGTCCCAACCGGTGTTTTCTGTTTCGGAATAAACAGGAATCATGATTTCTCCATAAACCATACGAGCGGGAGCGATAAAGTGGTTCAGCAACGTGAGGTTTTCATCAGGAAATGCTCTCATTTCAGAATCATCGAAATTATATCCTACAGAACCGGGATAAAACGTGGATACATCATATCCATTGAGAGAAACACTGAGGCACTGCGAAATGGGATCCCATTGGGGGGAGTCATTGTAATTGCCATAGCGATCCCGGTCAGTATAGAGCATTTCCCAAGTTTGAAGAAGGACTCGCGCAGAGATATAGATCATACCGTCGATGTCTAGGTAATCCAGGTTTCTGATAACCCGGAGGGCGTGGGGTGGATAGAAGGAATTATATTCACAAACGAAAGAAAGAGAACTTTTGTTCAAACCCTTGTTCATTTCATTTAATACGCGAGAGATAATTGCAACGGCTTCTGCACGGGTGGCAGTCTTTTTGGGGCCAAAGCTGCCATCAGGATAGCCTTTTAATATCCCAAGGTCTGTGGCCTCTTTCACATAGCCCAGCATCCAATCCTGAATGCTGCTTTTGTCTGTGAAAGCCAGGTTGATGTTTTCTTGGTGTGTAGCAGGATAGACAAGCCCCAACGCGCGATCCGCCATCAATGCGATCTCATAGCGGGCGATGGCTTGCTCTGGCTGAAAATTGTGCTTGTAGTAATCATCAGCCACGACGATTCCGGTGGCTAAGGCGGCATCCGTTAATTCCTGTTTGGTCAACCAATGATTTGCCATGTCGTTTAATGGGCCTTGATTGGTTTTGTTCTTTGACATCATCCATTGGACACGGGAATAGTTTGGTGTCATCTTGGTTGCGGATAGCAGCATCTTCACGAACTCAGCCCGTGTGATGGTTGCGTTGGGCCGGAATGTTCCATCCGGGTAGCCGTTCACCCAGCCGTTCTGTACAGCGGCTTCGATTTGCTCCTGTGCCCAGTGGCCTTGGGTATCCGGGAAGGAACTCTCGGATGGCGCGGCCATGGCAGCGGGGAGCAGCAGCGCGGCGATGAGTGCGCCGCAAAGCAATCGCTTCAATACTTTCATAGATTTTCCTCCTTCCGGGGCCTTTTTAACCCCTTTCAACATTGCAGGTTAATATCCTCCGCAATTTCTTCAAAGGATTTATTCAGGATGTAACGAGCTTCCAAGAGGTATTGGCTGCGCGGATCTAATTTTTTCCAGGCTCGATGAAGGGCCTCAATATCTTCGTCATCTTCTTTAGAAAGAAGCCGCGGGTCTTCATCTGCAGGAATTGTTGAAGACAGTTCCTCAAAAGAAAACTCTTTGAGACCGCCTTTTTTCTGGAGGTAATTGATGGCTGTATTTTTACAAGTAGAGTAGATATAGTTTGTTAATTTATCTTTTGACATTCTACGTAAATCAGCTAGCTTATCAATTAATTTAGGAAGTGTAGATTGAAATATATCATCTGCATCCCATTTATTCGTTGTATACGAGGCGATGACTTTGTACATTAGACGCTGATAGTCAACGTAGAGATTGGCCATAAAGGAACGGTCATCTTCGTCCTCAATGGCCATGATAATCATAGGGATCATGGAAGATTCGGGTTCATCTCCTTTTGAAAGCGTTGTTGTGCGGAGGAAAGATCGTGCAGGATCAATAGTAAGGCGGATTTCCTGCTGGGAGAAAGTCGAGAAATCAGATGGATGACTTCGCCAGCTGTCATGTTATCCAGCAGAGGTGCATCCCAATGCGAAAGAGGGAGTTGACTATTGCAGCGGTCAAGAAGGTAATCGGTAGAAACGCCGAAAAGATCAGCGAGATCAACCAATTTATCCACGTCTGGCAAATGGTTACCATTTTCATAATTGGAAATAGTGCCAGAAGTAACGTGAAGACGCTGCGCTAGGGCTCGTTGTGTCATTTTGTGATCTTGCCGTAACTCGGCTAGTTTTTCTCCGAATTTCCCCACAGTATACGCTCCTCATTTGTTGAGTGGTTGGTTCAATCATTATATAGTCTTGTCTTTCTAATTCCACAAAATCACAAAAATAAGATACTTTTATGTTGATATGGAGAAAAAAGTATGGTAAAACTAAAAAATAAGGAAAATGTGATGCAAATGATGTGTCTTCCTGTCTACTAATACGAGGCGGAAGGGACACACGGGAAATAAATAGAAAGAAAAGGAAGGATGACTGCAATGTCTCAGATCACATTTGAGGAAACAGAAAACATGAGCAACCAAGACTTCATGAGCTGGATCTTTGAAAATTTTGGCCAACTGATTTGGTACACAGCAAAAAAATATTGTTGGACTGAAGGCCTGTGGGAAGAGATCATGCAGGAGAGTCTGCTCCGTCTATTATCGTGTATCCCGCGGTTACGGAAACTGAGTGGGCAAAAGCTGGCAGGGTATATTGCTGTCACCACCCGCAACACCACCTACGCTTTGCTGTGGAAGGAGGAGAAGAACCGAGAAAACTGCATCTCTTTGGAGTCCATCGACATAGCAGAGGATGGACTAGGGCTGGAGGAGATCATCCTTCAAAAAGAGCGGATCGAGCAACTCGCGAAAGCATGCTTGGGCTTGCCTGATGAAGTGTATTACTTGCTGACCAGCTACTATATCCTGGGCTATCGGACAGAAGAGATGGCAGAAGAACTGGGCTGCCCACCGAAGCATGTGCGAATGAAGATGACGCGGGCACGCCGCCAGGTAAGAAAACTCATACAAGAACAAAACAAGGAGGGGATCTTGTGAGGCCAGATCAGAATGAACTGTGGGAGCGTTATGAAGACGCAATGTTTACGCTCCTGATGGACGAAGTAGCACATCAGGAAGGGCAGGAGCAGCTGGAATGGAAAAAGCAACTAAACGATGACCCCTCAGCCGCCCTGCCGGAAGAGGTGAGAAAAAAAGGAGAACAGACCATCCGGAAAGCCTTTGCAGCCCAAAGCAGACGTTCTGCACGACACGTCGGTTTCCGCATGTTCCAACGCATTGCAGTTGCAGTCATGATTGTGATATTAACGGCGGTGTGCGCTTTTGCGGCTTTCCCTGAAGTAAGAGCAGGTATACTGAATGTGATTGCACAGGAGTATGAAGACCACACGGATATTAGCTTTTCTACCACAAGTTCAAATGAATATCCAGCGGCGGAATACGATGTTGAACTGGGATGGATTCCAGAAGGTTTTACCATGACTCAAGATGAAACAGAATATTCATCTGCTCTAAAGTTGTATGAACGAGAGGATGGAGCCACATTGAGTGTTGTAGCGAGTTCAGCGGAAGGTAGAACAACTTCTGTGGATACGGAAGATGCTAAAGTAACATCAGTGACAATTCAGGGCTATGATGGAACATTAGTAGAAAAAGATGATGTCCAATGGGTGTGTATCATTTTTGTGGTTCCAGAAAAAAATATGATGGTATGTATTGACTCAGAATATATCCCAGTAAATCAAACAATAGAAGTAGCAGAGAATCTACTTATCAATTAAAGGAGAATCGAAAACAGATGAAGAAAATCACCTGTATATTGATACTACTTACGAGTGTGCTGTTTACCTGTACGGTACAGGCAGCTGACCTTGATAGTTCGGAAGGTGAGATAGTTCCATCATATGTTGGCCTTGGAAATATGAGTGCAGACTTGGCAATTACTTCTATAGGGGAAGCGAATTGTTCAATCACGGGAAAAGTTAGGAGCGGCTATACAGGAACAGTTAATTGGGAGTTACAGTGTAAAAATGGAACGGTATGGACTCCGAAAAAAACGTGGACAAGCTCAGTGCAGCTAACTTTTGCACAAAGAAAAACCGCATATGTCACTAGTGGACACACATTTCGAGTAAAGGCTGTGATTAATGTATTTAATTCAACAGGGAAAAAAGTTGAGAGTGTGACGGTTTATTCAAATACTGTGACATTTTAACTCAGAAAACGTCTGAAAGTGTTAAAACATTTTCAGGCGTTTTTTGGTTGCTTTTTTGGAAAAATGAGTCATATATAATGATTCCACTTTTCTAAGCCTTATTTCCCTGTGTAAAAAAGAGAGAAAAAATTTTTCGTGGCGAGTTTA
>OGCO01003368.1_pt1 | contig 18914 bp, 25 predicted proteins | sample 1570171 | NCBI WGS metagenome assembly OGCO01 (sample SAMEA4370583, study PRJEB24528) | human gut metagenome | reverse complement strand
CCTCAGCAAACTTTTTGATTTCATTCATAAGGTCAGTGTTTTTAGAACGCATTTTATCGTCCTCCGTTCTATCCGATACAGTCTGTATCGGATAGGCTTATTATAGCAGACTCATTTAAATTTTGCAATAGGTTTTCGGCATTCAATTTATAGGTGTCAGATTTTTTCGACAATAGTAGATTGCACAGAAAAGGGGAAATAAAAAAATGCCTGACTTCGTAAGAAATCAAGCGATATAATCATCTGTAAATTCTATACAGCATTTTATCAAATTGTTCTGCTTCAGCCTTAGTTTCATTTGAAACTTCTGATTTCTTCAGCATATCAAATGTGCCTTTACAGCCGATATATGAGGCACCAAGTTTTTTTGCAAGCGCAATACTCGCTTTATTATATTTGAATGCGTTGTAGGCGATATATTCGTAATCTGTTTTTTCGAATAGTTTGTTTACAAGTACTTGGCATGTTTCGAAGCCGTATCCTTTGCCCTGATATTTTTCCGCCAAGTCTATGCCTATTTCAGGTGTTCCATCAAGGTTTTTAAATTCAGTATATCCAATAAAATCATTGGCTTCGGAATAAATAAGAAATACAATGTGGTATTTATCTTTAAGCATTTCCACGCACTCTTGTTTCATGAGCGCAGCTATATCTTCCGAAACATTTAATCGGCCAAGTATATAATTTATGAGCAAATCCCTTTTATCCGAGGTCAGAGCGTGAAGTGTAACCCTTTTGCCGGAGATTAACTCATCACCGAATAACTCCAAAAGTTCATTTCGATTCAATTTTAACTCCCCAATAATACATTCTCAAATCTTGCTTTATATAGTTTTATGCCTGTGTTTCCATCGCAGATTTCAGCATTTCAGCGTATTGATTTTTTGCCTTGTCGGGAGATAAAATCTGTACCTTACCGCCGAAACCGAAGACCCAACCATAAAATGTGGGGCTTAGTTCTACATTCACAAACGCTCGGAACGATGTCATATCGTATGCTGCCGTTGTTACATCCTCGCCGAAGCGTTCAATAATATATTTCATTATACGGTTATCGCAACGGAGGGTAACTTCGCATTCTTCACAGCCTCTTCCATACTGGTGGTGAAGTGGATGCGGGCCTCGACAGCGGCAGCATCAGCAATCGCGCCGGTCTCGGTCAGGAACTTCAGGTTGCCCTCAATGGTCTTCTTATCGTTGGCGATGCACTCGTCATTGATGTCGTACAGATAGACATCCAGGCCCTTCATCGCGAAGAGAACAGCCCAGCTGCCGCCGATAACGCCGCCGCCGATACCGGCAACAGTCTTGATATCTTCAACTTTCATGTGTTTTCACCTCAAAGATTCTACTCAGAATGATCGTCCAGAATCGATCAGCCCATGCCCTTGGCAGCAAAGTAGGTGGTACCGTACTTCTCGGCGGCCTCAGCCTTGGCAGCCTCAAGCTGCTCAATGGTGACAGCAGCCAGAGCTTCCTGGGTAGCCTTGATGTCCAGAGGCTTCAGGCCCAGCATCTCACGAGCCTCAGCAGGGGTGGCAACCTCGTTGCCATAAGCCTTAATGGCGTTGGCAGCGCGCTCGACCAGCAGCAGGTTGGTGGCCATGATCTTCTTGCCGTCAGCAGTACGGCCATAGACCACGTTGTCCTCCATACCGACACGAATGTTGCCGTTGTTAGCCAGAGCAGCGAACATAACAGGCAGGTGGCCCTTGCCGATACCGAAAGCAGACCAGGTGCACTCAGCGGGCAGATCGCCGCGCTTCTGCATCAGCTCCATCTCATCCAGCAGCAGCTGCAGGTCATGAGGAGTAGCAGCCAGGCCGCCAACAACACCCAGGCAGAACTGGAAATGCAGAGGAGCCTTCACGAAGCCCTTCTTCCAATACACGCCCACAGCGCGCAGCATGCCCAGGTCAAAGATCTCGAACTCAGGCTTGATGTTCTTCTCCTGATACAGGGTGCCCAGATCGCACAGCATCTTGGGGGAGTTGTGGAACACGCCGCCGGGGATGCCCCAGTTGAAGGAACCCGCGTCGAAGGTGCCCATCTCAATGCCGGGCACGTTTGCATGGTGCAGAACGCGGACAGCGTTGCCGTAGGGAGAGTCATCGGAAACGCGGTTGTCGCCGGAGGAAGTGCAGTTGACGATAACATCGCAGTCAGGATACTGGTTGCGCAGGATAGAGATGGTCTGATAGAACTTCACAGGATCCATGACGCCAGCGCCCTGATCGTCACGCATGTGCAGATGCACGACGGAAGCGCCGGCCTTCCAGCACTCATAAGCGCAGGCGGCGATTGCTTCGGGAGTCTCGGGCACATCATAGCCATGAGGGGTGATAGCACCGGTCAGAGCGGCAGTAATGATAGTCTTAGCCATTGTAAAACACGTCCTTGAATAAAGATTATAACTTTGGACAGAAGAAGGCAGATACCCTCTCCCCTCCTTGGTACTAAGGGCAACTTTTCTCCCTCTGCAATAGGACAGAGGGAGAAAGTCTGCCCAGTATCAACTGATTAGTTGTACTTGTGCCAGCCCTCGCCGGACTTGCGGCCGTACTTGCCCTCAGCAACCAGCTTCTTGACGGACTCGGGGCACTTCCAAGTGGTCACAGGCAGGGCCTCCATGGTCTCGGTGACATGAGGGAAGGTGTCCAGGCCGGACATATCCATCATCTCGAAGGGCCCGAGAGGATGGTTCAGACCGAACTTGATAGCAGTGTCGATATCATCGACGGTAGCCACGCCGTCCTCATAGCAGTGGATAGCCTCCAGCATAAAGGCGAACAGGCAGCGGTTGACGATAAAGCCCGGGGTGTCAGTCTTGCACTCGACCGGCTTCTTGCCCATCTTCTCGGCAACCTCGCGGACAGCGGCCACGGTGGCGTCAGAGGTGTAGCAGGAGCGGATCATCTCAACCAGCTTCATGGCGTACACGGGGAAGAAGAAGTGCATGCCGATGCAGCGCTCAGGGTTCTTGCAGTCCTTGGTGATCTCGCCGATGGACATGGAAGAGGTGTTGGTGCACAGGATGGCATCAGGCTTGCAGATCTCGCCCAGCTGCACGAAGGTATCGTGCTTCAGGGACAGGATCTCGGGAGCGGCCTCAATGACAAAGTCAGCGGGGGCAACGCCCTCCAGCTCGACGGTGGTAGAAATGCGGGCCATGATGGCGTCGGCAGCCTCCTGAGTGGTCTTGCCCTTAGCAACCTGCTTGTCCAGACCAGCCTTGATGCCGTTGACACCCTTATCGCAGAACTCCTGCTTGATGTCACGGATGATGACATTGTAGCCGCTGGTAGCAGCGATCTGCGCAATGCCAGAACCCATCTGACCGGCGCCGAGAACGGCAATCGTTTCGATAGACATTTTTGTTTCCTCCTTAGAAATGTATGTAAATTTTAGTTGTTGGTAAAGACAGCGGGACGCTTTTCGATCATAGCGGCCATGCCCTCCTTCTGATCGTGGGTATCGAACAGAAGGGTAAACTCAGTGGTCTCCTGAGCCTTGCCGGCGGCGATCGTCTCGATAGCAGCCTTGTTGATAGCAGCCTTAGCAGCGGTCAGTGCACAGGCAGGCTTGCCCATGAGCTTCTTGGCCACATCAACGGCCTTGGCCATGATGGCGTCATATTCCGCCTTAGCAGCTGCACCTTCTGCACTCTTCAGCGCAGCCTTGGCAGCGGCGAGCTCTTCCTCGTTGCCGGAAGCCTTCGCAGCCTTGACGGCAGCCTTGGCAGCCTTAGCGGCAGCATCCAGATCCGCATCTCCGACAGCGAACCAGTTCAAAAGGCCCAGATCATAGGCCTGCTTACCGGGAATCATCTCGGTCAGCATGACCAGCTGCTTGGCCTTTGCAGGGCCGACGATCGCGGTCGCACGGGCACAGCCGTTGGCGCCGGGAATGATGCCCAGACCCACCTCGGGGAAGGACAGAGTGGTGCGGGAACCGCCCACGCGGAAATCACAAGCCAGAGTCATCTCACAGCCTCCGCCAAAGGCGAAACCGCCCACAGCAGCGATAGTGGGAATCGGCAGGGATTCCAGAATATTATTGATGTCGATGGCAAGACCGCAGAACTCCCGGGCATAGCGGGGAGTGGCCTCGGCCATCTCCTTAACATCGGCACCTGCGGCAAAGGCGCGCTCAGAGCCGGTCATGATCAGGACCCGAACAGAAGGATCTGCCTTGACCAGATTGATCGCAGCCATGATGTCCTGATTGATCGCGCTGTTCAACGCGTTCAGAGCCTTGGGACGGTTCAGCTTAATGGTAGCAATACCGCCCTCCACAGTGTAGATGATATTTTCAAAATCCATGGGGCACATCTCCTTTTTGATTTTTTCTAGTTCTATTATTCGGCGGGAATAGACTGACCGCCGTCGCAAAGCAGATAGGTGCCGGTCATATAGCTGAAGGAATCGGAGCACATCGCCAGAACGGGACCGGCGATCTCCTCAATGGTGCCCAGACGGCGAACGGAAGTAGCCTTGGACTGCTGCTCATAATACTTGGTCTTGTTGCCGTCCTTGTCAATAAAGAATTCCTCATTCAGAGGAGTCACGACATAACCGGGGCAGATGCAGTTAACAGTGATGTTCTCACGGCCGAAGTTGTTGGCCATGGTGCGGGCCAGGCTCAGGCAGCCGGCCTTGGAAGCGCCGTAACCGACAACGCCCTTGCCGCCGATGAAACCGCCGACGGAAGCGGTGATGATGATCTTGCCGCCCTGCTTGCCGTTGGTCTCATTCTGCTTGATCATCTGACGGGCGGCCTCCTGGCAGAACATGAAGGTGCCAGTCAGGTTGGTAGCGATGACCTTCTCAAAGTCCTCAGGAGTGTACTCCTTGCGGCCCTCACGGTTCTCAACGATCAGAGCGGTGGGGCCGGAGACACCAGCATTGTTGATCAGAATATTCAGCTCGCCGAACTCTGCAACAGTCTTGTCGATCACCATCTTGATGTTCTCCAGCTTGCTGGAGTCAGCGGGAATGCCAAAAGCACGACCGCCCTTGCAGTAGTTTTCGTTCAGGTCGGCAACAGCGTCCTCCACCTTGGAAGCGGTGCGGGCGGTAATGACCACATTAGCGCCATAGGCAACCAGTGCGCAGGCGATACCAAAGCCGAGGCCCTGAGTGCCGCCGGTAATAATTGCGGTCTTGCCAGTCAGATCAAAGGACGGAATACCGATCTTACGATTAAGATGAGCCATAACTCTTTTCTCCTTTGCTTTCTTTTTGTCAGAATTTAGACATGCGGACCTTCCCCTGCACCGATGGCACAGGGGAAGGTCATTCATAATTACTTCTTCGCGGCAGCAGCCTTGAAGCTATCGAACTTCTTCAGCATCTCACGAGGAGTCTTGGTCTCACGCTCGTAGCGGGGGCACTCCTCATAGCCGGGCAGACCAGCCAGATACTTGGCGATCTTCTTCAGCTCTTCCAGATCGTAACGGCTCATCAGAGTGATCTCCTCCATCAGGGGGGAGCCGCCGCCATGGACACCGGCGACAGCCTGAGCGCCCTCGAAGGCATCACAGAGCTTGTCCTCCATCATGCGCATAACGCGATGGGTCTCCTCAGCAGAGTAAGCGGGGTTACGAACGATGTACTTGCTGCACAGCTCGCCGACGTTGTCCTCCTCCATGTAGAAGTTCTCCTCGGTGGGCAGGCTGGCGCAGACGCCGCCGCACAGGTCAGCGAGGATCTCATACTCATGGTAGATATTGTGACCAGCCAGACGACGGCCGGCATTGGTCAGGATCTCATCGGGCACGAACTGGCCGGAGGGGAACTCCACGGCGCGGTAAGCGGACTGCTGACCGGCGGCGAACACCAGCTCAGCGGTCTGGATGATGTCGCACAGCTTGGAGCGGACATGACCCTCGCGGGCGATGTCGTTGACATCGGCAACCAGAGCGGCCTGGGAGGCGATGACTTCGCCCACGGCAGTCTTGCAGCCGGTGTAGGAGTGACGATGGTAATGGGCAAACATCAGGGCCAGGTAGCCGCCGAACTGAGCCACGCCGTCGCCGTCGAGGCCGTTCAGGAACACGCGATCCTCGGGCACGAACACGTCGTCGAAGATGGTCAGGGACTCAACGTCGCCGATGTGAGCCCAGGGAGCGTCGATGTGCTTGCGCTTGTGGTGCTGACCGGGCAGAGCCATCAGCTTGACGCCGGGCCAGTCAGCGGGCAGAGCGAAGGACAGAGCATAAGCGGCGTCGTCCTGGCTCATGAACTTGGTGGGGTTGACGATGATCTCGTCCACATAGGGGGCGCAGGAGTTGCAGATCTTGGCGCCGCGGACAATGATGCCCTTGCAGGGCTTGCCGTCAATGCCGATGCCGTCCACGTTCATCTCGACGACGTGCACAAACTGATCGGGATCGGGCTGCATATGAGCACGCTTGTACTTGGGGTTACGAGAGCCCTTCACGTCGGTCTGAGCGCAGTTGCACACCAGATCGTTCTCCTGACAGTACTCGATGTACTTGTTCAGACGAGCATGATACTCGGTGCCGCAGGCCTGATCGCAGTCATAGGTGACGGAGAACAGAGCGTTCATGGCATCGGTGCCCATGCAGCGCTGCATGCAGCCACCCACACGGTGGCAGATCAGACGGGTCATCAGCTGCTTCTTCAGCAGGTCATCCACGGAGTGGTGGATGTGAGTGCAGCGGTTGATATAGTGACCGGTGATGTGGCTCTTGACAACGCAGACGTCCTCATAACGGGGATCGTTGGCGGTGTCATAGCACTGCTTCATCACGTAGGTGCCGCCGACGATCCAAGGGGCCAGATCACGGCCCTCGCCCTCGACGCCGTTGGAACGGTCGATCTTCTTGCCGTGCAGATACACGTTGGGCTTCATCTTCAACAGACGCTGCTTGTAGTCCTCATAAGTGCCAACACGCCAGCCGGCCTCATAGGTACGCTCGATAGACATACTAGTTTCCTCCCAAAATTTAAAAATAGATGTTTATCTATAAAAGATAACTAAGTTGCACAATGCAATCAGTTAACGAGCAATACGGGGATCAGTTAATGGTCATACCACCGTCAACGGGGATCAGCACGCCGGTCAGATAACCGCCGGCAGGAGAAGCCACAAAGTTGACGACGCCGGCGATCTCCTCGGGCATGGCATAGCGGCGCAGAGAGATCATGCGGGTCACAGCGGCAACGTTCTTTTCATCAGCCATGACGTCCTTGGTCATATCAGTCAGAACATAGCCGGGAGCAATGGCGTTGACGGTGATACCGAAACGAGCCAGCTCGTTGGCCATGATGCGGCTCAGATGGGTCACAGCAGCCTTCAGAGAGCCATAGACAGTGTCGCCGATCGGGCTCTTGATGCCGGCAGCGGAAGCCAGGGGTGAGCACCCTTCTCGCAGCCCTGCTCCTTCATCTGACGGGCAGCCAGCTGAGACATGAAGTACAAACCCTTGTAGTCGGCATCAACATATTTGTTGAAGTAATCCTCGTCCATGTCGATCATCTTCTTGGGCTGACCGCCCAGACCGGCGTTGTTGACGAGAATGTCCAGATGGCCAAACTTCTCGACCGTCTTGGCAATCAGATTCTCACGAGCAGCAGCATTGGTGACATCGGTGGCAACGCCCAGTGCCTTGCCGCCAGCCGCCTCGATCTCGGCAGCAACAGCGTCGCACTGCTCCTGCTTACGACCAGTGATGACGACAGCCGCACCGTAAGCGGCCATCGTGTGTGCGATCGCATTACCGATGCCTCGGGTAGAACCGGTGATGATGGCAACCTTGTACTTCAGATCATAGCTGGGAACCGTAAAAGCCATATTGATCCTCTCCTTTTAAAAATAATGTTCTTATAAGAAATGATATACGAAAATCGTCCGAGACGCAAGAGGTCTAAACTAATTTTTGCGTCAGTTTTATGAAAAATCATTCTAACCGCTCGGACAGTTAGAATTATACCATATCGTTTTTGCCAATGCAACAAATCATTCGTCAATTTTTTCGTAAATTGAGTAAAACTGCACACAAGCCACATTGTGCCTTTCATTCCGATAAGAGCGAAAAGTTGAACTTGTAATCTGCGGTCGATTCTTCTATACTTAATTTATATTTGATGTAAATTTCACTTTTCTTTTACGGGGAAATCGATATGCTGATCTACATACTGGAAGATGATGAACAGATCCTTGAGATGATGACTTATGCCCTTCAAAGCAGCGATTATGAGGTAGCGGGCTTTCAGAGCGCTTTTGCGCTCTATCAGCAGCTCAGTCAAAGGCTGCCGGCGCTCATCCTGCTGGATCTGATGCTGCCGGACGAGGATGGACTCACCGTGCTGAAAAAGCTGCGCTCTGATTCGGTCTATCAGGACCTGCGAATTATTATCGTTTCTGCCAAGTCCTCTGAACTCGACAAGGTACGCGGCCTGGATCTCGGGGCGGATGACTATCTCACCAAGCCCTTTGGGATCATGGAATTGATCAGTCGGGTCAAAGCTCAGCTGCGCCGTGTGCCAGGATCCGCTTCGCTCTCTCCTCTGCTGTCTTGCGGATCCCTTACCCTGAATCCGGCCACCCGCGAAGTATTCTGCGGCCAGGAGCCAATAACGCTCACTTACAAGGAATTCGAGCTGCTGGAACTGCTGATGCAGCACCCCGGGCAGGTACTTTCACGCAATATCATTATGGATCGGGTGTGGGGGTATGATTTTGAAGGGACCAGCCGCACACTGGATATGCATATCCGCACCCTCCGCCAAAAGCTGGGGGAACAGGGCAAAATGGTGCAAACGATCCGCAATGTCGGCTATAAATTGGAGTGCAGTAGCTGATGGAAGATCGAATCACACTGAATCTGCTCTATTTTGGACTGATTTCCGCCTTCTTGACCCTGATCTTGTCCTGCGTCGCGTTTCAAAACTCCATCTATACCCAGCTTGAGCTAGCGCTGAGCCGCGAAACAGCGCTGATCTCCGCCAGCTATGATGCTCAGGATGCTGATGCCAGCATAAAAAGATATGCTTCATTTGAAGCGGAGGTCGAGTACTTTCGTCCCGACGGCACAATCGGATACAGCACCCGTGATATATCTGAGACAGATGTCAAAACACGTTCTGAACTCAGCGCTGCACGGGAGCAGGGCACCGGTTTTACCGTGCGGCGCGGCTCTGACTCCGGCCGCAAACGAATGTACAGCGCTCGCCTGCTTTCGGACGGCGCTGTCCTCTGCCTGAGCATTGATGCTCCTCCCCCGTTCCAGTTTTTATCCCAGAACTTCGGATACATTACCATGATATTCATGGTGCTGATTTTGCTGGCTCTGCTATTTGCGCTGCTCCTTACCCACCGGCTGATCGCACCGATTAAAAAACTGCCCAAGCGGCTGGAACAGCCTGGATTCGATCCTAAGAAAGACGGTGTTTATCCGGAACTGCTCCCTCTGCTTCAGGAACTGAAGGAACGTCGGGACGAGCGCGAATCCATGCGGCAGGAGTTTACCGCAAATGTGTCCCACGAATTGAAAACCCCACTGACCACCATTTCCGGCTATTCCGAGATGATTGCCTCTGGGTTGGCCAAACCGGAAGACATCCCGCGTTTTGCGGAAAAAATCCATCTCGAGTCTGAACGGATGCAGACATTGGTCGGCGATATTATTGAGTTAAATGCGCTGGACAGCGAGGTCGACCACACCCACGAGGACAATGTTGATCTGTTGTCGTTGGTACAGGACTGCGTCGAGCAGTTGTCCCCCCACTTTTCCGCCCGACACTTATCCGTTTATGTGACCGGTGAGGGCTTTACAGTACGCGGCAATCAGCGCCAGCTCTGGGAGCTGGTGTATAACCTGCTGGACAACGCCAGAAGATATAATGTAAACGGCGGCATGATCCGCATCAGTGCACAGGACAACGTGCTCAGTGTAAAAGATACCGGCATCGGCATTCCAAAAGAGCATCAATCCAGAATATTTGAACGCTTTTACCGGGTCGACAAGAGCCACTCCCGGGCGACCGGCGGTACAGGGCTTGGCCTTTCCATTGTCAAACACGTCGCCGAGCTGCACCAGGCCACAGTCGAGCTGGAGAGCACCGAACATATCGGCACAGAAATACGCGTCTGCTTCCCACGTTGATTTTACTTTGTTTTTACATAGACGTATCGTGAATTTTACATTTCACTGATAGGCTATATCCAGCATCGTTTGACAAATCACCCCTTAACAGACGGAGGATGGCATTTCTATGACACCTGCAGAGATATTTAAATTGTTAGGCGGCGTTGGCCTATTTCTGTTCGGCATGACGATCATGTCCAGCGGCTTGAAAAATGCCGCCGGCGAACAGATGCGCGTCATCTTGGAAAACGCAACAAAGAATCGCATTGTTGCTGTGATCGTCGGCCTGGCAGTTACGATGGTGATCCAAAGCTCCTCAGCTACGGACATGATGGTGATTGGATTTGTTAATTCCGGACTGATGAATTTGACTCAGGCCATCGGCGTCATTATGGGCGCCAACATTGGCACAACGATCACCGCTCAGATCACAGCCTTCAATCTTGCTACCTATGCCCCGCTGATCCTGTTTATTGGCGCGGTCATGTACCTCTTTATTAAAAAGAATCTGATCAAGCACATTGGTGAGGTCATTTTGGGCTTTGGTATGCTTTTCCTCGGTATTTCCATTATGAAGGAAGCGATCATCCCGCTCTCTCAAAGTGAGGCGTTCATCTCCTTTCTGTCCTCCCTGTCCAATCCTGTGCTGGCTGTTCTGTTTGGCATTACATTCACTGCCATCGTTCAGAGTTCTTCCTCTTCCGTGGTCATCTTTCAGGCATTTGCTGTACAGGGACTGCTCACCTACGAAGTGGCCATCTACCTGGTCATCGGTGCAGCGATCGGTTCTGTTACGCCCAATATTCTCGCTTCTCTGACCACGAATCGAAATGGTAAACGTACCGCCCTGCTCAATCTGCTGTTCAATCTGTTTCGTGCGGCGCTTCTCTTTACCGCTGTCACCGTATTTCCTCAGATTCCCCGCGCCATTCACAGTCTTTCGCCCAATGATGTTGGACGCGCAGTCGCAAATGCCCACACGATCTTCTCCATCACAGCGGTCATTATTATGCTGCCCTTTGCCAATAAAATCGTCGCCCTAAGCGAGAAACTTCTGCCTATCCGTCCCGAAGAGACGCGCCAACAGGAAGACCGCAAGCTGGTTTATATGCAGACCGGTCATAGTGTAATGCCGTCTGTTGCCATCAGTCAGGCTCGCAAAGAAATCTGCCGTATGGGTCAAATCTCCCGCGATAACCTTGCTCGTTCTGTGGAATGCTTTTTTGAATTGGACGACGAAAAGGCGCAAGAAGTGGAAGAGGTAGAGGACACAGTCAACTATCTGGAGCACGCAATTACAGAAGGTTTGATCCGTCTGCACGCACTGGATTTATCCGATCGTGACCAACAGCGGGTATCGATGATGATGAGGGTGGTCTCCGACATTGAGCGGCTGTCCGATCACGCAGAAAACATCGTGGAATACGAACATCAGGTCAAATATGACCATGCAGTCCTTTCACAGGATGCGCTGAAAGAACTTCAGGAGATAGCCATTGTCTCTTTGAAATCGGTAGATATGTGCCTGAGCATCTTTGCAAATGACTCCTTCGACTTGATTCCGCAGGCAGAAGCCGTCGAAAATCGCGTGGACAATATGGAAAAGGAACTGGTCTCCAACCATATTGCCCGTCTTATGACTCACGATTGCGATCCCAAGGGCGGTGTTGTGTTTACCGATATGGCGTCCGATTTGGAACGCTGCTCCGACCATGCGATTAACATCGCCTGTGCGCTTAGCGACAATCCATCCTAATCAAACAAAAATGGAGTCAGTTTTAATAAACTGACTCCATTTTCTGATTGACGAAACTCTTTTCCTGTGGTAAAATAACATATGTTGTGAGCGCTACTGTGGCTCAATGGCAGAGCATCTCACTCGTAATGAGAAGGTTGTCAGTTCGATTCTGACCAGTAGCTCCAAACAAAAACCGCTGTTTCTAGTTTGAAACGGCGGTTTTTTCTCGTTTTTTCTGAATTTTTAGTAGTCAATTTTTGTCCTTCGGTATAGTGCCGAAAGACCGAATTTCCCAAAAATCAATACAGAAATCAATACGGGGTCACAAAAAGCCGCGGCATGGAGCGGGGATTCTCCATGCCGTTTTTGTCTATTTTGCCGGTCAGGCTTCATCGGCCTTAATGGCATTGTGCATAATGGCGGAAGCTCTCTTCCGGCTTTCTTCTGTTGCGTGGGAGTAAATGCGCAGTGTGATGGAGGTATCAGCGTGCCCCAGAATCTCTGACGCGCTGACCACGTCCGCGCCGTTGGTGATAGCGATGCTGGCAAAGGTGTGCCGCAGCTTGTGGGGGTGGAAATGCTCGAAGCCGTAGCGCTGGGCGATCTCCTTCAAGTGTCGGGTCGGCGTCTGAGGGTTCATGACCTTACCCGTTTTCTCGTTACAGAACACCCACGGCGAAAGAATCTTCTGCTCCCGCTTGAAGCGCTTCAACATGGCGCTCATGCTGTCCGTGATATAGACCGTTCTGACTTTGGCATTCTTAGGCGTGTCCAGGAATACACCGGACTGCGCAGTGTAGGACAGTGAACCGCAGATCTGAATGGTATTCCCTTTTAGGTCGATGTTCTCCCACCGCAGGGCACAACACTCGCCGCGCCGAATGCCCGTCTCAATCAACAACGCCACGAACACCCGCCAGCGCAAAGGCTCTGCCTTCATGCACTCAAGGATGTGCTGTGTCTCCTCTGGTGTGTACGTCTCCACATCGTCGCGCTTGATCTCATCTTTCCGGGGCTTTGGCCGCTCCACTCTGTCCATCGGGTTGTGGTCGATGGTCTCATCCAGATAGGCTTTCTTGAAAAAGTTGTGCAGAATGGAGTAGAGCCGGACAACAGAGGCGTGGGCATTCCCAGCCGCCTGATACTTGGCAATCAGCGCTGTGAGCTGCGCCGGGGTGATCTCCTGCATCTTCATGTCAGCAATGGGAGATGCAAAGATGATCTTGTCAAATGTCCACTCATAGCTCTGCACCGTCCGCTTGGCGCATGAGACAGCCTTCAGTGGAATATACACATTCTCTGCATATTGGCGCAAGGTCTTGAGCTTTGCCCGCTCCAGCGCGTCTTGTGCATCGGCGTCTGCCTGTTCTGCCTTGCTGATGACCTCACCCGCATGGCACTTGCGCTCAAACTCCGCAGCTACCTTGCGCACTTCCCTGTCTATTGCCCGCTGGCTCCAACCATCCGGCACAGGCCAGCGCATGGACAGGTAGGACTTACCCCGTCCACGGCTCACGCGAATGTCGTAGTAGTCGCCGCCGGTTTTGGTCTGCTTGCGCTTGATGTAGGGCATACAATCACACCTTTCTAGAACGGAAGTTCACCATCGTCATCAGGTAATTCACACTCACTTTCATCGAGTTCATCGAGTAGGTCGAATAGGTCGAGCAGAGGGATTGAGTCCAATTCTCTCGCTTGTTCCCTCTTCCAAGAAGGCAGTATTTGTTGTACTGATTGGCCAATCTCTTTCCCGCCCGGTATTTTATTCAATAAGTCTACTGCTTGTTCGATTCTCTCTTCTTGCTTCACCCATCTTCCTAAAAATCCATTTAGGGCATCCGCTTCATCATCCCATTCACCCCTACCCCCAAATGTGATATAGTATCTCATTCGAGATAAGGTGCGCCTTTCTCTGCTATATATATCCGCATCTGGAGATGACACTATTTTTTCGTATGTTTCAGATTGGCCGCAAATATGTGTGTCTACAACAGAGAACAAAGAAATCAACATACGTGCGATGTCGCCACACGAATTGAATGTATATTGCTTTTCAGATTCAGGAACAGATTCATTGGTCGTTGTCCCATTTACCAAGTAGTCAATAGTAACATTCAAACTTTCTGACAATTGCGCCAAAACATCAATAGGCGGATAGTTCTTGCCATTTACATAATTTGAGAGTTTAGCCTGCGTAATACCTACCTTTTCCGAAAGTACCTTTTGTGTTAATCCTTTATCCTTCATTAACTGCTTGATACGTTCCCCTAACGCCTCTTTGGTTAACATATAAATCACCTCCAGATTTAATTTAATATATAATTCAGTATATGTCAACAACAACATCATCAATATGTGATATATTTTCGCATTTCTTGTTCTAATTATCGGTTATTGATATTTGTTTTGTTTTTGGTATAATTGTTATTGAGGAGGTGACCATATGGCCAACAACGAGATAAGGTCCGCCGCAAAGGAAAGCGGAGTTCATCACTGGCAAATTGCTTCTGAACTTGGCGTTTCAGAAGGTACATTTTGCCGAAGATTACGGTCAGAATTGGACTTGAAAGAAAAATCTATGATTCTAAAAATCATTAAAAAACTGAAAGAGGGTTGAGATATGCAAACACCATTCCTAAAAATCAATGATGCTTGTAAGGCAACAGGATTGAGTACTTACTTTCTCCGCAACGGCTGCCGAAATGGCTCTATCCCTTGCATCAAAAGCGGCAAAGTCTACTTTATCGACGTCCCCGCCCTGCTGGACAAGCTGCGGGCACAGGCCGAAAGCGAGGTGAATCAGGCATGAGCAAAAGAAAAACCCGCCCAGACGTTGGCGCGTCTGAACGGGCAGAAACGGGAATTGCTTTGCAGTGCAGTTTTCCCGGATTTAATTTTACCAGTCCCGCTCCTTGTGGTCAATGGCGAATATCGGATTTACTTCCGCACGGGCAGGCCAACGCCGTCCCGCTCCGTTCGTTGGTGTCCATAACGGGGTTAGACGGGCGAAAGATTCGACTGCTGATTGCGCAAGAGCGCCGGGAGGGTGTCCCCATTGTGTCGGATAACTCGAACGGCTATTTTATGGCTGAGAACCAGTTGGAGCGGGAGGCATTCTGCCGGTCGATGCGACACAGGGCACAGGAAATTATGAAGGTTGCAGAGAAGATGGAGGGGTTAAGCTAATGGCCGAAACCAAAGAAAAACACCCTAGCTGGTTTAAGATGAAGGCCGAACGCAGGCAGTTGATAAAGGAACTTCCAGCCGAAACAGCGCAAAACGTCTTGCTTGCGTGTTTGGATTACCTCAATACTGGAGAAATACCAGATTTACCCGCGATGGATAAGATAGCGTTTTCTGCATTCTTTCCTGATCTTGAAGAAGCGTGGACAAAGTATGAAAAGCGTATTCAGGCAGGTGCTCTCGGAGGGAGACCCATCGGAGGGAGACCCAAAGGCTAAAACCATATGGTTCCATACGGGGGCATATGGAACAGAAGTAGAAGCAGAAACAGATACAGATACAGATACAGATTATTATAATCCAACCCGCACCGGGGAAGGTGCGGGATTGTACCCGGCGCGGGGAGCGCGCCGGGCTTATAATCCAAAAAATAAATTTTTTGGCTGTGTGTATAATCCAGCGTTTCCGCTGGAGGACACAAAAAGAAAGGGCTGATGTTTTGAAGTTTGATTTTTCTTTGTTCGTGAAAACCGCGCTGCCTGTCATGGTCGACTGCGGCTATTCCCGGGATAAGATGCGCGAAGTGTTGGACGTGTTTGAGCGGTTTTTCGATGCATACGCTGAGAAGCGCGGTGAAGATCATCCGCCAGTGAAGGCCGTGCAAATTGAACGCATGGTACGGATGTTTTATTCTACCCGTGATACGCATGGGCGGGAACTGTATATTTGCGCGGAAGATTATCCGGACATGATCGCTCGATATTTTGAAACGTCGTTCGGTGAAAAGTGTGATTACCGTATCAACCACTTTTTCAGTGATGGCGTACGGTCAATTCTGGTTTACCAGTGTTTTTACTGATGGGGCGTAGTTCACAGCGAAAAGGGGCAGACGGTGAGCGAGAGCTTGCCGCCCTGCTCCACCAGTACGGGCACGAAGTCCGGCGCGGCGGTTCTCTGTCTTACGGCTCACTGCCTGATCTGTACGGCCTTCCCGGCGTTCACATTGAGGTCAAGCGTGTGGAGCGGCTGAACCTGTCAGAAGCAATGAAACAGGCGGAGCGAGACGCAGAGCGCTTCAAAGATGGCTTCCCGGCGGTGTTTCACAGGAGAAACCGCGAAGGGTGGCAAGTGACCATGCGTTTCACTGACTGGGTGCGGCTTTATTCTGCGTTCTGCCGGGAAAATGTGGGAGGTGATTAAAGATCAGTCCAAGCAAGGAAAAGGCGCTGGCGGCGCTTCTGGCCTGTCCTACACGCAAAGCAGCGGCGAAGATGGCCAGAATCAGTGAGCGCACACTATACGGCTATACGCAAGACCCGGAGTTTATGGAGCGGTACCGGGCAGAATGCGAAAGCCTTGTGGTCGATGCTGCCAGACAGGCGCAGCAGACTATAGCGGAAGCGCTGGACACTCTGAAAGCGGTTATGAAGGACAAGACCGCCCAGTCATACGCCCGCATCAGCGCGGCCCGCTCCATTCTGGAATACTCCCTGAAAGAGCGGTGCGACAGTCAGAGACAGGTCATAAAGCCGGACGAAGATAAGGACGATGCATTGAGCGCCAGCTTGAGGGCACTTGCAAAGGGATTGCAGAGCGATATAGCGTAAAAATTCACGCTTTGCAACACCGAAAACCCGCTATTTCCAACGGGTTCAGACGTATTCAAATGAGAGTTTTTCCGTGGAGGCGGTGGAAATCTTCTGATGTTCACTTTCGACATTGTGGAGCGGGTCGCAGTCCTGAGCCGCGACAGAGACACCACAAAAGAGCTAAACCGCATTTCCTTCAATGGCAATCCGCCAGTGTGGGACTTGCGCCGCTGGAAGGATGAGAAGAGGCTGAAAGGTATCACCCTAACCGATGAGGAGATGAACGCACTGAGGCGCGTTCTCACAAAGTAAGGCAAAAGACCGGGGAACTTCCCCGGCCTTTTTATTTGCCCAGCAGTTTTCTTTGCATTTCATCCCGCTTAGATTCATTTTTAACAGCCCGTTCTACAAAGGTGTGTAATTCCTCTCCTGCCAGCTTTGCGCCCGCCTGAGCCGCACACAGCGCCGCAGGTGTCAAAACAGAAGCAGGAGCTTCGCTTTCTCCCGCTCCAGTCATGCGCATATCAATCGCATTGCCGATATACTGGTTCATACTTTCACCGGCCAGCGCCGCCGCCGCTTTAATTGCGTCTTTCTTTCCTTTGGGGAGTGCAAGTGACATCCTATCAAGATTTGCTGCATCCCATTTGGCGTTCGCTTTTTTCCTGGATTCAGTTACAGCCATGCTATCCCGCCCTTTCGTTTCTGTAAGTGGCAAACTAATATAAGCCTACCCTCTTCATTGTCCTTATTATAGCACATAACGCCAGCACTTAACAAGTACAATAATGCACAATATCTGTACTTAATCATTGTATATTCTGCCGATTGCATTTGTACTTAACAAGTACTGTAATATAGTTACAGTCAAGGGAGCGGGACGGAAAACCCACAGGTAACCAGTCCACGGGATGAAAACAGTCTCCCGCTCCACCGACCGAATGACAAGGAGGAAGGCACAATGAGTATTCACGAACTGGAAGCAAAGGCGCGAGAGCTGCGCCAGATCATGGCACTGATCGACGAAGCACAGGCAGAGGCCGACACCCTCAAGGATGAGATCAAAGCCGCTATGGGCGATTCTGAGGCCGTACAGGCTGGAGAGTATAAGATCACTTGGAAGGTGGTCAAGTCCGCCAGAATCGACACTGCGGCGCTCAAGAAGGCTCTGCCCGATGTGGCACAGGCCTTCACCCGTGAGAGCTGCACCCGCCGCTTCTCCATCGCATGAGAAAAGCCCCTTGCATCAACGCCGACCAAAGCAAATGCAAGAGGCTAAACACCAAACCACCACAGGGAGGCTGGTACGGACATTATACCGGCCTCTCTCTGATAAATCAAGGAGGAAATACGCATGAATGAACAGAAAACCGCTACACTCGAAGGTGTAGAGCCTATCAAGTACACCGTCAACGTAGACCATCACGAAGCCACGCAAGCCGCAGAGCGGATGTTCTGGGCAACGCAGTTTCTGAGCCACGCAGTGAGCGCCCACGCCCACGATGACGCTTTTCTGGGGAATGAACAGTCTGAGATTGATCTCGGAATTTCGGCCATTCTGGACTACCTGCATGACGATTGCGGGAAAGTCGTTGCTTTTCTGTGCGACTGAACGCTTTACATCCGTCCGGCTTTATGCTATAAATAGCAATAGGGAGCAATCCCGTTAAGCGAGCCGTTCCTCTGCCCAGTATTGGCGGGGGGACGGCTCATTTCTTTTGCCGGCTTGACAGACTGGCTTGAGCGGCCTATAATGACAATAGAAAAGGGCGCTGCGGCAAGCGGTTAGCCCTATAGGTTAGATTTCATGAATAGAAACCGTCACCGGCCAGGGTGGCGGTTTCTGCCTTTGATACGGATAGTTACAGTGAATCCGAAGATATGTAACGTGATCGTAATCGGCATAAAGTCACCCCCTTCCGGGGAACGTGACTAACCGCCCGCCGCTTTGAACAGCGCCCAGCTCTCACAAGGAGAGCCAACGACAGGATAGCACACCGTTCCGCAAAAGACAAGCAGACTCCCCTGCTGATGCGCATATTTGTGCAATTCGTCTTTCGTCCCTTTCAGAAAAAAATCAATACAAAATCAATACGGGCATAGAAAAATCAATACAGAGAGGTTAGGATAAATTACAATAAACTACGGCAAGCAAACCGCGAACCAATTGCGCCGCAATGGCTTGATGCGCTTTTTGCATTTTGCCGAAACCTGCTGTAATTTGGCGTCAAAAAAACTCGTAATGAGAAGGTTGTCAGTTCGATTCTGACCAGTAGCTCCAAACAAAAAC
>OGCO01003367.1_pt1 | contig 18918 bp, 17 predicted proteins | sample 1570171 | NCBI WGS metagenome assembly OGCO01 (sample SAMEA4370583, study PRJEB24528) | human gut metagenome | reverse complement strand
TGCCAGGAACATAAATTGCCTTAACAATATTGCCTGAAAGTTTATCGCCTAAAGCAGCCTTAGCAGCAGCAAGAACTGTATCCTTGTCAGCATTAGGGTCAACAGAAAGCTGAACCTTAACCTTACCGTTAATCTGAACAGCGATGTTTACAGTTTCTTCTTTAAGTTTGCTTTCATCATATTTTGGCCAACCATGAGTAAATACTGATGTATCATGACCTAAAAGCTGCCACATTTCTTCTGAAATATGAGGAGTAAATGGAGCAAGAAGTAATGTAAGAGTTTCAAGAGAGTCCTTATCAATACCACCAGCAGCCTTAGCAACAGCAATCATCTTGTTAGTATATTCCATAAAACCAGAAACAACTGTGTTAAGAGTAAGTGCTTCAAGACGCTTAGTGATTTCACAAGTAAGCTTGTTCTTTACAAATTCCATTTCAGCTGTTGGCTTTTCAATGAGCTTATCTTTATATTCGTTAACGAACTTCCAAACCTTGTTGAGGTAACGGAATACACCGTCAATACCGTTATCGTCCCATTCAGAATCAAGTTCAGGTGGTCCAATGAAAAGTTCGTACATTCTTAATGAGTCGCAACCGTAGTTTTCAACTGTTTCATCAGGAGAAACTACATTACCCTTGTTCTTACTCATCTTAGCACCATCTTTTGTAATCATACCCTGATTGAACAATCTCTTGAAAGGTTCATCAAAGTCTACAACACCGATGTCATGTAAGAACTTAGTATAGAATCTTGCGTATAATAAGTGAAGAACGGCATGTTCAACACCACCTACATACATATCAACAGGGAGCCACTTCTTTAATGCTTCCTTGCTTGCAAGTTCCTTGTCATTGTGGTTATCACAATATCTGAGGTAGTACCAAGAAGAACCTGCCCACTGAGGCATAGTGTTTGTTTCTCTCTTAGCAGGGCCACCACAGCAAGGACAAGTAGTATTTACCCATTCGTCAATAGCTGCAAGAGGAGATTCGCCAGTATCTGTAGGCTTGTAGCTCTTTACATTTGGAAGAATAACTGGAAGCTGGTCTTCTGGAACAGGAACTGTACCACATTTTTCACAATGGATAAGAGGAATAGGTTCGCCCCAGTATCTCTGACGAGAGAATACCCAGTCACGAAGTTTGAAGTTTACAGTTTTCTTACCGAAGCCTTTTTCTTCCATATAGTCAGGAACTTTCTTCTTAGCATCTTCTGACTTCATACCATTGAACTCATTAGAGTTAATCATAATACCAGGTTCAGTATATGCTTCTGTAAGGTTTTCAACTTCCTTACCGTCTTTGCTGATAACCTGAATAATAGGCAAATCAAACTTTTTAGCAAATTCGAAATCTCTGTCATCGTGAGCTGGTACACACATAATAGCACCAGTACCATAGTCAGCTAAAACATAGTCAGAAACCCAAATAGGAGTCTTAGCACCGTTAAGAGGGTTAATACCATAGCTACCAGTAAATACACCAGTTTTTTCCTTATCTGTCATACGAGATACATTAGACTTTGTACTTGCTTCATAGCAATACTTGTCCATAGCATCTTTGTATTCAGCAGTTGTAATATCCTTTACAATAGGGTGTTCTGGAGAAAGAACCATAAATGTTGCACCGTATAAAGTATCAGGTCTTGTAGTATAAACCTTAATAGACTTATCTGTACCGTCAACAGGGAAGTCGATTTCAGCACCGTAGCTCTTACCAATCCAATCAGACTGCATCTTCTTAACCTTTTCTGGCCAATCAAGCTTGTCTAAGTCGTTAAGAAGTCTGTCAGCATACTTAGTAATTCTAAGCATCCATTGTCTTAAATTCTTCTTTGTAACTGTAGCACCACATCTGTCACAAACACCGTTAGTAGCTTCTTCGTTTGCAAGAACGGCTTTACAGTTAGGACACCAGTTTAAAGGCATTTCTTTTTCGTATGCAAGTCCATTTTTGAACATCTGAATGAAAATCCACTGAGTCCACTTGTAGTATTCAGGGTCAGTTGTGTTGATTTCCTTATCCCAGTCATAAATAGCTGCAATATCGTTAACCTGTCTTTTAATATTTGAGATACTCTTTTTTGTTGCCTCTGATGGGTGAGTACCTGTCTTGATTGCATAGTTTTCAGCAGGAAGACCGAAAGCATCCCAACCCATTGGATGAAGAAGTTCGTAACCTTCCATTAACTTCTGTCTACTTATTACATCAGAAAGAACATAGCCTCTCCAATGACCAACATGAAGACCGTTGCCTGAAGGATATGGGAACATATCCAAACAATAGTATTTAGGCTTACTGTCATCAGGTGGATTTACGGGATTTTCCTCCCAAATCTTACGCCATTTTTCTTCAATTTCTTTGAAATTATATTTTGTACTCATAAGAATCCTCCATATTAAGTAAATACATATATTTTATACCATATACTTAAAAATTTCAAGTAGTATTGTAGAATTTCTGAATTTTTATACAAAGTATTGCAACAAAAAAGCCGTAAAACCTTTGTTGGATTTACGGCTGAAATTTTATTCTTCCATTAAAATATCAAGTGTTTTTAAAGTGTTTTCTGTATTGTCTACAATAGGCACAAAACTTATATACGGAGTGTCATTTTGGAATAAGTTATATTTTTTTAAAATTTTAGAGTTTTTAAGGCTTATACCATAAGGTTTTAATTCACCTGTTTCAGGGTCTTTTGCATCTAACACAAGTCCTTTTTTTCTAAGTTCATTTACTTTTTCGTCAGATAAATAATCAGTAATAGGTGTTGTATACTCTACCTGTGTAAAGTTTTTTGTGTTTTCAGCATTACTTAAAAGCAAATGAAACTCCAAAGCATAAACATAGGTGTTAAATTTTTGGTTTAAATCTGCTTCAACCATTACATCTGTACTGTCAGAATAAAAATCCTGTAGCTGTACTGATGTATGTTCAGGTAAATTAAGTTCCTTATTTAGGTCGGCTGTCATTTTGTCGGTGTTTAATGCTGACAAAAATTGTCCATATATAGCAACACCACAAAAATTAGTATCAGGAATTCTTATAAACATTGTATATATTAAAGACGATAGGGCTAGTACTGCAAGTATTGTGCCAATGATGTGCAATTTGTAATAGTCCCATATATATTCCAACTTTTTCTTTTTACTTAAATCTTTAAATGTCATTGTTATCCTCTGTTCTAAAATGTGTTTTTGTAATTATAGCATAAATGACATCTATATTAAAGAGAAAATTAATCTAAAATTTTACCGTCAGTTGAAATAGTTACAACACTCCAAGGAATAAACTTACCACTATCCATTAATGCTTTTTTAACGGCGTTTTCAATTCCGCCACAGCAAGGAACTTCCATTCTAACTACTGTAACACTTTTGATATTGTTGTTTTTAATTATTTCAGTAAGCTTTTCTGAATAGTCCACATCATCAAGTTTAGGGCAACCAATAATTGTAACTTTATTTTTCATAAATTCATTATGGAAGTTACCATAGGCATAGGCTGAACAATCAGCAGAAACTAATAAATTTGCATTGTTAAAATATGGAGCATTAACAGGCACAAGTTTAATCTGAACTGGCCATTGTCTAAGCTGGCTAGAAATATTAACTTCTGTTGTTGGCTGTTCTTCTCTTTCAATAGCTTTTGCCATAGAACCAGGACAGACAAAACCAGATTTTTTCTTTGCCATATTTGCTTTAACAGCAACTTCATCATATGGTAAGGCTTCTCTTTCTACAAAAGAAATTGCATTTGTAGGACAGGTTGGCAAACAATCTCCTAAACCGTCACAATAATCATCTCTTAATAATACAGCCTTGCCATTTACCATACCTATTGCACCCTCGTGACAAGCTGATGCACAAGCACCACAACCGTTACACTTTTCACTATCTATATGAATTATTCTTCTAATCATTTTTTTGCCTCCTTAAATTTTACATGTTTATTGTACAGTAACTTTTTAATAAAGTATGTTGTATTTACAACAAAATATAAAATTTTTGGAGAAAATTAATTTTACTATTTTTGTATAAAAGGAATAATGTAGTCACAAGTATCGTCTAAATTGTTTTGAATATTTGTACTTATGGTTTTTAAGCTTACAGGGTCAATTTCTGTAATATAATATCTATCCTTATTATCTTTATATACTGTTGCAACAAGAGTAGGAGAACTTCCTTGGCTATGGTAATCTGGAATATATGAAAACATATATATTGGGCTTGATATACCTAGCTTTTTAAGTGCTTCTACTGTTACATTTTTATAATCGCTGTATTTATCAATGTCTATATGTTCAGCGGTTTTTTGAGATTTTTTAATTGTAGCAACATCCCTGTCAATGTGTTTGATTTGGTAATTGTTTTCCTTTAAAGCATCCATATCTACAGTAAAAATTGTTGTATTATCTTGTGCTATAAACATAACTTCACATTCTTTAGAAGTATAGTAATCATAATAGTCACAGGAAATATTGAATTTGTTTTTATCTATTTCTATTCCATAGTAATTGTTAACGACTTCCAAAGCCTTTGTTATTGAATCTTCTTTTGATATGAAATTGCGACCTTCATTTATTAATTCAGGGGCATCTGACATTGTATTTTCTACAGGTTTGCTTAATTTATCTATTATATCAAGCATTTTAGAATAATCATTTTTGGAAATATACAAGTCATTGTTAATTTCAGTAAGAAGATTATCGAATATAACAAAGCTGTTAAAACATATTTCATTATGATTAGCTGAAATATAAAGATTTTTATTATCTTTTGTATATAAAATACTTCTGCTGTTATCTTTGTTTTTGAGGGTATATCCAGTTTCAGCCATCAATGTACTGAGTAGAGGCTTATTTATTACCTGTATTCTTGTAGCATTAGTACAAATTATGGCTGAAAGTGTAATTACAGAAAGAATGGCTACAGCAATAAGTGTGCGAAAACCTATTTTTGTCTTATTTCTATATAAAATATTATTTATTTTATCTTTGTGATTTTCAGAAAATACAATATCGTCATTAAAATTGTTTTCTATTTCATCGAATATTTTATTTTCAACTTCTTTAGCTGATTTGCTTATCAAATTATCTAAAATATCATATATAAATCCTTTTGACATATTAAATTTCCTCCTTTAACATTGTTTTAATTTTTTGCCTTGCTCTCTCAAGCCTCTTTTGTACAGTTTTTGCGTTTAAATCTAGTAGTTGACTTATTTCATTTACAGAATAACCATGTACTGCGTGAAGCATAAGGGGTATTTGATATATAGCTTTTAATTCATAAATACACTTTTTAATGTTTTCAACAGAATTTTTATCAATTATTATATCAAAAACATCAGTTTCATTAATTACATTATCTTCCTCAAGATTTTCAGGCTGTTTCTTCTGTTTATTGTATAGATTTATAGCAGTATTTTTACATATAAGTCCTAGAAAATTTCTAGTTTTTGTTTTGTCTGAAATATCTATGTTATCTAAATGTTCCATTATTTTTATAAAAGAAATTTGAACAGCGTCTTCTGCAAGAATTTTATCTTTTAAAATGCTATAGGCAACTTTATACATAAATATGGAATAGTTACTATAAAGAATTTCAGCCAAATTTTTTTGCTTGTGTAATAAATTTAGCATTGTGACCTCCTTAAATATTAAAAACAAATTTGCTTTCTATAATATATAACAAAACAAAATTACTTTTTGCGACAGAAAATTTGTCTTTTATTGCAAAATCAAAATGTATTTGCTATTATTATAAAATAAAATTATTTAAAATAAAGGTGTTGGATATGGAATATTACGAAAAGGAAAATAGTGTAGTTTTAAAGAATGTAAAGAACTTCAATATTGAAGAAATATTGGAATGTGGTCAATGCTTTAGATTTGAAAAAATAGAGAATTTAAAGTACAAAATAGTTGCATATGGCAAGGTATTATATATTACTCAAACAGAAGATAGTGTAGAATTTACTCCCTGTAATAAGGAAGATTTTGAAAATATATGGTACGACTATTTTGATTTAGATACAGACTATAACAATATTATAGAAGAAATATCAAAAAATGACCCAATTATGAAAAGTGCAACAGAATATGCTGACGGTATAAGGCTGTTAAATCAAGAACCTTATGAATGTCTTTTAAGTTTTATTATTTCTCAGAATAACAATATACCTAGAATAAAGAAAATAATTAAGGCTATGGCTGAAACATATGGAAAGTCTTTAGGAGATGAATATGCTTTTCCTAGAATTGAGGAAATAGAAAATGTTACAGTTGAGGATTTAATGGAGCTTAGAATGGGATTTAGAGCAAAGTACATTTTTGACTGTATATCTAAATTAAAAAATGGAGAAGTGCGGGTAATTTTTTCTGTTGACATGTTCAATGAAGGCGTGGATATTCCATCTGTTGATATGATGTATGGATAAAGAGAGTTATGGAGCATTTGTATTTTAATGATGAAGAAAAGGATATAAAGGAAATTCACGCCTATGCACAGGAGAAGTGGGGCGAATATTGTGGCTATGCACAGCAGTATTTATTCTACTATGCCAGAAGTCTTAAAATAGGTACAGATAAGGAGAAGAAAAAATGATTGCAACTATTATAAATGCTGTAGCTATTGTTGTTGGTGGGTTACTGGGGCTTATTATAAAAGGTAGATTTAATAAAAAGTTGCAAGCCATAGCATCACAGGCAACAGGACTTTCTGTACTTGTAGTTGGATTAAACACAGCTTTGACACAACTTATTACACAGCCTTGCAATTCTGTATTGTTTGTAATAAGTCTTGTAGTCGGAGGTCTTATTGGTACTGTAATCAATGTAGAAGGTAGATTACAGGCTTTAGGTAGATGGGTTGAAAAGAAAGTTGGAGGAAGAAAAGGCGGAGTATCCAGAGCTTTTGTTACGGCAACGCTTTTATATTGTGTTGGGTCAATGGCTGTTGTAGGCTCTATAGAAAGTGGACTTCATCATAACTACAGCATACTTTTGACTAAAAGCATAATGGATATGATATACGCTGTTATAATTGCATCAACTCTTGCAGTAAGAATCTTTGGTGAAAATGGCTTGGCAATATATTCGTCAGCACCACATTCAAAACCTTGTAGTTCATCCATCTCCTCACCCTTTGCTGTAAGCATTATAATAGGAACTTTAGAATCCTTTCTTATCTGCCTGCACACTTCCCAGCCATCCATCTTAGGCATCATGACATCCAGGATCAACAGTGCTATATCTTTTTCTTCATAAAAAATATCCATTGCCTCTTCACCATCTCCGGCTTCCAGCACATGGAAATTCTTCTTTTCAAGGAAATCCTTCACAAGCTTACGCATACGACTTTCATCATCTACTACAAGAATCTTTGGGGCTTCCATTTTTCATTCCTCCATCAAACATTTACTTTTTATTTTGTTTTATCTTATCAGAGATTTATGTAGGTTTTGTGAACGGAAAGCAGAAAATTGGTTGGAATTGGAAGTAATTTCTTACAACACAAAAACCGGAAGCCATTCAGACGGCTTCCGGTTCTCTGCTGTTACATTTCTGTTGTCTATAAAATAATCTGAGATTATGCAAGTGCTTTACCAAGTGCTTTACAGCTTTCAACTGCATCATCATCCGGCTCTTCCTGGCAGATCACACCATCAGCAACCAGGACTGCTCCATCTTCTTTGCATTTATCTTCCCAGTTGTGCATCCATTCTCCGTCTCCCCATCCATAGGATCCGAAAAGACCGATCTTTTTACCAGAAAGCTTTGCCTCACATTCGCTGAACATTGGCTCAAATTCATCTTCTTCCAGTACTTCATCTCCCATTGCAGGGCATCCAAATGCGATTGCATCAAATTCATCTACTTTATCTGCTGAAAAATCAGCTGATTCAAAAGAAATAACTTCTGCACCTGCTGCTTTTGCTCCTTCCGCTACTGCATTTGCCATAGCTTCTGTGTTTCCTGTTGAACTCCAATATACTACTGCTACTTTACTCATCTTGATTTACCTTATCCTTTCTGTTTATGCTGCAACAGTCAGCTGAAGAATTGATCTTCCATCCGCAAAAAGTCGTCTGTAGATTTCTGAACATTTCTTCAGTTTCCGGAAAAGCATCTGAGTCTGCTTTTCATTTCCATATACTTTCCAGATTCCGCAACATTTATAATTTTTACCTTTCTGTTCAATAAATCCAGTCACGTCATCAAGAGGATACCCAAGAAAAAGCCCAACTTCATGTGGAAAACCATCTTTTTCAAAAAAGCGCTCCTGAAGCTGTCGAATACAGCAATCTGTCTCCTGACATTCATAACCGCAGTCTTTCAAAAGAGCACATGCACCTTCACACTGCAGATCCTGTTCCAGTTTCTTTTTGCGGTATACATAGACCAGTGCCTTATGTTCACTTGTTCTGAGCACTTCCACAAAAACACCTCTGCAATTCAGTTTTCTGTTTTCCTCTTCAATTTCCATGGACAATTTATTTCTGTTCATTGGTGTATAAGTAAACATATTTGCAGTTTTGATTCCTGCCAGCGTAGGTGCACAGTGTGCTATGATCTCAGCTTCTAACATCCTTAAGTCTCCCGTTGATTAGTTGTGTCTAACCTATTGTTTTAAATTTACGGATATGTTTCCATATCCGTAAGTTTTTATTTGTTAGCTGTTTCTAACTAATATGATAGTACAATACTTTTCACTTGCTGTCAAGAGTTTTCTTTAATTAACTTTTCATATTCTGCACTGACTTTAGAGTACAGATTTCATAGAGTCCATACCAATCAGTAAAGTTGAAGTATTATGAAGCAATGCAGACATAGTCGGCTGAATCACTCCTGTTACACCAAGAGCGATCAGACTTCCATTAATACCAACGATACGTCTGTAATTCTTATGGATCTTATCCATCAGACCATTGCTGATTTCCTTCAGTGTAACCATGACACTCAAATCATCTGCCCCAATCGTGATATCCGCAATTTCTCTTGCAAGTTCTGCTCCATCACTGATCGCAATACCAACATCTGCTGCAGAAAGCGCCGGAGAGTCATTAATTCCATCACCTACCATCAGGACTTTACGTCCCTGTGCTTTAGCTTCTTCTACGAATTTTGCTTTGTCCTCCGGAAGTACTTCAGAATAATATTTATCGACTCCAACTCTGGCTGCGATTGCTTTTGCTGTGCGGTCACTGTCACCTGTCATCATAACAATCTGTGTGAACCCCGCTTTTCGCAGTGCCTTTACAACCTCCGGTGCCTCCGGGCGAAGCGGATCTTCAATGCAGATCACCGCGGCAAGTTTCCCTTCAATTCCAAGATACAGATGAGAATATTCTTCCGGAAGATTTCTGAACAATTCTTCCTTTCCGACCGGAATTGTACATTTTTCATCTTCAAATACAAAATGATGGCTTCCTATAATTGCTTTTCTTCCATCTACCATTGTTGAAATTCCGTGAGCTACAATATATTCAACTTTGGAATGCATTTCTTCATGAGTCAGGCCACGTTCTTTTGCAGCATCCATAACTGCTTTTGCCATGGAATGTGGAAAATGTTCTTCCATGCATGCAGCAAGTCTGAGAAGATTTTCTTTTGAATCACCGTTAAAGGAAACTACATCAACAACTGTCGGCTGTGCCTTCGTCAGTGTTCCTGTCTTATCAAACACAATCGTATCTGCCTCAGCAACTGCTTCCAGAAATTTTCCACCCTTCACCGTAATATGATGTGCATTTGCCTCACGTATCGCTGCAAGAACAGAAATTGGCATTGCAAGTTTCAATGCACAGGAAAAATCAACCATAAGAATAGACAATGCCTTGGTCACATTTCGTGTGAGTGCATATGTAAGAGCTGTACCAGCAAGTGTATACGGAACCAGTCTGTCTGCAAGATGTTCTGCTTTGCTCTCCACTGCCGATTTCAGTTTTTCAGTCTCTTCGATCATGGTTACGATCTTTTCAAACTTGGTAGAGCCGGAAGTTTCTTTTACGCGAATGGTAAGTTCACCTTCCTCCATAACCGTTCCGGCATATACATAACTGGATTCATGTTTTGCCACCGGCATGGATTCCCCTGTCAGAGACGCTTCATTTACCATAGCCTCGCCTTCTGTAACAATACCGTCAAACGGAATTACGGTTCCCATATGTATACGGACTCTGTCACCAGGTTTAATTTCATCTGTTCCTACCTGAACTTCAGAATCCTCTGTTATCAGCCATACCTTGCTCACATTCAGGGACATGCTTCGTGCCAGATCATCCACAGACTTTTTGTGTGTCCAGTCTTCAAGAATCTCACCAAAGCCAAGAAGGAACATTACGGAAGAAGCTGTACTGAAGTCACCTCTGAGCATGGATACACCGATCGCCGTTGCATCCAGTACCGGAACTTCAATTCTGCATTTTGCAAGTGTGCGCACACCTTTCCAGATATATTTCACAGATTTCAGCGTTGTCAGAAATGTCCGGACCGGAAGTGGCAGGAATATTTTCTTACCATAATGGAGCACAACATGGTTTACCATCTTCTCCCAGTATTCTCCATTCATTTCTCTTCCTGAATTCTGAAGATAACTTTCCGGTGCCTCAGCCTTTTCATAAGAAAATCTCTGAATTGCCCTCAGCATTTCTTCTCTGTTATCAGAATAACAGATCACTACGTCTTGATTTCTCTCTACTACTTTGACAGAGATTACACCATTCAGTTTTGTCAGAAAATATTCCAACTGATCTGCCTGTCTGCATGTCATTCGTTTCTGACAGATATGAAGTCTGACTCTGCCTCTGATTTCATGTTCTATTTTAAATCTCATATTGTCATCACCTTTAGTTATGAAAAACACCTGCAGTTTCTCTCCGCAGGTGCTTTGTTCTTATTCCTCTTCTGCTGCAGTTTCTTCTGTTTCTTTAAATGTTTCTTCTTCAGCAGTATCTTCAAATGCTTCCTCAGCTGCTGCGCGATCTTCGTTGATCTGCTGTGCTTCTGCATAAATATCTTCTGCGTTCTCCTGAACCTTGGATACAATTTTCATTACGCAGTCTTTTGCACGAAGAACAGCTGCTGTACAGTTCGTATAAACTTTTTTTGCATCTTTGCTGGAAAGAAGTTTGATTCCTGCTGTTCCGAATAATACTCCTGCCGCGAATACTCCGCTGTGTTTCTTATCAAGTTTGATCATTGTAATATCCTCCTGTATATTTCTTTTTTAACATTACACATATTATAAAATCTCCAAAACAAAAGTCCAGACTAACTTGCAAAAGTGATAAATTTTCTCATTATCATCTAAAAACAGAGTAATTTACTTCTGTTTTTTGCGTATTTTCTTCCGGGAGTCCATTAGTTGCTATTTTCAACGGATACGCGTCGTACTCTCCTTGACTGAAGATATCCGCAGGATTCCATTCCTTTTTCAATAATCTTGCAAAGTTTTTCATTATCCAGCCGGATATTTGTCTGATCATCCAGTTGTACACAGCAGACAGGTACCTGTCCCTGTTCATCGCAGATGCGATAAGCGCTTTTCCTTTTCAGGGCACCGATTTCTTCTAGAAGATTAATCATTCTGTATACTGTCGCCATTCCAATATTTGGATCCTTTTTAGATGCCAGAAAATATATTTCCTTACAACAGGTACATTCTTCCTGCAAAATAATATCCAGTATGATCTTTCTCTGTTTTGTAATCCTGCAGCCTTCCCGGCGAAGTCTGTCAACAATAGCACTCCGCTGCATGCTGCTTCTCTGATACTGCTGATTACGGAAGGATTCCTGAGCAGGATCTGATGTATGATCATATATTTCCTCTCGCAGTGCTTCCATTTTCGTTCCTCCTGATCCGTTCAGTTTGTTTTGTCTTACTATTTGTTTCGAGTAACTTCTGTTCGTTGTATCTATCGTGAGTTTACATCTTCTAACTGTCACTGTCAAGTTTTTTCAGTATTTTATAAAAAGGTTATAAAAACCAAGTTCTTCCCTTGACAACTCTATATACAGTTTCATATAATAGAAAAAGTCAGAAACACAAGCATCGTCTGTTTACCAGTAATATCGGATCTTTCCGAACCTGATCAGGGCTTGTACTGGTTTCGACGGGGGCTTTGAAGTTGAGGCAGCCATCCGCAGACTCCTGGACTGCGTACCAACCGGGAAACTAAATATAAACGCAGACGAACAGTACGCGTTAGCAGCCTAATTGCTGCTCGTCAGCCCTGATGCACTCACACTTCAGGAATCTGACGTCGACCATGTGAGAAACCTTGCCGGGTAAGCTTTGCCCCGGTAGATGTATCATGAAGCTACTAAGGTTGTAAGCCTGTCGGTGGGCGTACATCCAAGGGAATGTTAAAACAGCGACTGTGATGGGAGATGCCTCAATGAATAGGCTTTCGGACGCGGGTTCAATTCCCGCCAGGTCCACTTGACCACGACAAAGCGAACCCTGACAAATTTTGTACAGTAATTGTATATAAGAATGTCGGAATGTTAGTTGTGTCGTTGGAACGGTAAACAAAAAAGAGGGTTTTTAGCCCTCTTTTTTTTGTGTCTGTTTCTCTTAATTGTAATGAGACAGCACTATTTAAGTATCCACAGTCTCAAAAAAATCCTCAAAAAACTTCTTTTTTTCAAAGCAGGGCTGGCACAGTTTGTATGGGTAGCCAAATGGCAGGTTCCTTCCGCAGACCATACACCTCCGTCTTTTCAATTTCTTTTCCCTGATCGTATCTGTCAGCTCTTTTGAGATTTCCTTTTTTCTCTTACGTATCAGATTCTTATCCCAGTTTTGTCTCCCCGGCATTCCAAAAAGACGGACGAAACTGTGGAACATGTCATATTTCTGATAAGCCATTTCTCCACCTCCGCAGCCCTGCCTGTCCCATGTTTGCAGTGGATGTCCAGCTGGTCTAAGGAAATGACAGACGGGATCTGTTCAAGGACTTTTTCCGGATCAATGTGCCTGGTCTGCCAGTTGAGGTAATCCGTATGTGTCAAAACACCGTCAGTATCAAGAAATATTACTTTCACGACCTTTTCCTCCTCTTTTGGACAGTATAGCATCTATCTGTTTTTCGTTCCAGTTTCTCTGGAAAATAATATCCCCACCGGGAACACAGTATCCTTTCTCATCAGATTCGACACAATGATGCAAAAAGTAAAAAGTTTCGCACAGGATAGGGTCATATTTTTTTCCGTTTTTGAACCGGAATCCTTCTACGGATCCTTCTCCGCGGAGAGGTAAGCCTTTTTCCCTCAGAACAAAGGAAGAAAGCAGGACATTATCCACTTCGATGTATTTGGACATGCCAGCTCCATCTCCTGTGTAGAAATCTGCCTCATGCCAGAAATCTCCTGTCTCAAAGAAATACGTATACTCCATGCCGGAAGACCATCTGAACCAGTCCACACCACAGAACACAAGCATTCTTCCATTACACAATGCTTTTTCACCTAATTTGCAAGGAATCGGAATGATCATACTTCCTCCTTTCTGTCACACCTGACTACTTTTCACAAATTTACTACATTCTCTTCACAATCTCACCATTATTTTCCGTTATATTAATAGTCGTAAACAAGCAGGATTGCTTTTCATATACATTTTTTCTCCTTTTGGGCCGGGATTTTCCCGGCTTTTTCTTTTGCAAATTTCCCTGCTCTCGCATCTGTAAGACGATGGTAATTGTTTTTTAGCCGCCACTCAGAGACATCTACCTGCCATCCCTCATACAACTCCATATATCTGCCAATCATGACAGCTTCTTCCTTTTCCCGTTTCCGGATATACTCCAGTGCTTTATTGAGATACGGGATACTGTTGGCATAGTCTACCGTCATTCCCCCACGTCGCCATCCGCCAATCTTATGATTCTGGATCGCATAGACCAGATATACAGAATTTAAAAATGTCAGATTCAGGTATTCGCCCGGCCGGATCTTCATGTTGGCAAAGGAATCCGCATCCTTCCAGTAATTATCCTTTTTGGCGGAAACGTAGTATTCTTTTTCTGTTTCCGTATGCACAATGCTCTCAAATACCGTGTAATAAGAATGCGTGTGGTCCATCGTGATCTGCTCTGCATCTGTATGGACATAGCCATAGGCTTTTGCAGCTGCAAGGATCTGTTCGGGCGACTTTCCTTTCACATCGATCTTTTCATATAGCTTGTTGTTTTTTACTGTCAAATAAGAAGTTATTTTACCAAGATACTCATTGGTCTTTTTCGTATCGTACCGGAACTGGGTCACCGTTGTATTTCCTTCCCTGACTACCTTTACCGGAACTTCCGTAACGGTCAGGCGGAACTTCTTTTCCGTAATAGTGTAAGTATCAATCGTATCTACCAGGTTAACCGGGACAACTCTCCTGTCGGGGATATGGGCATCGTGGGTACGGTTCCTTTCTCCTCTTCCGCGGTCATTGTTCCACGCATCATACCTTGTACTCCTTCCATTGTTCCAGATATTTCCAAGGTCGGCATCATCGCGCTCGATCTTTATCGTAGTGAGGATCATATCGCCTTTCATAAGAGGTGCATCTGTGCGCTCAACAATATCCGCAAAAGTTCCATACCGGTTGTCTTCCAGCCACCCGTCTACCATGGAAAAGATCAGGTATGGGGACGGTGTTAATACATTGATCTTCTCCGGAACCTTTAATATCCTGCCATCATTCAATACCCCCTGCAGGATGCTGAATACAAAGTAACGGGAAGCAACCTCTTCCCGGGACTGAACTTCTGCTTCTTCCAGGGAATCTTCCCTGGTTTCCGGCTTCAGATATACATTTTCATCTTTGATACGGACCTTCTCCTCATCCGTCCACCCCACGTACAGGTTCTCTCCATTCCGGATAAGGATACCGATCTGTTTCCCATGAAATTTCTTATAGGTATCCAAAACATTCGATACCATATCTGAGGCACCGCATAAGATATTGTTTTTACTGATCCGGATCACAGAGACAGATTTCGGTCCGGGAGCAAACCTTATCTGTTTTGCATTAACTTTCTTAACCGCCCGGACCCGATACTCCCATTCTGGATCAACAGGATTTTTGATCTCCATGGGACGGTAAGCTTCCATCGGTTCCCAATACTTCTTAGCGATCACTGTATGGGTGGTAAACTTATTCTTATTCTTGTCATACAGGTCACACAGTACAAGAAACTTTTCTCCATGGAAACCGGAATCCCGCTGTTTCTCAATATCCTCATGTGCAGTCAGCCAGGTCAGGTATCTGTTATAATCCGGATCAGTGTCATACTTTGGTTTTATTTTCCGCGGAAACAACTCCACAACGATCCAGTTAAACGCAATATTCCCAGAGCCTCTTTTGTAATAAGTATTTATTGATACAACATCTACCCACATGTTTTTTGTATCCAATGACTTTACGATATTTTTGACTATATATACTGCCGCGGATTCCCCGCTGTCGATATAATCAAGGTAATCCTTATCCTGTCTCCAGTCCAATGATCTCATCCTTTCTTTACTTTCATCAAGTATCCCGAAAACAAAGAATCCCGCATTCCTTAAACCAATAATGCCCGCTCCGAATACAGTTTCCGACCAGTGTCATATCAGAATATGCCACATTTCTTCCACCGCTTTGCATTTTTCTATTTTACAATATCAAAATATCCAATAATTCCAATATAGCCATCTTTTTTTAATGGAGTCCATAAGGTATGCAGTTTCAGATTATACATTTGTCTTTTGTTTCTAAACCTTGCTTTTATCTGTAATGAAATCTCTTTATTCTTTATTGAGGTCTGCTCCAACAAATCTACGATATTTTGAATATCCTTTTCGCTCACTTCTAACACTTTGAATACATCAAATCCCGGATCATCTCTCTGGTATATTATCTTCTGTTTTTCATTTATTATAGTTAATTTCCCCGAACTTGCATTATAATCAATCGAATTCATGCCACTGTTCGATTTGAAGAAATCGATCTTTTCCTGCATGACCTTGATAAGATTTTGTGAATAAATCTGGTTCGGTAAGGATTTATCACTAAGTATTTCATTCGAAAGTCTCCGTGCTTCATGATAATATTTATTAACATCCATCCCTTTACCAAGCATTTTTGAAAACTGACGACTCAGTTCTTTCAGACACCTAAGGAGGATTGGATTAAACTGACCGCATTGCCCATCCAGAATCATTTGAATCGCTGTATCATGATCAAATGCTTTCTTATAACATCTTTCACTTGTAAGTGCGTCATAAACATCGACAATTGATACCACCTGTGCAGAGATTGGTATTTCTTCACCTGTCAATCCATCCGGATAGCCCTTTCCATCCCATCTTTCATGGTGCCATCTGCAGATTTCCCATGCGGTATGTACCAGTGGATGATCTTGTGGAAAGTCCATGTCCTTAATTATATCCGCGACAAGTTCACTATGGGTTTTCATAATCTTAAATTCTTCAACGGTAAGTCTGCCTGGTTTATTCAATATTTCTTCCGGAATACGAATCTTACCAATATCATGAAGGGAAGAAGCAGTTGTAATCAAAGCAATATCTGCCTCTGTCAAAGGATAAGCATCTGTTAATTTTACCAGTTGTCTCAGCATCATCTCCGTTGCTGTTTTAATATGCAGGATGTGTTCTCTGCTCTCACTGTTACGGGATCCCAATATATTACTCATAATTCGGATCATGATATCATTATTTTCTTCTTTTTCGTAAACCTGATCATAAACCACATTTATCAGATGCTTTTGGTTCATATAGAGGCCCAAGGTATTCTGAACTCTTTTCTTTACAATCACAGAATCAAACGGTCGTGTGATATAATCCGTGATTCCCAGTTCATATGCTTTACGCATCGTATCAACAGCATCTTCCGAAGATATCATGATCACCGGAGTTTCTTCTATACACTGGCTTCTTTTCATTATTTCCAAAACTTCAAAACCATTCATCTGTGGCATATTGATATCTAAAAGCATCAGATCAATTCCTATATTTTCTCCTATCATCTGAATTGCCTGATTTCCATTTTCCGCTTCCAGGTAATTATAAGTTTCTCCGAGGATCTCCTTCAACATATCCCTGTTAAATTCTGAATCGTCTACAATCAGGATCTTTTGTCTTTTATCCATATTTTTTTATTTCCTTTATCCAATGGGTTTATGATGTTCCAAGCACCTGGTCAAAGATCGAACGTCGTGTCGCATCACTTAATTCGACAGTCCCTTCTTTATTTCTTCAATCATCCTCTCATATACTTCTGTTACTTTTTCCATTGCCTCCGATATCCCAGGCTGCGCTCCGGTTCTATCTCTCAAAAGTTCTGTTAACTCATTACTAACCTCATACAGACGGTCAAAAGAAAGATTCTGACAAACCCCTTTCAGTGTGTGTGCACTGCGGAAAGCATCTTCATAATTTTTATTTTCCAATGCCAGTTTTAACTGCAGGTAACTCGGATCCTCAAGGAACTTTAATGTGAATTTCCGGATCAGTGCTTCGCTTTGAAGGCGTCCTAAAACCTCTTCATAATTTCCTCCGATAGCTTCATAGCATTCCTGTATTGTCATGATTTTGTCCTCCTATCTATATTTCACTGCTTATTTGTCACTGCCGTAGCTTCATAACCATTCATGACCGGCATCATAATATCCATAAGAATGACATCAAATCCACCAGGTCCACTTTTTCTGAACAGCTCAACCGCTTCCTGACCATTCCATGCTTTTGTCACGTCAGCCCCTTCATTCTGAAGCAAAAATTCAGCGATTTCCATATTCAGTTCATTATCTTCTGCCAGAAGAATATGCAGTCCCTTTATAGATTTTTCTGATATATCCTTCTGTTCTTCACGTTTATCCGCATCCAGATCTATCTTAAATGGAACCCGGATCACAAATGTAGTCCCTACACCGTATTCACTTTCGAGGGTAATGGTTCCACCCATTTTCTCGACCAGATTCTTTGCGATCGCCATTCCCAGGCCTGTTCCTGGAAATTTTGTACGGCTTCCTGTATGTTCCTGTGCAAATGGTTCAAAAATATGTTTCTGGAGCTCCTCAGTCATTCCGATTCCTGCATCCCGGCAGATAAATTCCATTGTCGTCATTCCTGGCTGTTCGGATGGGATTTCCATGCAGCTAAGATAAATATGTCCGTTTTCTCTGTTATATTTCACTGCATTGGACAGGATATTCATCATCACACGTTTCACATACCCCGGACTTCCAATAAGATCACGGTATATGATTTCTTTTTTCTCCCATACAATCTGGATATTCTGTTCTGCAGCAATCTGTTCAATTACAACAAGCACTTCCTCAGAAATTTTGCTCAGATTAAATGGACTCTCTTCCAGAACAACTTCACCCGACTCCAGCTTACTCATGTCCAGAACATCATTTACCAGTTCCAGCAACAGATTGGATGCCGCTTTAACCTTTGTTCTGTATTCCTTCTGCTTCTCCATATCATCTGCATAATGGTCTGCCATATTAATCAAACCGTAGATTCCATTAATCGGAGTCCTGATATCGTGGCTCATACGATGAAGGAACTCTGTTTTTGCCTCATTGGCGGTTTCTGCCTTTTTTGCTGCTGTCAGAAGTTCTGCTTTATATTTTTCATCTTTTTCAAATTCTTGTTTCCGGTGCGCCAGATTGGTTCTGTATGTCCAGAACCAGAATATGCCGGACATCAGAAAATAAAGAAAAATAACACCTATAACACTTAATGGAAGATTACAAAACACTTCCGTATCCGGAAGATATGCGTAGATATAATAATCACGCTGTTTCAGCATGATTCCATAACATCCAATTCCTTCCTTCCTAAAATGATAGATATGCTGACTGTCTGTATGCTTTTTCATTGCCTGAACAACTTCGTTGTCGGCTGTAT
>OGCO01003363.1_pt1 | contig 18947 bp, 8 predicted proteins | sample 1570171 | NCBI WGS metagenome assembly OGCO01 (sample SAMEA4370583, study PRJEB24528) | human gut metagenome | reverse complement strand
CCGTGCATATCTGGAAAAAAATATGACCTACAGTACGGCAACAGATGTATATACAGAAAAAGGTGATTTCACAGAAAATTTTCTTTCTGAATCAAAGATCGGTCACAGTGTTCATTATGCAACAGCAGCATCACTGATGTTCCGATATTATGGTATTCCATCCCGGTATGTGGAAGGATATCTGATCACACCGGAGGATATAAAAGACAAAAAAGCAGGAGATACTGTAGAGATTTCCGGAAAGAACGGACATGCATGGACCGAGATCTATATTGACGGACTGGGTTGGGTACCTGTAGAAATGACACCGGAATATTATGAAGTTATGAAGGAGGCAGATCTTACGGCAGGTCTGGAAGCAAAAGGAGCAAAAGCAGCAGCGATTCCGGAAGCAGAAGCGGAACCTCCGGCAGAAGAAAATATTCAGACGCACTGGAACCTCCGGCTGGCATTATTTGGAATCGAAAAACTTCTGATCCTGCTGCTGGCATTGTTTGATACCTTCTGCCTTGTATTTATTGTGACTGTCTGTGGCTTTCGGATTTATGCAAATTATCGGCGCAAAAAACTTTTTGCAGGGACAGATGACCGTCTGGCGGTGCGTGCTATGGCAGGTTATGCAAGAGTGCTTTATGCACATGGAGCAGATCTGTATTCTGAAAGAGTCAGAGACCAGTACAGAGAAGTCAGCAGGATCGGGCAGCGCGCAGCGTTCAGCCCACATGCAGTATCGGAGGAAGAACGAAAGAATACGGCTGCATGTATCAGATGTATGAAAGAAGAACTGAGAAAAGCAAAAAGCTGGTACGAAAACTGGATCATGAAATATATTGAGAGGTTGTATTAATTGAATAAAAAGAAAAACAACAGAAAAATCATATCTGTTCTGATCGTTCTGGCCTGTTTTGTGCTTTTTGCAGGAGTATTGTTTACAGGAATCCGGAACTATAAAACAGAAAAAAAAGAAAATCCCGTTCAGGGAGTCAGCAGTGAAAGTTCTTTGAAGGGATATCTTGGAAAAGGTTATGCCTATGCCGGTGCACAGGATAACATATCCGCAGGAGAGGAATCCTTTGGAGAACAGGCGCAGTTACTGGAAGATACGAAGGACGAAGAGGCTGAACCGCAAGAGCAGAAGCAGGCAGAAGTGACTGCCACGCCGGAAGCAACACCGACACCGGAGCCGGAAAGTCAGAATGAGGATGAACAGAAGGCAGACCAGGAGCAGAAATCGGCAGATGACTCGGATGGTGAATGGAATGATGATTCTAAAGAGAATACCATTCAATATGATAATGCAGGAGAACAGGACGATAGCAGTCAGGAGGCAGCTCCGGATCAGAATGATGACAGGAATCAGGAGGGAGCACAGCTCCCGTTAAGTCCAACGCCAATGCCATCCCCGGAACCAACACAGGAGCCGGAAGAAGACCATTATCCGGAGATCGCAACAGATCTGACGGATGGTGAGACAGTAAATGGTGACTATCGTACGTTTTATGTACAGGCCACAGACTGGTATGGAAACAGCCTGCCGTCCACTTCACTGGAGATATATGGAAACGGAGAACGGCTTTCTTCAAAGGGTGAACCGTCGACGGGAGTTTTTGCATACCGACTGGACCTGAATGAAGGAAGCAACACGGTCAATATTAAAGCGACCGATGAGGAAGGATGGAGTACGACACTTCCGACCTTTACCATTTATAAAGGGGAGGATGGACAGGACGAACCGGCCGGCAGCATCACGGTCAGTATTGAGGCGGGAACGATTGGACTTGGTACGATCCTTCCGGCAACATCGATTGACTATTATCAGGGAGAACAGCTTTCCTCGGTCGTTCTCAGACTGTTACAGAATACAGGATTTGACTGGAGAAATAATGGAAGTGCGACAGGTGGCTTTTACCTGAAAGCCATCGGGCGAGGCGGCATTGCATCAGGAGCAGCGATCCCGGATGATCTTATGGAACATCTGAAAAAAGTAAACTGTCAGTTGTCCAGCCATGATGCCAACTGGATCGGTGAATTTGATTTTACCATGAATTCCGGCTGGATGTATTTTGTAAATGGTGAATATATGAATGTAGGAATGTCTTCCTGTTTCCCGGGAGACGGTGATGAAGTAAGGCTTCGCTTTACGCTTTATTCAGGAGCGGACCTGGGAGTAGGATCAGACGGTGAAGTATGGGGGGACTGGTAATGAAAAAACACACAATAAAAAGACCAATCATTAAAAAGTTCATAATTGGATCCCTTTCTGCAGGACTTCTGGTTGGAGGAGGAGCTATGGAATTGAATGCTGCTCTTTCCATGGAGGTTTATGCCGCAGATACCACGCAGGAGACCGAGGGGGAAGAAGCAGCACCGACAGAGGCAGAGACACCGGAACCGGCAGCACCGACGGAAGCACCGGAACCGGAACCAGTAGCTCCACCGGCAGAACCAGAACCGACCAAAACGCCGGAACCGACGGAAGCACCCTCACCGGAGCCATCTGTGACACCGGAGCCTTCAGAAACACCGGAGCCATCAATTACACCGGAGCCATCAGAAACACCGGAACCATCGGTAACACCGGAACCTTCCGTGACACCGGAGGTCAAAAGTAATAACACAGATCTGAAAGAATTATATATCTCTAGTTCGGACACCTGGGGAAAGGGAATCCTGAAACTGGATCCTGCATTAAATAAAGACTGGGACAGATACAAAGCTGTTTATGATGGTGAACGTCAGAGTCTGAATATCTGGCCTGTAGCAGAAGAGGAACATGCCCAGATCAAAGTCTATGCATTAAGTGGTGTGAAATATTCTACTGTCGAACAGGATGAGACAATCAGGGAAACGCAGGATGAAGAAGGGCATACTTACTGGAAAATCTATTTTGGTGATCAGGAAAAAGAAGCCAGAGTAAGACTGGAGGTAACTGCTGAAGACGGAGCCAGAAGAGACTATTATCTCACACTTGAAATCACAGATAAAACAGCTCCTGTACTCAAAAAAGTCAGTGCAAGCAGGGTATCTTCAAGTGAGGCATCTGTGGTATATAAGACAAGTGAACGAGGACAGTGCTATTACCGTGTCGTAGATGCCGGGAAGAATCATCAGAATCCGGATACCTCAAAAGAAGGACGGGAGGTCCAGGCAGGAACAGATACACTGACGCTTAATGGACTGTCAGAAGGTGCAAAAGATATCATAATCGTAGTAAAGGACGATGTCGGAAATGTCAGCGATCCTCTGGTGATCCGAATTCCGGATATAAAAAAGAAAAATCCGACAGGCAGTGGAAACTCCGGCTCGGTTGTACAGAGACCGGGGTATGGCGGAAATAAAAGTGAAGCGACACTTCCGGGTAAAGGAAATAACGGAGAAGGTTCTCTGGCAAATCTGAAAACGGTTGGTGGAAAAGGTACTTCTTCCGGAAAAAGCGGAAAAAATGAATCGGAAGAAGAGAATAAAGAAAAAAAACTCACCGCCTATGCCGGAACAAATAAAAAAGATTCCGGAAAAAACGGAAAGTCTGATAAAAACGAAAAGGATTCCACAAAAAAGAAGAACGACAACAAAACAGATAAAAAGACAGAAGAAGCATCAACGGATGATCTGACAGAAAGTAAAGATAAGGATAAAACATCCGGAGTTATTTCGGGTTCCTCGGAAAAGAAAGAGAAGAGCATTCCGGAACTGGTGGGAAGTAAAGTTACGAATACGTGGACACATATGAGATCCCTTACAAAGGTATTATCCGTGTTTGCACTGGCAGGCCTCATTTATCTGATCTTCTGGACAGGAGCAAGACGAAGTTTCAGAAAAATGAAAAACAGGAATCCATTACTGCAGCGCTGAGAAAGAGAAAGAGAGGTAATCATCAGATGAGAAGAACGGGAAAATGGCTTGCAGTCCTTCTGTCAGTGACTATGCTGGCGGGAACAGCACCGGTTTATGGCGCGGACATATCCGTAGAAAGTGATTTTTCATCAGAGATATCCGGCGAAGACAGCCTGTCGGATGATTTGGGAGAAAGCGAAATAACAGAAGAACCGGCAGATGAGAATACAGAGATCACAGAAGAAGCAGATACAGATGAGGATGAAACTGAGATTTCTGTGGAAGACTTCGCAGATGATCAGGAAGAATGGAGTACGGAAGATACAGATGAAAATACGGCAGAGGTATTTTTTGAAGATCAGCAGGAAGTCGGAGCAGGAGAAACAAAGGAATATCTCAAAGATCTGAGTGTGTATTCCGGTTACGGAGTAAAAGATCCTCTTGAAATGACCCGCAGGGAAGATTTGGATGAAACATATGGTGGAAAGACTTATACGGTTGAGATTGGCTCCAGTTACAATTCCAATGGCTTTTATGTGACTGCCGATCTTGGAACGGATGCGCCGCAGGGTTCAACGATTCAGTTGTCTGCATGTGATCTTGATGGAAAAACTGTAGAAAATGAGATTATTACAACCGGATATACAGATGGAAAACGCTACAATTTCTCAAATATCTTTACCAAAGACAATGGAAAAAGAGCTGTTTATACAGTAACAGCCGGTACAGAAGCAGACAGCCAGACTTATAAGATTGTAGTTCTCAGAAGACTGGATCTTTCCATGATCGGATGTTATCTTCCTTCGGATAAGGATATGGCAAAAAATCTGATCTCAGAATTTGACAGTGCCGGTATCACAAGAGATTATGAGGTTGCTGTAGGACAGGATACGAAGTCTGTAAAAGTTACTGCAAGTGCCTTTAATGATAAGTGGTATGGACTTACGGTAAACGGACAGGCCGTATCTGACAGTAAGGCACTGGAAATTCCGCTTACAGGTTCAGATACAGAGATTCTCTTTCAGATGAAAGAAGATGGGACTTATCAGGATCCGGCATATCAGACATTGTCCTATACTTCCACGGGTACTTATAAAGTTACGGTCCATAAGAAATCGAAAGTGACAGTTACATTTAAAACAGAACCGTCGGATGCAGTGGTCAGTGTATATGACTCCAAAGGGGAGCGTGTGGAGCCGTCTAAGGATGCAGACACCTATGATTCTCTTTATTATGGAGATAAGTATACCTGGAATGTATCAAAATATGGATATATTTCCAAAAGACAGGAATTTACGGTAGGTGAGGAATCTGAGATCAAGGTAACGCTTGAACAGCAGACAGCCAGACAGGAAGAAATTACAGACAATGACTGGAGCAGCTATCAGAACAGTGAGACCAATAATGGAATCACAGACAGAGCTATGCCGACCAGCAAGAATACGATTACACAGAAATGGGCAACGAGATTGGATGCAAAAGGCTGGGATGCAGCACTTACACCACCGTTGATCCTTGGTGGCTATGTTTATGTAGCATCCGGACAGTTTATTTACAAAATGGACAAGAATACAGGAGACATTGTCCAGACAAGTGAACGGATGTCCGGAAATATGCAGTATGCCATGATCCCGCTTGCCTATGCAGAGGGAATGCTTTTTGCACAGATCGGTGGTGGTCAGATACAGGCACTCAGTGCTACGACACTGAAATCTCTCTGGATCAGTGAGAAATTAGGTGGACAGACGCTTTCACCGATTACCTATAAAAACGGATATATTTATACGGGAACATGGAATTCCGATACAACTCCTGGCTCTTATTTCTGCCTTTCTGTTACAGATGAAGATCCATCCAAAGGGAATGAGATAAAATACTGTACATGGAAATATGATCACAAAGGTGGCTTCTATTGGGCCGGCGCCTATGCATCAGAAAATTATCTGGTATTTGGATCGGATGATGGAGCGGGCGATGCATACACATCTATTTTGTATTCTGTCAATACACATACGGGACAATTGATAGACAAGCGCACAGATCTGATTGGTGATATCCGTTCAACGATTACTTATAACAACGGATATGTCTATTTTACGACCAAGGGCGGTTATCTGTATCGGGTTGCGATGAATGCAGACGGAACATTTGGTGCAGTGGCAGGTTATAATCTGGGAGGTGCGGCAACATCAACACCGGTTGTCTATAAGAACAGAATCTATGTTGGTGTCTGTGGAACCGGAGGCCAGTATAACGCAGATGGAGGACATCATTTTGATGTGATCAATGAATCTGCTTCCGGACTTTCTCTTGCCTATAAAGTATCGATTCCGGGATACCCGCAGGCGGCTCCGATTCTCTCAACAGCTTATGAAAATCAGGACTTTGACGGTGATGGCAAAGCAGATGGACGGGTTTATCTGTATTTTACATACAATGCATATCCAGGCGGAATCTACATGCTGACGGATACACCAGGACAGACATCAGGAAAAGCCGAAGAACTGTTTCGTCCAGTAAGTAAGCAGCAGGAGTACTGCATCAGCCCTCTTTGTGTGGACAAAGACGGAACAATTTATTATAAGAATGATTCCTGCTATCTGATGGCACTGGAAACAAATGGCGCTTATCTGGACAGTGTGACAGCAAGGCCGGATACAGGCAGTGTAAACTGGGACAAGAGATTTCAGGCTTCCGAGACGGAATATACACTCAGAGTTGCAGAGAATGCAAAGAATGTAACGCTTAGCTTTAAGGCTCCTGCAGGATGCACGATGAAAATAGGAAATGATATAATTGATGGAACATATGTGGCTGATGTAAGTTCCGGAAAAGCTGAAATAAAAATTGCGGTAGTTCAGGGTACCAAGAGCAGAGAATATACATTCCACCTGACGAAAGATCATGGAAATTCATCCCTGACCAGTATGATCGTCAGCACCAGCAATACTTATGGAGAGGTATCTCATTATCTGTCAATGACTCCGGCGTTTAACAGTGCAAAGACCGGCTATACTGTGGAATATCTGGACAGTAAGGCAGAGAATACACAGAGATTTCTTCGCGTTTATGTAGAGAAGGCTGAGTCGGATGCAACGGTGAAGACGGAAATGGTAAAGGGAGTCAAGAGAGTAACTACTACTACCAGTGGAAATGCAACACGCTTTAATGTTTACTGGGAAGATGGCGTGGATGAAGCACAGGTAAAATTTGTTGTGACTGCGAAGGCTGGAAGTAAGACAGAATATCTGCTTACCATACAGAGAAAAGTAAAGACTCCGACACCAACACCTACAGAGATCCCGGAAGTGTTCGGACCGTGGCAGACGATATCAACAGCGACTGTTTTTGCACCCGAGCAGCAGAGAAGGACCAGTAATAAAGGGCGTCAGGAAACCCGTACAGTTGGAAGTAAGCTAACACCGACTATTAAACTGAATGCCAGAAGCATCAGGTTAAAGAAAAAACAGTCTACGACTAAAGTACAGGTAAGTGGTCTGGCAGCAGGAGACAGGGTACAGTCCTGGACGACATCCAATAAAAAGGTTGCAACCGTAACATCCCGTGGAAAAATCACAGCGAAGAAAACTGGCAAAGCAAGGATCATAATTACCCTTGTCAGTGGAAAGAAGGCAGTTGTAAATGTAACAGTACAGAAGACAGCTGTTAAAACCACAAAAATCAGCGGTCTCAAGAAGAGCGTAGTACTTAAGAGAAGACAGAAACTGAAACTGAAGCCAGTGATCAGCCCGCTTACTTCCGTGGAGAAAGTGACTTACAAAACTTCCAATAAGAAGGTGGCGACAGTAAGCAGCCGGGGTGTGATCACGGCAAAGAAAAAAGGAACCGCAAAGATCACTGTGAAGTCAGGAAAGAAAACCTACACAGTTACTGTGAAAGTAAAATAAAAAAATGGAGAATCGCTAAATATCCACAGAATATTTGGCGATTCTGTTTGACGCGAGAATGCATAAATGCTATAATATAAGGACAACAGAATAACCAGGCGTGGTCTGGTCGGGAGATGACCAGTTTAAGGAAATCCGGTGCGATTCCGGAACTGCTTTTTTGCTGTATGAAATGTTATACGCGGATAATTGTTTCAAGTCAGCTAACTAACGCGTTGTATAGGACAGAGACTCATCTATAAATGAGGCTCTGTTTTTTGTTGTTAAAAACAACTTGTGAAAAAGGAGGAGCAGAGTTGAAGAAAAAAGAATTAATGAAACGATTATCAGCTATTTCCATGGCTGCCATGATGACCGTAACGATGATTCCTTCCAATGCATATGCGGCAGACGAACTTTTCTCAGATATCGAAGTCGAAACTTCCGCAGATGCAGGGGATGAAGATTCAGCAGATGTAGCAGTTAGTGATGCAGACGATACTTCAGATGCGGATATTGAAGTAGAAGAAGCAGAAGATGACAGTGCGGATGTCAATGTAGAAGAGGATGAGGAAGACGATTCAGAAAGTGTCGATGCATTTTCTGATGGTACTGACAGCACAGATGAAACAGATGCATTCGATGCAGGAGAGGGAGAGGTAACTCCGGCAGAAGATGCAGTGATCCATATGACTGTCAGCGTGGCAGGAGAATTTGCAAAAGACAAAGACGGCGCATTAATGGTGGACAGAGATGTCACTGTTAAGGATATTGATAAGAATGGTATCCTGACATGCGACGAAGCACTCATTGCAGCACATGATGAGTACTATAATGACGGTGCAATTGCAGGTTATGCAACCGCAGATGGAAAGTATGGCAAATACATTTCCAAATTCTGGGGAGATGAAAGTGGTGCATTTGGTTACTGGCTGAATGACAATTCCTGTATGGGACTTTCTGATGAAGTAAAGGCTGATGATTATTTCTCTGCATTTGTCTATAAAGACAAAAAGGATTTCTCAGATGCATATGTAAAATTTGATCAGAAATCTTTTGCAGTAGAAGCAACTCTTCCATTTACCGCAGGACTGCAGAAAGCGGAATGGAATAACGATGCCAATAAGTATGTATATAAGGATTTCGATGGAGCGAAACTGACCGTTTATGATTCATCCTTTAAGGCTCTGTCTGAGGATGCATATACAGTAGATGGTGATTCCTTTACATTTGCTGAAGGCGGAACTTATTATCTGGTTGCATCCGGTACAGACAGCGTCAATGTCGTTCCGACAGCAGCTAAGGTAGAAGTTAAGGGCGAAGTGATCATCCCAGCGACCAGCATTAAGGTGAGCAGAGAGACTCTTAACGTACAGGCAGGAGATTATGAACTGTTGTCTGCGACTGTAGAACCAAAGGATACAACACAGGAGACCGTATGGACATCTTCTGATGAATCCATTGCGACGGTATTAAGAGGACGTGTAACAGGTGTAAAAGCAGGAAAGGCTACGATCACGGCTACTGCAGGAGACCAGAGCGCAAGCTGTGAAGTTACAGTAACAGCTCCTCCCAAATTGTCTTCTATCAAGCTTTACAGAAGTCAGCAGGATTACAAAGATGGTAAAGATCCGTTGGAGATGACTCCGGAATTCAGCAGAGATCAGCATACATATGATCTGAAAGAGCCGATTGCAGATTATGATGACTTGTATGCTGTGACAGCTCTGGCACCGGAATTTAGGGATGCTGAAAAGATAATTAAATACACTGCGAGTGCATGGGCGAATACCTGGAGATATGTGTCTACTGTAGATGGTGTAGCTGAAAGTGTAGTTACCTATCCGACAGGATATGCTGCTTTTTATGTTGGAACCAGAACAGATGATACGGAATACAGGGTTAATGTTAAGTCATATGCAACACTGAGCAGTCTGAGTGTCGATGGCCGTATGGATCAGGCATTTGATAAAGATGTTACCAGCTATCATGCATATGTTGACAAAAACGCAGAAGGCGTGACTGTCAAAGCACAGGGTAAAGATACCAAGTATACACTGAAAGTAAATGGTGAAGTAGTTTCTGCCAACACAAATTATACGGTTCCATACAACTGGGATAAGAACGGTAAGATGAAAATCGAAGTTGTGGTTGGCGGAAATGGTAAAGAAGATCATACCTATACGATTGAAGCAGAACCGTATCCGGAGAAGGATGTGCCGGAATTTGTCAGCCAGCCAAAGAGTGCAGATTATGTTGTTGGCGATAAGCCAAATAAATTATCATTTGTCGCAACATGTACGGGTAAACTGGCTTACCAGTGGTACAGCAATACTGAAGACAACAATACAACCGGTACTGCAATCGAGGGTGCAACTGAGGCTACTTATCAGCCATCTGCTGAAAAAGAAGGAACCACGTATTATTACTGTGTGCTCACAAATACAGAGCAGACAGAAAATAATACAGCTACAACTGACACCGCTTGCATCACTGTTGATCCGAATCCTATGCCGGAAGCAGTATTTGCAAACCCTGGTGAAGAATTAGGTGAAGAATATCCATGGAACTTTGGATATACTTATTGGAAAGACTGGACTGCTGACGAACTGAGTGTAAATGTAACGACACCGGTAGAGGGCGGAACACTTTCCTATCAGTGGGTTCGCAATGATGCAATAGATAATATGTATGGCATTGTTCCATCCTCAGAAGCTACCTGTACTCCGACTACAGATAAACCAAATGAGACAGGATATTTCTATCACTGCAAGGTTACTTATACTTATAAAGGAAAGAAATATTCCACATACGCAAAAACCGGAAAGAAATATACAGATGCAAGCGGTGAAGAGAAAGATGCTGCCGGCGTTTTTGTATATGTAAAACTTGATTCAATGGCCACACCGAATATCTCCACCCAGCCAAAAGATGCTGTTTATACACAGGGTGATATTCCGAACAGCATATATATTTCTGTAAGAATTTCAGAAACTTATGCACAAGAGACTTGCCAGTGGTATGTGAATGATAAAGAAAGCTATGAAGGTGCAACTGCTGTCAAAGATAATGAATCAGCCCACTCCGAGTGGTTTAATACGGATACGAATGAGCCTGGCACAAGATATTATTTCTGCGTTGTAACAGCTTCGCTTCAGGGTAAATCTGCATCTGCAATTTCCAGAATCTGTAAGTTTGTTGTTAATCCTGTAGATGACTACATCGGAACTTTACTGAAAGGTAAAGGAACACAGGAAGATCCTTATCTGATCTCAACAGCAGAGGATTATCAGGCTGTATCAGATCTGGTTGCAAAAGGAATTTCCTTTAATGAAAGATATCTGAAACAGACTAACAACATTACCCTTCCGAGAGGATGGAAACCAATCGGTACTTCAAAGAAGAATTTATTTGCTGGATATCTGGATGGTAACGGAAAGACAGTATCCATTCCAAGTGGCGGACTTCCGCTTCTGGGATATATAAAGGGCGCAGAAGTACACAACCTTAAGATCTATGGTAAGAAGATCGCAGGCTATGGTCTGGTAAACAATTTCGAAGGCGTTGGATTTAATGGCAGTGCGATCATTATTGACAATGTAACATTAAAGAGCGGTTCCAGTACCCTGAAATCAGGTCTGATCGGAGCCAATATTACAGAAAACAGTTTTGCAGGAACCTCCGCAGGTTTCGTTGCAACAATCAGAAACTGTACCATCGAGAGTGGTGTAGTAGTAGGTTATGACAAAGACCAGACAATCATCGGAGGAATTGCAGGACGTATGCAGGGTGTGATTGAGAACTGCGTAAGCCATGCAACCGTATATGGTAAATCTTATGTCGGCGGTATCGTAGGAAGCCGTGACAACTCCATGGGTGACAGTAATGTTTACAGCTGTACTTTTGATGGCACAGTTGTGGCAAGCGGTGACCATGCAGGCGGTATCGTAGGTGGCGGATACAACGACAGCTCTGCACCGAACGGTGGAAAATTCTGCATCAATGGCTGTAAATCTTCCGGTACGATCACAGGATCTGACAAAGTCGGCGGTATCCTTGGTGCTGATACTTATGTATTACAGACATGGGAAAACGTTAAGAATACAGTAAAAGGTAACTCCTTTACTGGTAAAGTTCAGGCAACAGCTGATGGCGCTAAATATATCGGCGGTATCATCGGATATTATGGAAGCCTTGACAAATGGGATGATGTTGCAAATAACTACTATGCAAAAGACTGTGGCGCAGAAAAAGGTATCGGATTTGTAGCAAATGTAGATACCAGCTGCACAACACATGAGACAGAGAGCGGTGCTGCTTATGTTACTACAGGAACATACAGCCGTACAGATGACCCGCTTGGAGCAGATGCTGCAAAACTTGCAAACACAGAAGGTGTACAGGTTTATATTGAAGACCTTAAGCTTTCCGGTGAATGCAGAGATACGTTCTATCTTGGCGAAGAACTGAACCTTGACGGTCTCAGTATTAAAGCAGTATACAGCGATGGAACAAGCAAAGATCTTAACTGGAAAGATCTGGAGATCGAAGGTTTTGACAATACAGTCAAAGGCGAGCAGACTCTGACCCTGAATTATGATGGAGCAACAGCTTCCAAGACTATTAAAGTTCTGGCAGCTCCGGACAGTGACCCGATTCATGTATCTTTCACACTCCTTGGTGATACCAAACATGGAGCTGATACAGAGGAATGCCATACACTGGATGGCGAGAACCTGACTACATGGGTAGAGACAGGCATGATCGAAGTAGGTGCTAATGAAACCGTATACGAAGTTATCAAGAGTCTTGAAGAAAAATATGGATTCAAGATTTATGACAGAGAAACACAGTATGGAACTTATATTTATGCGGTTGAGTACAAAGATGTAACTCTTTCTGAATTTGATAACGGACAGAATTCCGGATGGATGGATACTATAAATGATGTGCATCCGGGTGTTGGTGTTGCAAAACAGTATCTGAATGACGGTGATGTGATCGTATTACATTATACAGATGACTATACCAAGGAAGATCAGATACCGGTAGCTGTTAAATCTACAAAACGCGCACTTACAAATCTGCCTGAGACAGCAGATCTTACACTGGATAACAAAGCAGCCGTAGAAGCAGCACGTAAAGCATATGACGCCCTGACAGATGAGCAGAAAGAAATGATTCCGGAAGAACTTGTGAAGAAACTGGAAGCAGCAGAAGCTCGTATGAAAGAGCTGCATGTACACAGCTGGGATGAAGGTAAAGTCACAAAAGAAGCAACTTGCAAAGAAGAAGGTATGAAACTTTATACCTGCACAGAATGTGGCGAGACTAAGACAGAGGTAATTCCGAAAACTGACCACAAGTACACATGGAAAGTAGTTTCAAAAGCAACTGTCTTTGCACCTGAGAAACAGCAGGGAACATGCTCTGTTTGTGGCGCAGTTGTAAACAGAGATAATGGAAAGAAACTTACTGCAACGATCAAACTGAATGCAACTTCTATCAAGCTTCAGAAAAAACAGACAACCAAGAAGATCAGAGTGGCTATGGCAAATGGAGACTCTGTCAGATCCTGGAGATCCAGCAATAAGAAGATTGCAACTGTTAATAGTAAGGGCGTGATCAAAGCAGGTAAGAAGACCGGAACAGCTAAGATCACAGTAACGCTTATGAGCGGTAAGAAAGCAACCCTGAAAGTAAAAGTTCAGACATCAAGAGTAAGAACTACTAAGATCAGTGGTCTGAAGAAGAATGTAAGACTGAAGAAAGGTCAGAAACTGACACTCAGACCGGTAATCAGCCCGCTTACTTCTCAGGAAAAAGTTACTTACACTTCTTCCAATAAGAAGGTAGCAACAGTAAGCAAAAAAGGTGTCATTACAGCAAAGAAAAAAGGTACTGTCAAGATTACAGTGAAATCAGGAAAGAAATCCTATGTGATCAAAGTAAAAGTAAAATAAAATCTGCAATATGATTTTTCAGGCCGGAGTCCTCGTGATTCCGGTCTGCTTTTGCATTAATAAAAAAATTAAAATTTCATAAAGCTACTTGAAGAAGCTTAGAACAAATGATACTATAAATAAAAGCATATTTCTCAAAGTTCTGGGCATTTTTGCCGTCTGATTTTCTTAATTCATTTCAGAAATCCATGCTTTTAAATCCAATTAAAATAAAAAGCAGGGGTTCGAGGTGATGACAATAACAGCACGGTGTATTCTTAAACTCCTGCCAGACAGGAGGTATGCCTATGGCGAGAAGAAAACACAATGCTGCTGTGAAGAGAAAACTAATTGCAAAAGGAAATAACAATGTAAAAATGGATCGTAATGCAGATCTGAAGAGCTATGCAGGCAAAGAGATAAGGGCAAATCGAAAGTACAAGGATACAGTATTTCGTATGCTGTTTTCAGACAGAGAAAATCTATTGTCGCTTTACAACGCAGTGAATGGAAGTAACTACGAAAATTCGGATGCACTGGAGATTGTGACACTGGAGAATGCAGTCTATATGGGTATGAAGAATGATCTGGCATTTATCGTGGATATGGGATTATTCCTGTACGAACATCAGTCAACATACAATCCAAATATGCCACTGCGAGATCTGTTTTACATATCTGGTGAATACCAGAAACTTGTGAATCACAAATCCCTGTATTCCTCGGCACTGCAGAAGATCCCTGCGCCAAATTTCATTGTGTTTTATAATGGAACAGAAAGAGAAGAGGACTACTGGATCAATTATCTGTCGGAATCATACGAAAATCTGAGCGGCGAGCCGAATCTGGAGCTGAAAGTACTTACTCTGAACATCAACGAAGGTCATAACCGCGAATTGATGGAGCAGTGCCAGAGTTTAAGAGAATATGCACAATATGTAGCGAAAGTACGGGAATACGCAAGGGAATCCGATCTGGATACAGCAGTAGAACAGGCAGTTGATGACTGCATCCAGAATGGGGTCCTTGCCGAATTCCTCCGAAAACACAAATCCGAGGTAATAGCGATGAGTATATTCGAGTATGACAAAGAAGAGGAAGAGCGAAAACTGCGAGAAGCAGAGTATGAAGCTGGATACAATAGTGGAAAGCAGGACGGATATAATAGTGGAAAGCAGGACGGATACAATAGTGGAAAACAGGATGGATATAACAGTGGGAAGCAGGATGGATATAATAGCGGAAAGCAGGATGGATTTACGGAGGGAAAATGTGAAATAATCCATTTAATGTTTGATGCAGGAGAATCATTGGAAAAGATAGCCCAATATACAGGCTATAAAGTTGAAGAGTTGAAGAATCTGTTAAAAAAATAAGAGATTTAATGTTCAGGCCGGAGTCCCCGTGACTCTGGCCTGATTTGGTTACTACAGAAAATTAAAAATTCATAAAGTTACTTGAAGAAACTTAGAACAAATCAATTTGGTTATATTTAATATAGAAGAGATGAAATTTACATTTCATATTGATGCTCCTATAATAAGGCACAAAGGAGGCTTTATTATGAGCACAATATTTCCAAGAGAAGAAAAAGCGGAACAGATTTTTGACGAGATCCTGAAGAATCCACGTGCCTGCGAACGTTTAAAAGATACATTTTTTGCAGCGATTCCGTCAGCAGAAGAGAGTGAGGGTGCAGGAACGGACATTCCGGGAACGGTCTTTGCTGCGGCTTTATTCAACGCTTATGAAAATAAAGATCTTTCTGCATTTATGATGGCAGTCTGCAATAACAGTGTATTTGATCTTCTCCGGAATTCTTTTCTGATTCCAATCCGTTTTAATGACAAAGGGGTGGAAAATCCAATATTCCTTACAGATGAAAACGGAAACCTTCTGGATGAATCAAAAAATCATATCTATGAAAAGAAGTATAAGATGTTCCATAAACTCTTTGAAGAGCAGGATGAGATTCCAGACTACCGTATGTATATGGCAGATGGATTTCGTGAAAGTCATGGATATACTGAGAACGGAGAGATTGAGACAATACGGAATGCAGAACATACAGGAATCCTTTTACTCTTTGAATTCCCTCAGTCTGTAGATCTGGAAATCAATGAAGAAAAAATATATGCAATAGTCTGGGAATATCTGATGAAATTACAGGAGGATCTGCCACGTGCATTGATGTATTATGGTAAACGTGACGAGCATGGAATTGAAAAACACACCAGCAAACTGGGAATCTTCCTGCCATTCTGTCATTTTGAAAGAGAAATGGAAAAGAATATTGAACTTGCGAATGGTATCGGACTGGGATGCAGGGAAGCGATTCTGTCAGAAATGAAGGTGCTGGAAAAATGATTTTGAAAAAGAATAAAGCAGTTGGGATGTGTATATGATGCAACCGGTGATCAGAAAAAATCACATGGACATTGCCTGGCACGAATATACGGATGAAAATGGTGCTGATATTCCGGTCACGCAGGCAAGCCTGACGGAGAAGGCATCTATCATTGGGCGTGTCGGAATCATGCTTCTGTCCTGCGGCACGGGAGCGTGGCGTGTCAGAAGTTCTATGAATACACTTGCAGAGGTTATGGGAATTACCTGCACGGCAGATATAGGCCTGATGTCTATCGAGTATACATGTTTTGATGGTCAGGATGGTTTTACACAGTCACTGTGTCTGACAAATACCGGAGTTAACACCTCCAAACTGAATCGTTTGGAAAACTTTATCCGTGAATTTGAAATTGATGGAAAAGACATGTCAGGAGAAGAATTGCATTCTCTTCTGGATGATATCGAAAGGATTCATGGGCTGTACTCTCCGATTGCCCTTGGATTTGCCGCTGCGCTTGCATGCTGCGGATTTACATTTCTCCTCGGCGGAGGACCGGTGGAAATGTTCTGTGCTTTTGTCGGCGCAGGTTTTGGTAATTTCCTCCGTTGCAAACTAACAAAGCATCATTTTACACTTTTTCTCTGTATTGTATCATCCGTATCGCTTGCATGTCTGGTATATGCAGGATTTCTGAAAATCGGAGAAATGCTGTGGGGTATTTCCATTCAGCATGAGGCGGGGTATATCTGCGCGATGTTGTTTATCATTCCGGGCTTTCCGTTTATTACCAGCGGAATTGACCTTGCAAAGCTTGATATGCGCTCTGGGATGGAACGTCTGATGTACGCGCTGATCATCATTCTGGTTGCAACGATGGCAGCGTGGATCATGGCTTTGCTTCTCCATCTGAAACCGGTTGACTTTATTAAAATGTCCATGCCGGTGGAAATGTGGATCTTGTTGCGGCTTATAGCGAGTTTCTGTGGTGTGTTTGGATTCTCTGTCATGTTTAACAGTCCGGCGCGCCTTGCAACGATGGCAGCCCTGATCGGTGCAGTTGCAAATACACTTCGTCTCGAACTTGTGGATCTGGCAGGAATGCCACCGGCAGTGGCTGCGTTTATCGGCGCACTGACTGCGGGAATTTTTGCTTCTCTGATAAAAAACAAAGCAGGTTACCCGAGAATCTCCCTGACGGTTCCTTCTATTGTAATTATGGTTCCGGGACTTTATCTGTACCGTGGAATTTATAATCTGGGTATGATGTCACTTTCTGTTGCGGCATCGTGGTTTGCCGCTGCAATCCTGATCATTGCCGCACTGCCGCTCGGGCTGATTTTTGCAAGGATACTGACAGACAGAACGTTTCGTTACTGTACCTGATAAGAGCCGGTGTTATATGGGCAGAATTAGTGACATCCGGCGCAGAATGTCCTATGGACGAATCGTAAAAAAGACGGTATACTGTTCCTAAGATATCCATTGGGATGAAAGGAGCGGAAACCAATGTGGGAAAAAATCAATAATTTTTTAAAAGGGCAGATTGTGACTTCTCTGATCTACATTGTCCTTGGTGTATGTCTCGTGTTTATGCCGGTCAATACAATTAACGTCATCTGCAAATTTGTGTTCGGAATTCTTCTGATTCTGGTAGGTTTGTATCATATCCTGATCTATGTGGCGGAAAAACTGAATTCCACGATTTTTGATCTGTTTTCTGGTGGTGTTCTGATGGTACTTGGAATCTTCCTGTTTATGAACCCGCAGATTGTTGTCAAGCTTCTCCCGATTTTGCTTGGCACATTTATTCTGGTGGACAGCATCTGGTCACTGAAGGGAAGCCTGAAACTCAAAAAACGTGGTGCAGACTCCTGGAAGTTCCTTCTTCTGGGAAGCATTATTTTCATTGCACTTGGTATTTCACTGGTAGTAAACCCATTTACAATGGTGAAATACACGGTAATCTTTGCCGGATGGATATTCCTCTGTAATGGTGTGATTGATATGATCTATCTGATTCTTCTGAGAAAAGGTCTGAAAGAAATCAAACAGGATGTGGAAGCAGTGGATGCAGATGGCGAGATTATTTCTGGTGAAGATAGCGGTGAGACAGATGATCTGGATACAGAAGCTTCCGTACAGCCGGAAGAACCGATTGCACCGGAACCGGAATATGCACCATGGAGTTCCCGTAAGAAAACGGATTCTACAGCTCCAAAAGAGCGTACAGAAGAAATGGAAGGCACAATGTCAGAGAGTGATGATGTGACAGAGGATGCATTTTCAGAGTGCCTTGAAGAAAAAGAATCTGCAGGTATGGAAAATGCTAGCCAGGAAGGTTTCTGTAAAGAAGAAGCGGATAGAGAAGTTTCCGAGATGGAAGAGTCACTTGATGTTGAACAGGAAAACGAAAATGAGACATCAGTAGAAGCACCGACAGGTACAATAACCGGACCGGAGAACGATACACCACTAGCCGGCAGAGGCGCATATGTTGTATCCGAGCCAACGATCACAGATGATGATCTCTCCGACACAAAAGATGAGAGCCTTCTTGGAAGGTTCTCCCGCAAACGTAAACATAATAAAAAAGAAGACTGACTTTTTCTTTTCGGCACAACCTTCCCATTCCAATTACGAAGAACCAGACACCCTCACCATAATCTTCTTATCTGAATAACCTGGTTTATTTTCTAAGCTCCCGTCTTAAACAAAACTTCATATATCATCCCGCCCAGGGGTGTGCAGAGGGGACTGGCAAGTCCCTTCTGCGGTTTCCATACATTCCAAAGTATAACTTTCTTCATTTTCTAAATGAAATAAATTTTTCATAGATCCCCTTTATAAATATTTTTATAAAAAAATATAAAACTCTTCTGAAAAAAAGAACACATTTCTTGATTTTTTATCATGGTATAAAAAATCAACAAAAAC
>OGCO01003361.1_pt1 | contig 18949 bp, 16 predicted proteins | sample 1570171 | NCBI WGS metagenome assembly OGCO01 (sample SAMEA4370583, study PRJEB24528) | human gut metagenome | reverse complement strand
AGGCAATTTTTAATGGATTTTTGCGCGTGACTGTGAAGGTACTGAACAGTTACAAATAAGAATTATAAAAAAAGGGTCTTGCAGGTGAAAGATTTTCTATCTGCAAGACTCTTTTTTGCTTAAAATCAATGTAATTATCGGACAATATAGACATCGGCGCTTCTCTTTCCATACTGTAGTGCCTGACTGTGGGAGTTGAAGAAGATGTCCAGTTTGTTTCCGCGGATGCCGCTGCCGCTGTCTTCGACGGTATAGACAACGCCGTTGATGCGGAGTTTAGTTCCGAGCGGGAATACGCGCAAGTCGGCGGAAATGGTATGTCCTGCCTGCGGAATGGTGCCGGATTTAGTGCGGTTTTTTCCGCCACGGCAGCATCTGCGGCAGCTGCAGTAAGCAGTTGTCGTAAAACGTCCGGCGTAGATTTCAGCAGGTGCCTCTGCAGCAGCATTTGTGTCAGTATTTTCAGTCATTGCAGCTTCGCCAGCGTTCTCTGCCTCCACTTGTGCAGACTCATTTGAAAATGCAGCGACTTCTGCCTCGGAAGCGTTCGTGTCAGCCGCTTCTTCCGCAGCAGCGTTTGTCTGCTTTCTAATCAGCTCCGGATCGGAAGCCGGACCAGATGGTGTCTGGGCTGCTTCGGTGGAAATGCCGTTTGTTTCTTCACCGGCTGCCGCATCTATTTGGGAGACAAGCTCAGTTCCGGCATCTGTGGCTGCCAGTGTATTCATGGTGCCTGCCATGAGACAGACCAGGCTCATTGCCGTTGTGGCAAGTCCGCGCCGCATGGTGTTCATCATATTCATCAAATAAAAACCTCTCATTTCAATTTAGATTCATTTGTCTCACCGCAACGATTGTGTATCTCACAAATATTGCAATGCGTTTACAAATGTTATAATTTGTTACTATTATATTACAAAAATGTTAAATGTCAAGCCGGAGAGCCGGAAATAGGGCTTTGGGAGCGGTCGGAGGTTCGACAAGTCGAAAACTTGTTCGAGCGCAAACAGGAAAGCGGGTGAGTGAGTTTCTACCTATAGAAAGTGTGAAAATCAGCGTGCCTAAAAACAGGGTATGCAGAATGAAAAATTTTATTCGAAAAAAGAAGAAAAAATTTTTTTTAAAAACCGAAAAAAATCATTGACAAATACTTGCGTAAGTAATATAGTATGAACTGTAGATATTAGCACTCTGATAGATTGAGTGCTAACAGAAAACTTCCAGAGCGGGTTTAAGAGACCGGCGGAAGCGGATGCACGGAAGGAGAGATTGGATGGAACTGGATGAGAGAAAAGAAAAGATTTTGAAAGCGATTATCCAGAACTATCTGGAGACCGGAGAGCCGGTTGGTTCCAGAACGATCTCCAAGTATTCCGATTTGAAACTCAGTTCGGCGACGATTCGAAATGAGATGTCGGATCTGGAAGAACTGGGATATATCATTCAGCCGCACACATCGGCAGGCCGGATTCCTTCAGATAAAGGATATCGTTTCTATGTGGATCAGTTGATTCATGAGAAAGAGACGGAGGTCACGCAAGTGCGTGATATGGTCATCCAGAGAGTGGATCGGGTGGAGCTTCTGTTAAAGCAGATGGCAAAGCTTTTGGCAAGCAATACGAATTATGCGACGCTGATCAGCGGACCGCAGTATCACCAGACGAAGATCAAGTTTATACAGCTTTCCAGAGTGGAAGTCGGGAAACTCCTGATTGTCACTGTTTTAGAAGGCAACATTATCAAGAACTCGATTGTGGCACTCGATGCGGAGCTGACCGATGAGGACATCCTGAATCTGAATATTCTTTTAAATAGCGGTCTCAACGGATTGACGATGGAGCAGATTAATCTGGATGTCATTACCCGGATGAAAGGGCAGGCAGGCGAGCGCAGCCACATCGTGGATGTGGTACTAAGCGAGGTGGCCGAGGCGATTCGTTCCGGCGAGGAAGATTTACAGATTTACACCGAAGGTACGACGAACATTTTCAAATATCCAGAACTGAGCGATGGCGCGAAAGCCAGCCAGCTCATCGGGACACTGGAGCAGAAAGACCTCTGGAGAGAGATTCTTACCGAGGACGATGCGGACAGCGATAAGAAAAATGAGATTCAGGTCTACATCGGAAGTGAGACACAGGTGCAGTCGATGAAGGACTGCAGTATCGTTACTGCCAATTATGAATTGGGGGACGGACTTCGGGGAACGATAGGAATCGTTGGACCGAAACGAATGGATTATGACAAAGTTGTATCGACCCTGCGCTCATTAAAGAGCCAGCTCGATCAGACATTCAATCATAAAGATACCGAGTAGCACGGATGTGCAAAATAAAGAGGTGAGAGACATGGCAAAGACAGAGATAGATTCCAAAGCAGCCGAGGCGGCAAATGAGGAGCAGGTAAAAGAAACAGAAACCCAGGCAGAAGCTGAGGCAGTGAAGGAAAAGGAAGCTTCTTCGGAAGACGCACAAGCGCCGGAGATAGAAAAAGAGAAAAAAGGATTTTTCTCCAAGAAGAAGGATAAGAAAGATGAGCAGATCGAGGAGCTGACGGATCGCCTGAAGCGCACGATGGCTGAATTTGACAATTTCCGGAAACGAACGGAGAAAGAAAAATCAGCGATGTATGAGATTGGCGCAAAGGACATCATCGAGAAGATTCTCCCGGTGGTGGACAATTTCGAGCGTGGTCTGGCGACCATCCCGGAGGGCGAAGAAAAAAGTGCTTTCGCCGAGGGCATGGATAAGGTTTACAAGCAGCTCGTAAAAACACTGGGTGATGCAGGTGTAAAGCCAATCGAAGCGGTTGGTCAGCCATTTGATCCGAACTTCCACAATGCAGTGATGCATATTGAGGATGAAAACCTGGGTGAGAATGTGGTAGCCGAGGAGTTCCAGAAAGGCTATGTATACCGCGACAGCGTGGTTCGCCACAGCATGGTAAAAGTGGCAAATTAAAATAGGTAACACGTAGACAGCTGGCACCCAGAATTCGGTGCTGGTGGTTGATTTGATATAATATAGACAGACAGGCGGCAGAATTTAGCTCCCATGAGGAGAAAGAGAACTGCCAGAAAAAGATAATTTCAGGAGGAAATAACTATGAGCAAGATTATCGGTATTGACTTAGGTACAACAAACAGTTGTGTAGCCGTTATGGAAGGTGGTAAACCGGTTGTTATCGCAAATACAGAAGGTATCCGTACCACACCGTCCGTTGTGGCATTTACAAAGACAGGCGAGAGACTGGTCGGCGAGCCGGCAAAGCGTCAGGCAGTTACCAACGCTGAGAAGACCATTTCTTCTATCAAGAGACACATGGGCAGCGACTACAAAGTAACCATTGATGACAAGAAATATACGCCGCAGGAGATTTCCGCGATGATTCTTCAGAAGCTGAAAGCAGATGCAGAGAGCTACTTGGGCGAGAAGGTAAACGAGGCAGTTATTACTGTTCCGGCTTACTTCAACGACGCACAGCGTCAGGCAACCAAGGATGCAGGTAAGATCGCTGGTCTGGATGTAAAGAGAATTATCAACGAGCCGACGGCAGCAGCGCTTGCGTATGGCCTTGATAATGAGAAAGAGCAGAAGATCATGGTATATGACTTAGGTGGCGGTACATTCGATGTTTCCATCATCGAGATCGGTGACGGCGTTATCGAGGTTCTGGCAACCAACGGCGATACACATCTGGGCGGCGATGATTTCGATAACCGTATTACCCAGTGGATGATCGACGAGTTCAAGAAAGCAGAGGGTGTAGACCTTTCCGCTGATAAGATGGCGCTTCAGAGACTGAAAGAAGCAGCTGAGAAAGCGAAAAAAGAGCTTTCTTCCGCAACTACAACCAATATCAACCTTCCGTTCATCACTGCAACCAGCGAGGGACCGAAGCATCTGGATATGAACCTGACCAGAGCTAAATTTGATGAGCTGACCAGAGACTTAATCGAGAGAACCGCAATTCCGGTACAGAACGCACTGAAAGATGCTGGTATCACTGCTTCTGAGTTAAGCAAAGTACTTCTGGTAGGTGGTTCCACACGTATGCTGGCAGCACAGGAAGAAGTAAAACGTCTGACTGGTAAAGAGCCGAGCAAATCCTTAAACCCGGATGAGTGCGTAGCAATCGGTGCAGCTATCCAGGGTGGTAAGCTGGCTGGCGATGCCGGTGCCGGTGATATCCTTCTTCTGGATGTAACTCCGCTGTCCCTGTCCATCGAGACTATGGGTGGTGTAGCAACCAGACTGATTGAGAGAAATACCACAATCCCGACCAAGAAGAGCCAGATCTTCTCTACCGCAGCCGATAACCAGACCGCTGTTGATATCCACGTTGTACAGGGCGAGAGACAGTTCGCAAAGGACAACAAGACACTGGGAACCTTCCGTCTGGATGGCATTCTTCCGGCAAGAAGAGGTGTTCCGCAGATTGAGGTTACCTTCGATATTGATGCAAACGGTATCGTAAATGTATCTGCAAAAGACCTTGGTACAGGTAAAGAGCAGCACATCACGATTACCTCTGGTTCCAATATGTCCGATTCCGATATCGATAAGGCAGTCAAAGAGGCAGCTGAGTACGAGGCACAGGATAAGAAGAGAAAAGAGGGCATCGATGCAAGAAATGAAGCTGACTCCATGGTATTCCAGACCGAGAAAGCTCTGCAGGATGTAGGCGATAAGATCGATGCAAACGATAAAGCAGCCGTAGAAGCTGACTTAAATGCACTGAAAGAGGCTATCAACAAAGCTCCGATCGACCAGATGACCGATGCACAGATTGATGAAATCAAGGCTGGCAAGGAGAAACTGATGAACAGCGCACAGGCACTCTTCAGCAAGGTTTACGAGCAGGCACAGGCAGCTGGCGCAGCAGGAGCACAGGGCGGTGCTCAGGGTGCAGCTGATGCAGGAAGTGCACCGCACGACGATAATGTAGTTGACGGCGACTTTAAAGAGGTATAATATAATAAGCAGCCATTTTTCAAAGAAAAATGAGCGGATTACGAATGCTTTTGAGGATTGCGGGAGCACGCAGTGCGGAGCAATCCGGGGCATCGGGGTATCAATAGAAAAACGCAGTGAGGGGCTGTCGCAGGAATCTGCGGCAGACCCCCATTTGTAGGTTGTGGGAAGATAAATAGATACGATAGAAACTCTGCCGGATGCGGTCAAATGTACCGGCGGATTTTGGGAAGGAAGAGCTGAAATGGCAGAGAGTAAGAGAGATTACTATGAGGTCTTAGGCGTCCCGAAGGATGCGGACGATGCGACACTCAAAAAAGCATACAGAACCCTGGCCAAAAAGTATCATCCGGATGCAAATCCGGGCGATCAGGCGGCAGCCGATAAATTTAAGGAGGCATCGGAGGCCTACAGCGTACTGAGTGATCCGGAGAAGAGACGTCAGTATGATCAGTTCGGCCATGCGGCTTTTGACGGCGGTGCAGGCGGCGCTGGCGGATTCGGTGGTTTTGATTTCAACGGCGGCGATATGGGAGACATTTTCGGAGATATCTTCGGAGATATTTTTGGCGGCGGACGCAGCCGCGGCGGCAGAAGCAACGGACCGATGCGCGGCGCGGATGTGCGTACCAGTGTGCGGATTACTTTTGAAGAAGCGATCTTCGGCTGTGAAAAAGAGCTGGAGTTAAACTTAAAGGAAACCTGTGAGAAATGCCATGGAACGGGTGCAAAACCGGGAACCCAGCCGCAGACCTGTCCGAAATGTAACGGTAAAGGCAAGATCATGTACACGCAGCAGTCGTTCTTTGGTCAGATTCAGAATGTACAGACCTGTCCGGATTGCAACGGAACCGGAAAGATCATCAAGGATAAATGCCCGGATTGCTACGGAACCGGCTATGTAGCGAAGAGAAAGAAGATCAAAGTGACGATCCCGGCAGGTATTGACAACGGTCAGATGCTGCGTGACCGCGGCAATGGCGAACCGGGTACCAACGGCGGTCCGCGCGGAGATCTACTGGTAGAAGTAGTGGTATCCCAGCACCCGGTCTTCAAGCGTCAGGATACAACAATCTACTCAACTGTGCCGATTTCCTTCGTGAAAGCAGCACTCGGCGGTCCGATCCGCATCAAGACGGTGGACGGCGAGGTAGAGTATGAGGTCAAACCGGGAACCCAGACAGATACGAGAGTCCGTCTGAAAGGAAAAGGTGTTCCGTCCCTGCGTAACCGCAACGTGCGCGGCGACCATTTCGTGACGCTGGTGGTACAGGTTCCGGAGCGCATGACCGAGGCACAGAAGGAAGCGCTTCGCAAGTTTGACGATGCCATGAACGGAATTGCACCGGAGGGCGAGAAACATAAGAAGAAAGGACTGTTCGGAAAGCTGGAGAAATAGAATACGGACAGGACAAAAATAGAAAAGAGCTGTCGGGCTGACATAAAAATGCGGCGCGGCAGCTCTTTGTTTCTGTTTCATAGAAAATTACGTCCCATTACGCGTTCTGTAACAGAATATAGTTACTGTTCACGCATACGTGACCAGTAACGGAATTTGCCGTGGCTTCGCATTTAAATACGGCAAATTCCTGCTTCCACCACGTTTTCTTACGGCACTTTCGGTTCCAAAAGTGCCTACCCGTGAACTGTATCTACCCGTTCCGTATATGTGAACATTTCTTCACGTCTTTCTTGACAAACGCAGACTGCACCTTTACAATAAAATACCGAACTGATGGGTAAAAAACGTTTTTCCAGCGTGGTTAAAGCGTTTTTTGCTGATTTTCCGGTAACGATTTGGCACTTTCATCGTTATCATAACAGAACCTGTTGCTATTTAGTATAGCACATTTTATTTTACGGAACAAGAAAACAGCGGCACACAAGATGATTGCCGCAGATGAAAGGATTTAAACCATGAAAAATCCGCTTCACTACCAATTATCGGAATACGACTGCGGTCCGACCTCCCTCTTAAACGCGATCAGCTTTTTGTTTGAGCGCGAGGAAATTCCGCCGGAGATTCTTCGAAATATCATGCTCTACTGCCTCGACTGCTACGGTCCGGAGGGATCGGCTGGAAAGAGCGGCACCTCCTGCACGGCGATGATGTTTTTGAGCAACTGGCTGCAGGGACTCGGCGATATCGGAAAGCTTCCCGTGTCCAGCCGCTATCTGCGCGGTTCGGATGTCTATGTCGGGGACAACAGCCTGCTTCTCGACGCCCTGCACCGGGGCGGCGCGGTTGTCGTGCGCCTTTACTATGAGGTAGCACATTATGTGCTGTTTACCGGTGTCAAAGATGGACAGATCCTGCTCTTTGATCCGTATTACCAGACGGTTCCATTTACAAAACCAGACGAGAAAGAGGCGCTTCTTGTGACCGACCACCCATTTTCATGGAACCGCTCCGTGCCATTTTCCTATTTTAACCGGGAATCGATGGAGCTCTATGCGCTGGGCGAAATGGCAGGACGCGAGGCAGTGCTTCTGTTTAACCGGAATACGGTGCTGACGGAGGAAGCTACGATCGAATATTTCATATAAGGGTAATACAGCAAATTAAAAAAGAATGTGCCTTTTTGTGTAATAGGGAATTCCAGGGAATTTCCTATTACACAAAGAAACTGCTGACAGAATATATTATAAGGGAGTATCATATGTTAAATTCATTTTCACGAACGGAACTTCTCCTCGGCAGGGATGCCATGGAGCGTTTATCAAAAGCACGCGTTGCCATCTTCGGCATCGGCGGAGTCGGCGGCTATGCGGTGGAGGCCCTCGCGCGCAGCGGTGTCGGCACGCTTGATCTCATCGACGATGACAAGGTCTGCTTAACCAACATCAACCGCCAGATCATCGCAACCACCTCCACCATCGGAAAGTACAAGGTTGATGTCGCTGAGGAACGCATCAAATCCATCAATCCACATGCGGTTGTCCACACCTACAAGACATTCTACATGCCGGATACCGCGAAGGAATTTGATTTTTCCCAGTATGACTACGTGATCGACGCAATCGACACCGTGACGGGAAAGCTGATTCTGGTGGAACAGGCGGAAGAAACCCACACGCCGATCATCAGCTCGATGGGCGCCGGAAACAAACTGGATCCGACCGCTTTTGAGGTGACCGATATTAATAAAACCTCTGTTTGTCCTCTCGCGAAGGTCATGCGGCGGGAGCTGAAAAAACGCGGGATCAAGAAGCTGAAAGTGGTTTATTCGAAAGAAAAACCACTGACGCCGGTGGATGATATGGCTACCTCCTGCCGTTCCCACTGTGTCTGCCCGCCGGGAACCGCACGCAGCTGTACCGCCAGACGGCAGATTCCGGGGAGTATCTCTTTTGTACCGTCAGTAGTGGGACTGATTATTGCCGGAGAAGTTATTAAGGATCTCGTTGGGGTTCATTGATTGCTTACTGATTAATTTGTTAAGCCGATATATTCTATTTGTGTCTTTTTTTTAATTTTATATGTATGTAAAAAACCAATGAATCCCATCTTGGGGGTATCATTGGTTTTTTCGTTTTCTGTCTTTTATTCTTTTTCCAGTAAAAGCACCTCTTCATTCAGTGCCTTCGTGAAGATTCCCTTCACCGTCTTATTTTTCAATCCTTCTTCGTATGGCACGGCACCTTTGACATACTGGCGGGTGTGTCCCATCATGTATTTGGTTCCGTCAATCTCGATTGGTTCTTCGAGAAGGATCTCTTCTTCAGTTCCGAGAAAGCGCCCGCGGTATTCTAAGGACTGCTGTTTTTCCAGTGCCAGCAGGATATCGCTGCGGACGGATTTGGTTCCTTCTGGTACCTGATCCGGCATATCGGCGGCGCGGGTGCCTGCGCGGCGGGAGTATTTGAATATATGCATTTCATAGAAATGGATCGCTTTTAAGAAGCGTTCTGTTTCGGCAAATTCTTCTTCGGTCTCGCCCGGGAATCCTACGATGACATCGGTCGTGATCGCCGGATTGTCAAATTCTTCCCGCAGAATTTCACAGCACGCCTGATATTCAGCAGCGTTGTAGCGGCGGTTCATGCGCTTTAAAGTCGCGTCACAGCCACTCTGGAGTGACAGATGGAAGTGCGGGCAGATGGTCCGCAGCCTCGCCAGCTCTTTGGCAAATTCGCGGGTTACGATACGTGGTTCAAGAGAACCAAGGCGCAGGCGCTCAATGCCCGGAATCTGGTCGAGACGTTTGATTAAAGTCAGCAGATTTTCTTGCTGCTCATCCTTGAAATCGACACCATAGGAGCTTAAATGAATACCTGTCAAGACAATTTCCTTGTATCCGGCTTCCGCAATCCCGCGCACCTCGTGCTCGATGTCCTCCGGGCGGCGGCTGCGGACGCGTCCTCTCGTATATGGTATAATACAATAGCTGCAAAACTGGTTGCAGCCGTCCTGTACCTTGATAAAGGCACGCGTATGGTCAGCAATCCGGCGGATATGGAGTTCTTCGTATTCCTGTGAATGTCCGATATCCAGAATCTCACCGCTGTTTTCGTGATCTGTAAAATAATCATCCAGAATCTGTACCAGATCTTTTTTCTGGTTATTGCCGACGATCAGATCGACCGCCTCATCTTTTTTCAGCTCCGCGCCTGCTGCCTGCACATAACAGCCGACCGCCACAACAGCCGCCGACGGGTTCATTTTCTTTGCCCGGTGCAGCATCTGGCGCGATTTCCGGTCGGCAACATTCGTCACGGAACACGTGTTGATAATATAAACATCCGCTCCTTCCCGGAACGGCACAATCTCATATCCTGCATCCTCTAAGAGCTGCTGCATGGCTTCCGTCTCATACGAGTTCACCTTGCAGCCCAGATTGTGGAATGCCGCTTTTCTCATTTTTATCTCCTTTAAATTGAATCCTCTCTTGACTTTTGTCAGATTACTTTGTAGTATAAAAGTATTATTGTAGATAGAGGAGGTTTTTTTCATGAAAACAGTTCGTATTTCTTTAAACTCGATCGATAAAGTTAAATCCTTCGTCAACGACTTAGCAAAGTTCGACGTAGATTTTGACCTTGTTTCCGGACGTTATGTGATTGACGCTAAATCCATCATGGGTATCTTCAGTCTGGATCTGTCCAAACCGATCGATTTAAACATCCATTCTGAGAACCAGATCGATGAGATCTTAACGACACTGGCTCCGTACATTGTATAGCAACCATTAGAACGATCGAGATGGTTCTGTTTGAAACGAAAAAAACCGCTGTTAAGCAACTCGCTTTGCAGCGGTTCTTTTTTTTCATAGAGAACTGCGTCCTATGAAAAAAACTCCGCGAGGATGCGCACTCGCGCGAAGCAAAAAACTGTCGCAAGCGACCGCGCGAGACGCCCGAATGTGCCAAGGCACATTCTTTTTTATATATGACTAGCACCGGATAACCTCAACCGTATCGATCGCCTCTTTTACCAGCGCATCTATCTTCTCTTCCAGATTGCGCTCGGATTTTTCAATCAGGTGCAGGACCGGCTTGGTAACCGGGTGTTTGGCTACGAAGATGGTGCAGCAATCTTCATACGGCTCGATCGATGTCTCGTAGGTACCGATTTTCAGGGAAATATCGACGATATCCTGTTTGTCGAAACCGATCAGCGGGCGGAAGACCGGAAGTGTGCAGACTGCATTGGTAACCGCCAGGGAATGAACCGTCTGGGATGCTACCTGACCGATGCTCTCGCCGGTGATGAGTCCGAGACAGTCGTCTTTCTTCGCCAGCTCTTCCGCGATCTTCATCATGTAGCGGCGCATGATAATCGTCAGCTCCTCATGCGGGCACTGCTCGTAAATGTAGAGCTGGATATCTGTGAAATTGACTACGTTTAATTTGATCGGACCTGCGTATTTTGCTACCTGTTTTGCCAGATCGACTACTTTCTGTTTTGCACGGTCGCTGGTGTATGGCGGCGCATGGAAATAGGTTGCCTCGATGGTAACGCCGCGTTTTGCGATCATGTATCCTGCTACCGGGCTGTCGATACCGCCGGATAAAAGCAGCATCGCGCGTCCATTGGTTCCGACCGGCATACCGCCCGGTCCCGGAATCACCAGAGAATATACGTTGATACGTTTTGCACGCAGTTCCACATTTAAAAGAACATCCGGATTGTGTACGTCTACCTTCGTCTCCGGGAATGCGTCCAGGATGACCTCACCGAGATCGCGGTTGACTTCCTCGGAGGTATGCGGATACTGTTTGTTGGCACGGCGGGTGTTTACCTTGAACGTAAAGTGTTTATCTGGGTATGCTTTGTCCACATACTCAACAATCTTCGCTTTCAGGTCGTCATAGCCGTTGTCCTCTAACTGGACCATCGGACAGATCGCCGCAATACCGAATACCTTTTTCAGTGCGTCGATGACCTCATCGTAATCAAATTCTTCCGCTGCGGTCGCATAGATACGCCCTGCCTCCTTGGTTACAGTAAATTTTCCATCAAGACGTTTTAACGAGTGGTGGATGTGGGACACCAGCGCGTCCTCGAATACATAGCGGTTTTTACCTTTCAGGCCAATCTCCGCATATTTAATCAAAAATGTATGAAACATGGAATTCCCTTTCTACAACAGGCTGTCATTCTTCTGCTTTCCCGCAAAAAACTGAACAGCCATTCTTTAAACAGCCCTTTTATTTCATCTGGTAACGGCGCAGTACCGGAAGCAGTTCTCCCAGAACGCCGATCGCATAGTCTACTTCTTCCTCGGTATTCAGATCACCCAGACTGAACCGGATCGTCGAATCGAGAAGTTCTTTTTTCACGCCGATTCCCTTTAAAGTACCGCTGATGCCCGGATGATTGGACGAGCAGGCGGAACCGGATGATACATAAACTCCTTTGTCCTCCAGCGCATGGAGAAGTACCTCGCTGCGGACGCCCTCAAAGCTGGCGCTGACGATCTGCGGCGCGTTGGTGCGGTCCTCACTGCCGTTGATGGTGACGCCGCCGAGCGGTTTCAATCCCGCAATCAGGTGCTCCCGGAGTGTATACAGCTTTTCGATGCGTGCATCAAAATCTTTGTACGCCTCGCGTGCTGCCACACCGAGTCCGACACACCCCGGCACATTTTCCGTACCGGAACGCATGCCCTTCTGCTGGCCGCCGCCAAACAGAATCGGGCGGATCTTGACACCGTCGCGGATATAGAGGAATCCGACGCCCTTCGGCGCATGGATCTTGTGTCCGCTGACGGAAAGCAGGTCAATTCCCTGTTTTTTCGGACGGATCTTATATTTTCCATATGCCTGGATCGCATCGACATGAAACAATGTCTTCGGATTTTTCTTCTTGATGCATTGGCTGATCGCCTCGATCGGCTCTACTGCTCCGACCTCGTTATTGACGTACATCACAGACACCAGGATCGTGTCCTCGCGGATAGCTTTTTCCAGATCCTCCAGAGAAATATGTCCCAGATGATCGACCGGAAGATAGGTCACCTCAAAGCCCATCTCCTCCAGAAATGACATCGTATTGTAGATCGACGGATGTTCCACACCGGTCGTGATAAGGTGTTTTCCGGCTCTGCGGTTTGCCAGCGCCGTGCCGATCAGCGCCGTATTGTTCGACTCTGTTCCGCCGGAAGTAAAGAGAATCTCCTTCTCCTGCACTTTCAGTGTATCCGCGATCGCCTTCTTTGCCTCGCGAATCAAATTTTCTGCTTCCACACCTTTTCTGTGCTTCGCCGCCGCGTTTCCGTAGTTGACGCACATTGCATCAACGACCGCATCCTTTACGCAGTCCAGCACCTTGGTGGTCGCTGAATTATCAAAATAGGCTTCCATTTTTATCTCTATCTCCTTTGTAATTTTCCAATTACACTTCCAACTGCAGCATCAGTGCCGACAGCATACACAAGCCTGCCGTCTCCGTCCGCAAAATTCTCTTTCCAAGCGTTACGATCTCCGCCCCGTTTTCCCTGGCCAGCTCGACTTCTTCGTCCTCAAAACCGCCCTCCGGACCGATGAAAACGGCGATATCCGTACCCGGCTTGACCGACGCCAGCAGTTCCCTCGTTTTCCGGATGCCGTCCGCCGACTCATATGGCAGAAGAACCATATCGTACCCGGCTGCCTCTTTGACCGCCTCTTTGTAGTTCATAAGCGGCGCCACCTCCGGGATAAGGCTGCGCTTGGACTGCTTCGCGGCGCTCTCAGAAACCGCATTCCAGCGTTTTCTCTTCGCGTCCGCTTTTTTCGCATCCAGCTTGACAACTGAGCGCTTCATGCTGACCGGAACCACCCGGTATGCCCCCAGCTCCACCGCCTTCTGGATGATCAGTTCCATCTTATCGCCCTTCGGAAGCCCCTGGAACAGGTGAATCCGCGCCGGAAGCTCTTTGTTTTCCCATTCTTCCAGAATCTTTGCCGAAACATACTCTGGTTCCAGTTCTTCCACGCGGCAGAAATAGTCGCCGCCCTCACGGCTGCTGATCAGGATCTCCTCGCCCGGCTTCATCCGCAGAACATTGCGAATATGGTTGACATCCGCGCCCTCAATCCGGATTTCTTCCGCCCCGATCTGGTGCGGTTCCACAAAAAAATGGTACATGATTATTTCTTCCTCGCTGTGACAGAAACCCACTCGCCCTGATGGGTAATCTCTACAATCTCAAAGGCATCGTTCGCCTCAAATGCCGCCTTGACTGCCTCTTCCTTCATATCAATGATACCCGATGTGATGAAGATACCATTTTTCTTAATATGAACCGGGATCTCTTTCTGCAGCATGATGATAACGTCTGCCAGGATGTTGGCAACCGCAATGTCGTAATACTCGTATTTTACCTCGTCCTGCACTGCTTTATCGTCGATGATGTTGCCCTGTACGACCTTGAACTGCTCCGGTGCGATTCCGTTTGCTTCCAGATTCTCGCCAACGGCTGTGATCGCATTTTCATCCAGATCCGTTCCAAATACGTGTTTTGCGCCCAGTTTTAACGCCGTGATGCCTAAGATACCGCTTCCGGTTCCGACATCAAGCACCTCTGAATCCGGTGTCACGTATTTCTCGAGCTGGCGGATGCAAAGCTGCGTTGTCTCATGCATGCCCGTACCAAACGCCGTACCCGGATCGATCTGAATCAGCAGCTTGTCCTTGTGCTCCTCCGGCACCGTCTCCCAGGTCGGCTTGATGAGGATGTGATCGACCGTAAACGGTTTGAAATACTGTTTCCAGTTGTTGATCCAGTCCTTATCCTCCGTCTCGGATTCTGCAAACGTGCAGGCGCCCAGATCGGTAAACGGCTTCAATTCTTCCAGCGCCTCTTTGACTTTCGCCATCATCGCCGGGATATCATCATCCTCATCGAGATAAAAACTTACCTTCGCCACGCCCTCATCCGGCGGAAGCTCCGGCAGAATGTCGATGAACATTCCCTTCGTCTCTTTCTCGGTCAGTGGGATATTGTCCTCAATCTCAATGCCCTCGATGCCGAGTTCATCCAATGTGTAGCTGATGAGATCCACCGCCTCTGTGGTGGTCGTCAGCGTAAATTTCTTCCATTTCATGTTCGTTACCTCTCTTTATTGAAACGACTTATCAGCCAAATATTCACGTTTCATCACGCAGCTATTTTTGCATCATTTTCACTGTAAATGTGTCAAACGTTACTGTTCACAGGTAGGCACTTTTGGAACCGAAAGTGCCGTAAGAAAACGTGGTGGCAGCAGGAATTTGCCGTATTTAAATGCGAAGCCACGGCAAATTCCGTTACTGGGCACGTATGCGTGAACAGTAACTGTCAAACGAATGAATCCGCCTAATCGTTCTAATTTTCTTTTCTAATTTCCCAATAAAATCTTCACAAACAGGATCGCCAGCACCACCAGAATCAGCGGGCGCACGATCTTCTGTCCATTTCCCAATACCAGGCCGGAACCGATATAATTTCCTAAAATACTGCAGATCGCCGCAGCCAGTCCCAGCGTGTAAATGATCTTGCCGTGAATCACAAATGTGACAAACGCCGCCACATTAGACGAAAGATTGATCGCCTTTGTCGTACCCGCCGCCTCTTTCATCGTATAGCGCGCCGCTCCTGTGAGCACCAGCAGCAGGAAAGTTCCAGTTCCCGGTCCGTAAAAACCATCATAAATACCGATGATCAGCGCGGATGCCAGCGCAATCAGGAATGATTTCCGCTCCGGCAGGGTGCCCGCCAGCGAATCATCGCCCATTTTCTTATTCCGCATAACATAAAATGCAACAATCGGAAGAATCACGATCATCATATACTGTAAAATCTTATCGCTGACTAACAGAGTCAGGTTCGAACCGATCGAAGAACCGATCAGCGCCGCCATGATAAACCAGACCACCTTCTTAAACTGTATGTAACCGTTTTTGGCAAACCGCCCGGTCGCGATTGCCGTTCCCATCATGGAACTCATTTTGTTGGTTCCGAGCGCCATATGGGTCGGAACCCCGGCGATCAGGTACGCCGGAAGTGAAATCAATCCGCCTCCCCCTGCGATCGCATCCACAAAGCCTGCCAGAAATACCATCGGGCAGACGATTATAAACTGCAGTATCGTGCAATCCATGCTACATCCTCCAAAATTTTCATGCACGCCCAAATTCCTCCTGCCGTCGCAAAACAGAAATCAAAAAGCACTCCGGGCATACATTTCTATTCTTATTGCAAAAACTCCGCCAGTGCATAGGTACTGACATCCAAGCCATATTCAGTCAGGCGGATATGGCTATCTGTCTGGACCGATGCTTCCAACAATCCTTCTTTCAAAAGCCGCTCGATCACCTCGCCGTACACCGCTTCCATCGCCACGCCAAACCGGCGTTCAAACTCTGCCGTCCGGACGCCGCCGGTCAGCCGCAGCCCCAGAAACATAAATTCTTCCATCCGCTCCTGACGGCTCAGTTCGTGTATTTCCTCATACTGCGCGCGCGCTGCCAGTTCTTCTTTCGTAAACACCAGATAACGGTTCAAATCCGCCGTCACCTGAAAGCGTTTCCCGCCCACCAGCGAGGATGCCCCCAGACCAAGCCCCAGATACTCCACACCGGTCCAGTAACCGATGTTGTGGCGGCAGGCATAGCCCGGTCTGGCATAATTGGAAATCTCATACCGCTCATAGCCCAGCTTCGCCAGCGTTGTTTTCGTATGGTGGTACATATTCCGGTCTGTCTCCTCATCCGGCAGACATTTGCAGCCTTCATACTTCGTCTGTAAACGCTTTGGCATAGAGGCGTAATCGCCGTATTTTTCCAGATCCGCGCACATCTCCCCGTACTCTTCATATAACGGCGTGCCTTCTTCCACAATCAGGCTGTATGCGGAAATATGTTCCGGTTCAAGGTCGCAGACGAACCGCAGAGTCTCCTGCCAGCTCTCCTCCGACTGTCCCGGAAGCGCCGACATCAGATCGACATTGATATTGTCAAATCCAGCGTCCCGCGCAGCACGAAAACTCTGTAAAAACTGCTCCCGCGTATGAATCCGCCCTAAAAGCCGCAATTCCTCCTCCGAAGCCGACTGCAGCCCCAGACTCAGGCGGTTGACCCCTGCATTCCGGTAACCGGCTGCCGAATCCGGCGTCAATGTCCCCGGATTCGCCTCCATCGTGATCTCCGCATCCGGCTCTACCCGAAAGACCTGCCGGACGGCTGCCAGAATCCGCTCAACCGCCGATGGTGGAAGCAGGGACGGCGTTCCGCCGCCGATAAAGATCGTATCTACCGGAATGTCCCCGTATTTTTTTCCCATGGCGTCAATATCTTCCCTGAGCCGCCTCGTGTACAGGTTCTGGGTCTCCTGGTCCGTCGGAAATGAAAGGAAGTCGCAGTAAGCGCATTTTCTCACACAGAACGGCATGTGCAGATATAATTCCATGCCCCCGTTCATGCGAGAACCTCACTGAGCATCTCGATCTCGTCCTCGAACAGGCAGTATCCCGGATCATGGGCTTTCACCGCAGCCAGGACATCCTCGATCCGCATCCACTTCACAGACTCCACTTCTTCTTTCTGAAGCTTGAGTTTTTCGATCTCTACCGGCTTTTCATAAGCAAAAACATGACTCTTCTCATGATTCTTAAAGATCCGTCCATGGAACTCGCCTTCATAGCGTCCGTCATGGACCCCGACAAGCCGCAGGTCTTCCGGCTCTGCCGCAATTCCCAGCTCTTCCTTCAACTCCCTGAGCGCCGACTCCAGATAGTCCTGTCCCGCCGGAATATGCCCGGCGCTGGAGATATCGTAGCAGCCCCCGAAGGAGTCCTTCCCTCGGCTCCGCTTCTGTAAAAGCAGGTCATGTCCGCCGTCCCCCCGTCTTCTTACGACCCAGACATGGCTCGTCCGGTGCCAGTCACCGTTGAGATGGACCAGCGTGCGCTCTCTCACCTGTCCCGACGGCTCTCCATTCTCATCGAGGAGATCAAGAAGCTCCAGCGGCTTTCCGTCCAGGACCGCTTCCTTTAAGAGATCATCCTGGTAGCGGAGTTTCAAAGAGAAGAACGGTGCTTCCTCGCCGAGGAGCCGATGGAAGATCCGGTCGCCTTCCCAGAGGTTCAGGCTGTTGATCTCAGTCTTAGGAACCCACTCCAGAGTACCCTCATTGCAGTCTGCCAGCTCACCTGTAAAGCCATCTGCCGTGTAGAGGAAAATGTACTCCATTTCGGCATCATCATCATTGTACACGAAAGTCAGAACGCCCCGAAGTCTATAGCTTGTGAGTGTCAGGCCTGTCTCCTCCTTCGTCTCCCTTAAAATGCAGTCCTCCGGGCTCTCCCCCCGCTCAAACTTCCCGCCAATGCCGATCCACTTGTCTTTATTGACGTCGTGTTTCTTCTTGATACGATGGATCATCAGGTATTCGTCATCTTTTTCAATGTAGCATAATGTTGTAAGCTTCATAATAGTTCCTCATCTATGTGCAAAAAAGTCCATTTCTTCGAACGATCTGAAATGGACTTTTTATCTGGATCAATATTTTAATTTACTCCTCATCCAGCTTCAGAACGCTCATAAACGCCTTCTGCGGAATCTCTACGTTTCCGACCTGGCGCATACGCTTCTTGCCTTCCTTCTGCTTCTCGAGAAGCTTCTTCTTACGGGAGATATCGCCGCCGTAGCACTTCGCGAGGACATCCTTTCTCATAGCTCTCACCGTCTCACGGGCAATGATCTTACCACCCACAGCAGCCTGGATCGGAATCTCGAATAAATGCTTCGGGATCTCATCCTTCAGCTTTTCGCACATCTTTCTGCCGCGCTCGTAAGCGGATCCCTCAAACACGATGAAGGAAAGGGCATCCACAGTTTCCTTATTGATCAGGATATCGAGTTTTACAAGCTGTGACTGCTCGTATCCCTTCAACTCGTAGTCGAAGGACGCGTAACCGCGGGATCTTGATTTCAGCGCGTCAAAGAAGTCGTAGATGATCTCGTTTAACGGAAGCTCATACTTTAAGAGTGCACGCGTCTCTTCCATATATTCCATGCCGAGGTAAACGCCGCGGCGTTCCTGGCATAACTGCATGATCGCGCCCACAAATTCTGTAGTCACCATGATCTCTGCGGAGACGATCGGCTCCTCCATATATTCGATTTCGGACGGATCCGGCATGTTGGACGGGTTCGTGAGGTCGATCACCTCGCCGTTCGTCTTGTGGATCCGGTATACAACGCCCGGTGCTGTCGTCACGAGGTCAAGGTTGTACTCGCGCTCCAGGCGCTCCTGGATGATCTCCAGATGTAAAAGCCCTAAGAATCCGCAGCGGAATCCGAAGCCCAGCGCGATGGATGTCTCCGGCTCAAAGAACAGGGACGCGTCGTTTAACTGCAGCTTCTCTAAAGCATCACGGAGCTCCGGATATTTCGCTCCATCCGCCGGATAGAGTCCGCAGTACACCATCGGTGTCACCTTCTTATATCCCGGAAGCGGGGTCGCGCACGGATTTAAGCGGTTCGTCACCGTATCACCCACGCGTGTATC
>OGCO01003356.1_pt1 | contig 18967 bp, 16 predicted proteins | sample 1570171 | NCBI WGS metagenome assembly OGCO01 (sample SAMEA4370583, study PRJEB24528) | human gut metagenome | reverse complement strand
TGGTGGTTCTCCAGCACCCGCACGATCTTGTCCACGTTGACCTCGGCCTTGGCGTAGCTCGTCTTCATGGCCTCCAGTTTATCCCGCTTCTTTTTGAAGAAGCCCAGGAAGCCGCCCTCGTCTTCCTCCTTGCCGAAGCCCTTCAGTTCCACCACTAGAGAGGACAGGGCCTCCCCTACCTCGCCCAGATCCTTGGTCCGCACGTTGTTCAGTGCGTTTTCCGAGAAGCCGGCGATGTTCTTCTGGGCGGCGGCGCCGTACTGGAGCACCACGCTGGAGTCGGTGATGTCGATCTTCTGGGAGAACTCATCCACCATCTTCCGTTCCGCCTCCGTGAGCTGGCTCTCATCCAGCTTGACGGCGTGAGCGTCCCGCTCCTTCTGGGCTGCGGCCTCGTCAGCCGGGTCCGCCGCTGCAGGCTCGAGGGTCAAGGTGGGGGCCTCCGGGGCGGCCGGTGCCGCGGCCGCAGCGGTGTCCGCCTCCGGCGTCAGAGTCAGCTGAGGGGTCATATCCAGATTGTCGCTCATTGTCGTTTCCTCCTGTATCGTCACGTTTCTGATCTCATTGTCCTAGATATCACGGGACCTCGGTCCCCGCTTTCCAGAAGTCATATCCCGTCAGCACGGCCATCTCCATCGCCCCATGATCAGTTTCTCCACCTGTTCCACGGCCTCCCCCACTCTTCTCGGCTCACAGCTCCAGGGTCACGCCTCCGTCTCCGTCCTTCTTCTGGCCGCCCAGCCCCTCCCGCTGGAGCATCTGCTCCATGACGGTGATATCGGTAGAGATGTCCAGTGCCTCATCCCCGAACAGGGCGTCCAGCTGCCTGTCAAAAGCCTGGGAGATGGTAGCCATCATCTGCTCCACCTTCTTCTTGGTGGCGTCGATATTTTCCCCGAGATGCCGGCCGCATCCATACGGTCATAGGCATTCAGGATCTTCAAGGTAGTGGGCAGATAGTAGTTCAGGAATTTGCGCAGTTCGCCCGCCTTGTCCGGGTGCTCCTTCTGGAACTCCAGAATGCGCTGAGTGATCTCCTCGATGCGGTAGATCTTACGGGACAGCTCCGGGTTCTCGATATCTTCGTTGACCTCCCGGATCTGACGCAGCAGATCGTTCTCCTCCCCCACGGCGGTGGCGGGTGCGGTCTTTTTCTCCTCTCTGGGCTTGTCCTGTGCCTTCACGCCGGAACCGTCCAGCACCAGCAGATCACGGCCATAGTCCAGATAAGCCCGCTCGCCAAACACACCGGCGTCGATCATATCCTCCAACGCCGCGCACACCTTGCTGCGCTTAGCGGGGAACGCCTCGGCCAGGGCAGTGATAGAGACCGTTTTCTGATCCCCGATCAGGGTGAGATAGCGGTGAAACCGCTTATACTGGTTTTTGCGCACCTGACCGCAGGTAAACAGACCCGCGCCCATACCGGTAAGCACAAAGGAGGGCAATACCTCCTCCAGCACCCACAGCGGCTCCGTTCCCAGCAGGTAGAAGTTATCCGCAAAGTTCATGCCGGCGGCCACGCCGCAGACACCCATCATAATCAGCCCCAGCGTAATAAGACCCTTGCCGTTTTTGAGTTTCTTCATCCGTTCCTGAAATTTGCCGGAACGGCCCGCCCCCTGGGCGCCGGCATTCTGTGCGCCTTGCGTGACAGTGATCGTCTTATTTCCTTTGGTGGCAGTAAACGTCCCCTGGGGCGCTGAGTTCTGCGCGCCGGGCGCATTGCGCTTCTGATTTCCTCCGGCGGTATTTGCAGACGGATCGGCCGTGGACTGCGGCGTGGAATAGCCGCCCTGCTGATAAAGGTTGGACTGTTGCGCAGACTTACCGCCTTTGCCGCCGGGGATCACACTGCTCTCCATGCCCAGCTTGACCAGCGTCAGCACGATGCCCAGAGGCCAAGCCACCGCAAACGCCACAATGATGGCCCACCACGGGATCAGCTCCTTTTTGCCTTTATTGTTTTTCCGGCGGTCATCGTCATTCTGACCTCCGCCGGAATAGTGGTAACCATAGTTATAGTCAGCCATTCAGCTCTCCTCCTGTCGTTGGGCAATGGAACGCCGCCAGTGGTTGCTGCGCATATAAAGCCATCCCACCGGGATAGAGCTGGCCGGAGCAATGGCACAGGCCACAAAAATGCCGGTCAGGCCCCAGATCGAATTAAAGATGGCGCACAGAATGATACGGAAAGGAATGCAGTTCATAAAGGAGGACAGCAACACCATATAGGTGTCTCCCGCTCCGATCATCATGGCGTGATAGATGAGGAAGATGGAGTAGAAGATCTGTCCCAGGATCTCGATACGCATATTGAGCGCCGCAATGCGGATGACCTCTGCATCACCGGTAAACAGCCGCGCAAACAGCGGTGCACACAGTTCCACCAGCGCGATCAGCACCACCGAGATGAGGATGGACAGCTTCATGGCCTCCCCCAGCACTTCCCTCGCCCGGTCGAATTTACCCGCCCCCAGCGTCTGGGCAATCATCACAGAGGCCGCATTGATGAGGGAGGTAATGAACATCATGGACAGATCCTTCACCTTGGCGGCATAGGCCGAGGCGGCGGAGCAGTCCACGCCGTAGCCGTTGACCAGGAAGGTGACCGTCAGCCAGCTGATGCTGGCCACCGTCATCTGCACCGCACAGGGAATGCCAAGCTTGAAAATGCTGGCCGTATCTTCGCCGTTCGGCTTCAGCAGTGCGCGGCGGAAGCTGAAGATGTCCCGGTTTTTCAGCAGATAGCCCAGCGCCAGCACACAGCTCAGGCCCTGAGACAGTACCGTGGCAAGCGCCGCCCCGGCGGTACCCAGCCCCAGCGGCCCCACAAAGAGCAGATCCAGCGCCACATTGAGCACACAGGTGACCATAATAATGCGCATGGGCTGCTTGGAATTGCCCACGGCCCGGAGCACCGAGGAAGCACAGTTATAGAAGTAGACAAAGAACATACCGAGACCTGCAATGCGCAGGTAGGCCACCGCCTCCTCATAGGCCGGGGCACTGATGAGCCGGAGCATGGGCCCCGCCAGCAGGAATGTGCCGACGGCCACAAATGCACCCACCAGTGTAAATAGCGTGAGGAAGGTACCGGTGACCCGCTCCTGGCGCGCTTTGTCACGGGAGCCAAAATACTGGCTGACCAGAATGTTGCCGCCGTTGGCCAGTCCAACCGCAATATTGGTAAGCATCAGCACGATCTGACTGCTGTTGCTCACACCGGATGCACCGGCGGAGCCAAGCATACGGCTGACCACCATCAGATCCACCAGCGAATAGACGGTCTGCATCACCGTAGAGGCGATGATGGGGAGGGAATATCGAATGAGCTGACGCCGGACATCGCCCTGCGTCAGGTCTGTTTGGTTTGACATGGGTTTTACTTCTTCCTTTCCGTGATACGTCACCATTATACAGGATTCTATATCGCGTTGGAAGTAGTTTGCAAATTAGAATTCAATAAAAATTCTGTCCGGTCGCCGGAGTGGGAATGCGCCATTGTACTTCAAGAGCACCGTATATTCGCTCAGCCCCGTCCGAAGCAGCTCCGGACGGGCGTAAATTTTCAAAATCGGATGTTTCTTTTACAAATAAAGCACTATTCCTTTTGTCGGACGCCCAGTATAATAAGCTTCAGTTTCTTGTCATATTTCACAATTTACGCGGTCACACCGCAACAATTTCTATTTGTTTTGGAGGGTTCTCTATGGCTTATGTCATCAAACAGGAACTATGTTCCGCCTGCCACCGCTGCCGCACCGGCTGCCCCGTACAGGCCATCCGTTTTAAAAACGCAAAGTATTGGATTGATCCGGAAAAGTGCATTTCCTGCGGAAAATGTGTCAAGGTATGCCATAACGGCTGCATCAGTGACCCTGAACATCCCGCCCCCGCAGCTCCCGCCCATGAAAAGTTGGTCAAGGAGTGCGACGTCTGCGTGATCGGCGGCGGCGGTGCCGGTCTGATCGCCGCCAACAAGGCACTGGATCTGGGCTGCTCTGTTATTGCGCTGGAAAAAATGCATGAAGTGGGCGGCTCCTCCTGGTATGCCGGCGGCTTCCGCATCCATTGGTGCCAGAAGAGCGCAGAGCTGGGAATTGAGGACAACCGCAAGGCAAAATACGAAGAATTTCTGGAAAAGGTGGAGCACCGGGTGGATCCGGAACTGCTGGCGCGCATGTTTGAGGCCAATGAGCAGTTTGCCGACTGGCTGATCGACGAGCACGATATGCTCAAGGATTACGAAGTCAAGCAGGGCCACATGGGCCCCGGTCCGACAGTGACCATCTTTGAGGCCCGGGACGCCTGGTACGATGCCCCAAAACGCATTGACCGCATGATCGGCCCGGGCGAGATCGGCTCCTACATGGCCGAGCATATGTCCGCAGAGTTTTTGAAAAACGGCGGCGAACTGCTGCTCAAGACCTCCGGTAAAAAGCTGCTGACCAACGCCGATGGAAAGATCTGCGGTGTGTTGGCGCAGGATGAAGGCGGTGAGGTGGAGATCCGCTGCAAGGCTGTGGTCGTGGCCTCCGGCGCCTTCTCCCGCAACAAGGAAATGATGGATAAATTCCAGCCCATGTTCTATGACAACACGGGCAAGGAACCCATCCATATCTTTACCGGTGCCGGCGCCACCGGAGACGGCATTGCCATGTGCGATGCGCTGGGCGCAGATATTGATTATGTCAACCGCAGAGTCAATATGTTTGGCCCGATGCGCCACCCCTATCCCTGTGCCTCTATGGCGGTCTACCAGAACCACGACGGTTTTGAGATCGGCAGCCAGGGCAATTTGATCCACGCTCACATGGGTGTAGAGGTCAGTGTGCTGACCAAAGACCCCAAGTGGCACGGCTGGAAGATCGTGGATGATGCGATCTGCGAGACCGCTATTGCCGAGGCCATGCAGGAGCCCCCTCAGTCCAAGGGAATGGATCTGCCGAAGTTCCAGGCAAACTGGAGGGCGGTCTTCGCTGAAGAGGAGCTGGACCGCGCCATTGTCTCTGCTGACACACTGGAAGCGCTGGCCGCCAAGCTGGAGATCCCAGCCGAGCTGCTGGTTCAGGAAGTGGCCGCCTACAATGCCTCTACAAGCGAACCGCTGGTGTTCCCGCCTGACTTTCCCGAATTCATGAAGCCCAAGCATCCTCCGATGAAGATCGAAAAAGCTCCCTTCTATGCGATCAAGATGAAGATGTTCCACGAGAACAGCATCGGCGGCATGACCATTGACAAGAACGCCTCCGTCCTCAAACAGGGCAAGCCGATCCCCGGCCTGTATGCCGCCGGCGACACCACCCGCGGCATCATGGTATCCGGCGACATTGGCGTAGACTACCTTGAAGGCGTATTCTCTTCGTTGACCATGGCATATAACGAAGGCTACATTGCCGGCACAGAAGCCGCCGAATATGCAAAGAAATAATACTTCACATATACTGGGAGCAGGACGTTTGGCGTCCTGCTCCTTCTCTTTTTTCTGAATAGGATTTTTACTTGTCAATCTATCACATGCAAAAAGTCCCGCGCGATGCGCGGGACTTTCGCCTTTCTATTGATTCAGCTCAGATAGTCGGCCATTTCGCCGGCACTCAGCCAGCCCGAGGCCATAGCCCAGGGCATCTCGCCAAACTTGGAGCGCTCGTCGTCGTGTTTGAGCACGCCGGTGCAGCAGTCGCCGGCCAGATAGACCCCCTCAAATGGCGTGCCATTCTCATGCAAGAGCCGCAGGTGGTCATCATTTGCAATTATACCGACTGCCCCTTCATTAAACCGGCCCTGGAACAGCGCATAGAAGGGGCCTTCCTTGACCGGATGCAGGAACTGCGCCGGTTTGCCCATGGCATCCTCACCGCACGCACATCCCTCATTGTAGGCATCCACAGTTTCCCGCAGCACCGCCGGATCCATATGGATGCATTCGGCCAGCTTCTCCAGCGTGTCCGCTTTTTTACCCGCCTGATCCAACGTACACTCGTACTCCAGATCATCCTTCCAATGCACCATATCCGCCGCATTATCCGCATGGGCGGTGCGCTCCACCAGCGCCGCACCCATACGCTCTGCACCGGGTGCGTCAAAGATGGCATAGCCGATGTGGCCGCTCTGTCCCTCCAGCGCACCGGTCTGTCCGGGCGGGGCCGCCTCATTCATAAAGCGCCGCCCGTCCCGGTTTACCATAATCATGCCCGGGTCATTGCACAGCCACACCATGCTCAGTGTATAGGGGTGGTGCGTCGGGCTGAACATGGGCACCTTTACTGTTTTGAAATCCAGCTTTGCCCCCAGCTCCTGCACAAGTCCCACTGCATCGCCGGTATTGCTGGCCGCAGCAAAGGAGTGGACGGCATACTCCTCATAGAAGGTAGGCCGCACCTTCTGCATCAGGGCACGATTGCGTGAAAAACCACCGGTTGCGATCAGGCAGACGTCCGCGTGGACGATGGTCTCCCCGCCGGGATCCGAAGCGACTACGCCGTGGAATGTTCCGGCATTGTCCACCAGCAGATGACGGGCCTGATGCTGTGTGAGCACCTGAATGCCCAGTCGCTCGGTCTGTTCCATCATTTTTTCCACCACAAAGGTGCCGGCCCAGCCGGGACCCATGGACTCATCGGTGGACTTCAGATTTTTGGTCCGCTTCCGGGGTCCAATCAGACCGGGCATATGGGGAAACGGCCCCATCTGGGGCAGGCCGCGCCGGTCGACCAGCTTGAATTCTTCCTCACAGCCGCCGAACGTGCACAGCCAGTTGAACATATCGTCCAAGCCGTACATAGCGCGGCTGAGCAGTGCGCGGGAATAGCCGGGCTGTGCATCGGCGCAGATGGCATCAATGGCCTGCTCCCGTTCATCCGGCATTCCGGCCGCCGCATGGAACTTCGTATAGCGGCACACAAAGGCGTGGCCCAGATTGGTGCTGCCGCCCACCTGCTTTGCCTTTTCCAGTACGATGACCTTTTTCCCCGTAAGCTCTGCAAAGCGCACTGCTGCCACCAGACCGGAGCCTCCGGCCCCCAGCACCACTGCGTCCGCGGACAGTTCCCGCCGCGCATGAAGCACCGGGATTTCCCTTTTCTGTGGGTCATAGATCCGATTGGTTGGACAAACCTTTGCACATTTCCCGCATGAAATGCATTTTCCCGGGTCTATCGCATACTCATTGCCAACAAATTGAATGGCATGCACCGGGCATTCCCAAAAGCAGGAATGACAGGTAGAGCAGTCCGGTCCGATCTTATATGCCATAGCATTGCCCCTCTTTCTCTCATTTCTTCGCATTCAGCATAGTAGCAGTTTCCCGAGCAAACGAGCAAGGACGGTTTCTGCGGGTAACTGTGTCCAAATTTGCAGCACATAACAGAATCATTATTGACATATCAGTCAAACCTAATTATAGTTGAACTATAAATCGAACAGAACAGAGGAAGGGAGAGACCGATCATGCGTGCATTTGACGCGAGACTGCTCTCAATCCTGCGTACCGAGACCGCAATGGAGCACACTCTGCGCACCGATCCCGAGGAGCGGCTCCGCTTCGCCGAGCGCACCGCCTGCGGTATTCTGGATAAACGCATCGAACGCAAGTTAAATTACAACGTATCTGTCACCCGGCTGATGCGCTACTTCCCCTCCCTGCCCCGGCGCAGCGACTACATTGAGATGATCTACGTCATCACCGGCGGTATCCACATGAGGGTAGGCAGCCAGGCCGTTGAATTAAAAGCCGGAGATTTCTTTCTGCCCAATCTGCACACGGAGATCTCATGGGACGCGCTGGGGGAACACGACATCGCGGTCTGTTTTGTCATCAAGCCGCAGTTTCTGGAAGAGCTGTGCGGAAGGCTGAATCCGAAATCCGTCCTGTCGGAGTTTATGCTCGATATGCTGCGCAGAGATGTGAGCTGGAACAATTACCTGCACTTCACCGATCTGGAGGATATTGCGGTATTTAACCTGGCCGAAACACTGGCCTTTGGTTCTTTTCCCTTTCTGGACGACAGCAACATCGCCACCGACTCCGCCCCCGACCCGGAGCTGACCGGCACCCTGACCTGCGCCCTGTTCCTGTCGCTCTCCAAAAACACGACCTCTCTGACCGAAGATTCCCCTTCCACCTACACGGAGATCCTGCGCCAGACCATCTGCGACTATATCGCCCGGGAATACAAGACCGCCAGCCTGCTGGAGCTTTCCATGCTGGTGCATATGTCCGAATCCAGCCTGAGCCGCCAGATCAAAGAGCTGTTCGGCTACAACTTCAAAGACCTGCTGCTGCAGCAGCGCTTTGAACGGGCCAAACGCCTGCTGGAACAGACTGACCTGCCCATCGCCGACATTGCGCAGACCGTAGGGTACGAAAACACCAGCTTCTTCTATCGCCGATTCCGGGAATTGTACGGCATCTCACCCAAAAGTTTTCGCGCGAAAAACTGAATCTGCCACACATGAAACGTCCTGCCGAAAGAGCAGGACGTTTTTTGCGCAAAAAAGGACGTTTGGTCTGCAAGGAAAGACGTTTCTACCTGTTTCGGCATATGCTACAATATGCCCTGTCAAAGCAGCACACTTTATTGTGCATTTTGCGTTGGGTTGGTGTTCAAATATGGATGAACTGTTAACAACCAGTGCAGAGGAAGCCTCCGCAGTGCAGGAACAGAACCCCCGCCTGGTCAATGTCACAACCATGGACAAGGCGCTCTATCTGGAATCCGCTGCCGCCATGGGCAAGCGCTGGAAGGGCCGCATCTTCTCCGTGCTGGCCATGGTATGTGCGGTGTACGGCCTCATCATTCACCGCTGGATCGTTGTAGCGCTGGCTCTTCTCATCGCGGTGCTCGCCCTCTTTTCCCATGTTATTATGGCCTACCGGGATTTCGGCAAGCTGAAGCGCCGTCATGGCGCGGACCACTGGGACAAGACCATTCGTTTTTTTGACGATCATCTGGAATCGTTCTCCGGCGGCGGCGCCCCTTCTGTTCTCCCCTATCGCCGCATCCGCCGGGAATATGAGACAGAGCACATGTATGTGCTCGACTTCGGTTCCGCCGCACCGGCCATGACCTTTGCCAAGGACGGCTTCACCCTCGGCTCCTTTGAGGAAATGAAGGACTGGCTGCTGGAACGCCAGCGCGCCTCTTACGATCAGCCTCAGGACTTTGATGAGGACTGACCTATTTAAGTCTGCTTACGGGAAACGCCCGTGAATAGAAAAGGAAAAAAGAAAAGTGAGGAGATCAAAAATGAAAGCTATGAAGCGTTGGACCGCGCTGGTGCTGGCCATGGCCATGGCACTGGCACTCGCCTCCTGCGGCGGCGGAAGCCAGAGTGCAGCCCCCGCAGGTAGCGGCAGCGCCGCTCCCGCGGCATCCGGCACCGCTGCCCCTGCCGATGACGGCGATCCCGTCTACGGCGGCACCTTCACCACCTACTGGTCTGAGTACTACAACGAGTACGACGCCTCCGCCAACGACAACCGCAACTTCATCGACCTGTACTGCAACTCCCTGTGGGCTGTGGATGTGGACAAGACCGACACCTCCCTCTGCGAGACCCTGTCCGTTGACCAGCTGAAGGGCAGCCTGGCCGAGTCCTGGGAGGTCTCCGACGACTTCACCACCATGACCGTCAAGCTGCGTCAGGGCGTCAACTTCGCCGATAAGACCGCTGTGGGCATTGATGCCAAGTACGACATCTACGGCGGACGCGCGCTGACTGCCGCCGACGTCAAGTACTCCTATGACCGCGTTCTGGGTCTGGACGGCGTTGAGAAGGTCGTCATGGATCAGACCGACTGGGCCGGTTCCCTGTACATGGTCGACTCCGTTGAGGCTCCCGACGATCAGACCGTCATCTTCCACTTCAACACCAACAACGAGGTTCAGGTCAACAACTTCATGATCACCGTCCTGAACATCTGCGGCCCCGAGTGGGATCAGCTGACCGACGAGCAGAAGACCGATTACCACTACGCCGGCGGCACCGGCGCCTTCATCCTGACCGACTATGTCAGCGACAACACCATGACCTTCGTGGCCAACCCCAACTACTGGGAGAAGGACGCCGACGGCAATCAGCTGCCCTATCTGGGCACCATCAAGCTGGTCCACATGAGCGACACTGCCACCATGCTGTCCTCCTTCATCGGCGGCGACCTTCAGGCTCTGATGGCCAACAACATTCTGATCGACCGCGACCAGGCCTCTCAGCTGAAGGACGGCACCTACACCAAGTACACCTATTCCAACGACTGCCCCGCCGTGTGCATCAAGCTGGGCGATAACCCCGTTCCCGCTCTGGCCGACGTCAATGTCCGCACCGCCATGCAGTATGCCATCGACTCCGATGCCATCTCCCAGTATCAGGGTTACACCTATGCCAACGACAATGACAAGAACGTCTCCCTGTTCTACAAGGGTCTGGCCATCTACAATCCCGATGTGCCCAGCGCTGAGACCAAGGACGCTTACGTCACCTATGATCCCGATAAGGCCAAGCAGATGCTGACCGATGCCGGCTACGGCGACGGTTTCTCCTTCGATGTCTATCTGTTCCAGGCTCAGCCCATCGACTCCTTCAAGCTGGCTGCCGAGTATCTGGCCAAGGTCGGCATTACCATGAACATCAACGTGGTGTCCACTCCCCCCGAGATGACCGCGCACGGCGCTGACCGCACCGATCCCGCCAGCATGTATGGCTCCGTCGGCACCTCCCGCATGTCCTCCATCTCCGCCGTCATCCGCTCTGACGGCCCCATGAACAACGTGTTCCAGGACAACGCCGAGATCGACCAGCTGTGCGATAAGTTTGCCAACGCCACTACCGTGGACGAGCAGAAGGCCGCTGCCGATGAGCTGAACGAGGCGGTTCTGGCGCAGCACTACTTCCTGATCACCAGCTATGCCCAGACTTGGGACTGCTATGTCGCTTCCAATGTTCACGGCTTTACCGGTGCCCGCTGGACGCTGTGCTACAACGCCGGCGAGATCATGTCCCACCTGTGGGTCGATGAGGCCTGATCGGCTGACGGATCCCGGCAAATTGATCTGAACTGAACCTCCGGGCAGGGGTGGACCCCGTTCCGCCCCTGCCCGGATTCTTTTGAACTGAACAATGTCCGTTCACGAGGAAAGCGGGCGTTGTTCAATGCAAAAGTGGGATTTTACATTGAGAATGAGGTAGTTTTGAAGGGAGAGACGTAAATGGAGCAGAAAGAAGTCATTCTGGACGTACAGCATCTCCAGACTTATTTCCTGGGCGGCGACAAAAAGCACCGCACCGAGATGCGCGCGTCCGACGATCTGTCCTATCAGGTCCATAAGGGCGAATTTGTCGCCATCGTAGGTGAGTCCGGCTCCGGCAAAAGTGTGAGTGCGCTGTCCGTCATGGGCTTGATCCCCTATCCCCCCGGACTGGTGGTGGGCGGCAAGATCCTGTTTCACGGCAAGGATCTGGTGCGCTGCACGGATGAAGAGATCCAGGCCATCCGCGGCTCCAAGATCAGCATGATCTTCCAGGAGCCCAGCACTGCGCTGAACCCAGTGGTCACCATCGGCAAGCAGATCGCGGAGACCATCCGCATCCACGACAGGAAAATCAGCAAAAAGGATGCCATGGCCCGGGCCGTGGAGCTGCTGGACAAGGTCAACATCCCGAACCCGGAGGTGCGAGCCAAGCAGTATCCCTTTGAGCTGTCCGGCGGTATGCAGCAGCGCGCCATGATCGCCATGGCCATGAGCTGCAACCCGGAGATCCTGATCTGTGATGAGCCCACTACCGCGCTGGATGTAACGGTCCAGGCGCAGGTACTGGAGCAGCTGAACGCCCTGCGGCAGGAGTTTGACACCGCGCTCATTCTCATCACCCACAACCTTGGCGTTGTGGCTCGTTATGCCGACTCCGTAAAGGTCGTCTACGGCGGCAAGATCGTGGAGGAGGGCGACCCCACCCACATCTTTGAAAATCCGCACCACCCCTATACCCTGGGTCTGATCCGGGCAGTCCCCCGGCTGGATCTGCCCCGCAGCTTTGGTCTGCACACCATTCCCGGCGATCCACCGGATATGTCCAAGATCCCGCCGAACGCCTGCGCCTTTGCGGCCCGCTGTCAATACGCCACAGAGGAGTGCAGCTGTCAGCGGCCTCCGCTGGAGGAGATCGAACCGGGTCACTTCTGTGCCTGCTTCCATAAGGATCAGACGGACAAAGAGAGGAGCGAGCTGGTATGAGCGACGAAAAGCTGAGAAGTAAATTCCGCCCCGACGTCATCGATCCCGTCGAAGAAAAACTGATGACCCACGAGGGCGTCGAAATGCCGGTCGATCCTGAGATCCAGGAGTTTCTGAACGAGGACATCCGCGTCCGCGTGCCGGTCAAGCCCGCTGAACACAAGGAAATCCTCACGGTGGAACATCTGAAGATGTACTTCCCCGTGACAAAGGGTCTGCTCAAACGGCAGGTCGGCGCAGTCAAGGCCGTAGACGATGTGTCCTTCTCCATCCGCCAGGGTGAAACACTGGGCATCGTCGGCGAATCCGGCTCCGGCAAGTCCACCGTGGGCAACTGCGTGATGCGCAACCTGACCCCCACCGGCGGCAGGATCCTGTTTGACGGCCGGGAGGTCACCCATATCAAGGGCGGCGCCCTGCGGGAATTCCACAAGCACCTCACCATGGTAACCCAGGATCCCTTTGCCTCGCTGGATCCCCGTATGAAGGTGAGCGACTCCATCCTGGAGGGCGTGCGCATCAACAAGCTGGTCACCGACCCGCAGGAGCAGTTCGATCTGGTGGCCCGTATGCTGACGCTGGTCGGACTGAACCCCAAGTTTGCCGACCGCTATCCCCACGAATTCTCCGGCGGCCAGCGCCAGCGCATCTCCATCGCCCGGGCTCTGGCGCTGAACCCCGCCTTTATCGTCTGCGACGAGATCGTCTCCGCGCTGGATGTGTCCATTCAGGCTCAGATCGTCGGCCTGATGATGCGAATTCAGCAGGAGCTGGGCCTGACCTACATCTTTATCGGCCATGACCTGTCGGTCGTGCGCCACCTCTCCAATCAGGTAGCGGTCATGTATCTGGGTAAGTTCATGGAGCTGACCAGCAGCGACGAGCTGTATGAAATGCCCCTGCACCCTTATACGCAGGCTCTGATCTCCGCCGCACCCATCCCGAAGCCCAAGGTAGACCGCCAGCGCGAGCGCATTCTGCTCACCGGCGAGGTTCCCTCCCCCATCAATCCCCCCAAGGGCTGCAACTTCTGTACCCGCTGCAAATACGCAACAGAACGCTGCAGAACGGAAGAACCCATTCTGAAGGACGTGGGCGGCGGCCACATGGTCGCATGCCACATGGTTCAGGGCTGATAAGGAGGCAAAACTATGGGGAAATATGTTATCAAGCGTTTGCTTCTGCTGATCCCGACCATGCTTTTGGTATGTGTCATCGTGTTCGCGCTGATGCGTGCCGTCCCCGGCAGCGCCGTGGATCAGGTCGTTTACAACTATAAGCAGAACGGCATGGTCATCACCTATGAGGAGGCAGAGGCCAAGCTGGGGCTGGATAAGCCCGCAGTCGTCCAGTTCTTCAGCTGGATCGGCGGCATCCTTCGCGGTGATCTGGGCGACTGCCTCTTCCGCGGCGACAGCGTGTGGGACGTCATCAGCGCCCAGATGCCCGTCACGCTGGAGCTCGGCGTGCTCACGCTGCTGTTCACCATCATTATATCCATCCCGCTGGGTCTGATCTGCGCGGCTCATCCGGACAGCCTTGCAGACGTCATCATCCGCACGCTGGCCGTAGTACTGGCCAGTGTGCCGGTGTTCTGGATCGGCACCATGGTGCTGGTCTATCCGGCTGTCTGGTGGGGCTTCTCCATTCCGCTGACCTATGTCAGCATATTCCAAAACTTCTTCCTCAATATGAAGATGTTCCTCGTCCCCGCCATTGTGGGTGCGCTGACCGGCGCCGGCAACAACATCCGCGCCGTGCGCACCATGACGCTGGAAGTCATGCGGCAGGACTACGTCCGCACCGCGTGGGCCAAGGGCGCCAAAGAGAGCCGGGTCATGTACTCCCACGCCTTCCGCAACGCACTGATCCCCGTCATCACTCTGTTCGGCGGCGCGGCGGCCGGCATTCTGGGCGGCAATGTGGTCATCGAGAACATGTTCAACATCCCCGGCATCGGCCAGCAGCTGGTGACCGCGCTGAACAACCGGGACTACCCCCTCGCTCAGGGCTGCACCGTCATCATGGCCATCTTTGTTATGATCGTCAACCTTGTGGTGGATCTGGCCTATAAGTGGTGCGATCCCCGTGTGAATCTGGAATAAGGGAGGCGGAACAAATGAAAGAGAAAAATACTGCGCATAAGCAGAAAAACAAATTTGTCGAATTCCTATCTCTGCTCTGGCGCACCAAGAAGGTCGCCTTCTTCGGCATGGTCGTTCTGATCTTCTTCATTCTGGTTGCCATCTTCGCCGATGTGCTCGCCCCGCAGAAAATGGAGAACGGCATGCTGGCCTCCAGCCTGATCGATGCCGGCAAAGCCCCCTCTCTCCAGCACCCGCTGGGCACCGATGCCATGGGCGTGGATATGCTCAGCTACATGATCTATGGTGCGCGTACCTCCGTCATTCTGGGCATCACCTGCACCATCCTCTCCACCGTGATCTCGGTGGTCATCGGCGTGGCCAGCGCAGTCATTGGCGGCAAATTCGACCTGATCCTCCAGCGATTCATTGACGCATGGCAGTGCATCCCCGGAATGCTCATTATGCTCATTATGATGACTATGCTCGGCTCCGGTATGCTGCCTATGATCATCGTGCTGTCCATCCCCGGCGGCATCGGCGGCTCGCGCATGATCCGCTCCGCCGCCATCTCCGTGAAGGACAGCGGCTACTGCAATATGTCCAAAATGCTGGGCGGCAAGAATGTCTGGCGTATGGTGTACCATGTTCTGCCCAACATTCTCCCCCTGGTGCTCATGAACCTGGCCAACAGCCTGGGCGGCACCATCATGATGGAAGCCACCCTGAACTTCCTCGGCTTCGGCGTCAACATCAATACCCCCTCCTGGGGCTATATTCTGACCTCTCAGGGCCGCAGCAAGATGTACACCGCTCCCTGGATCGGTCTCGCCCCCGGTCTGGCCATCACCATCATGGTCTTTGCCGCCGCAATGTTCGGTGACGGCGTCCGCGATATTCTGGATCCCCGTCTGAAGGGCGGTATGGGCTCCTTCAGCCTGAAAAAGATCCGCAGGATCGCCGACAAGTACGTCGCTTCCAGGAAAAACAGCGAGGTCGCCTGACCTGAATTGTGGCCAGTTCTTTGCCTGGATTCGTAAAATAAGTCTGGTGAAATGACACGTCAAGTCCCATGTCCGCATCATCAAGATGTTGGACATGGGACTTTTGGCGCGTGCAGGATCTACGATTCTGCTGTCTGCTTTGTTCCTTGACAAACAGAATACCTCAGCGTATAATCGTTCAAAATAGAACGATAAAGGAGAACAACAATGCAATTCTGGGATCAGCATAAGACGATCACCGATTACTACGAACTGCTTGCCGGCAGGGTTTGTGCCAGATACGACCTGACACAGATGGAGTATGATATCCTTATGTTTCTGCACAGCAATCCGCAGCACAATACGGCAGCAGATATCGTAATGATCCGTAAATCGACAAAATCACATGTATCTGTTTCGCTGAAAAGTCTGGAGCGCAAAGGTCTGATCAGACGGGTTCAAAACAAGAGCAACAAAAAGCGAATTGAAATCACTTTGACCGACCGTTCCGCCCCTATTATAGACGCCGGAACGCAAGTTCAGGCGCAGTTTTCCAAAGATGTTCTGAGCGGGCTGACTCAGGAGGAGAAGGATATCTGCATCAGCATCTTTTGCAGAATCCATGATAATGCAGATGAATGCATGAGGAAATACAAGGAGGAGCAAAAATGAGACAGAGCAATTACAAGCCAAAGATGCCGGATCTGATGGAGGCGATTTTTGACGCAGCCTATCTGTTGTTTGACCTGACTGCGGGGATCCTGTTTTTTGTATTTTCCAAAGGAAGTCCTCTGTTTGTTCTCTATGGCATCCTGACCTTGACCCTCTGCAGTGGAGATGCGTTCCATCTCGTGCCCAGAATCATCCGGGCCGTGCATGGAAGCAATGACCGGATCAAGAGACAGCTTGGAATTGGCTTACAGGTATCTTCCATCACGATGACCGTATTTTATATTATTCTGATGTACGTCTGGCAATCTACCTTTCCTGACCTCAGGATGCCGATTCCCGTGGCAGCGATGATCTGGATTTCGGCAATCATCCGGATCCTCATCTGCCTTTTGCCGCAGAATAACTGGTGTGCGGATGACGGAAACAGGAAACTGTCCGTGCTCCGAAATGCAGTCTTTGCCGTGACTGGCATCGGCGTGATCATTCTTTATGCCATTTCAGGCAACGCAAGCGGCTATCATATGACACGGATGGTTGCAGCAATTCTCATCTCTTTTGGTTGTTACATTCCGGTGACGCTGTTCAGCAAAACAACGCCCGGGGTCGGATTGCTGATGATCCCAAAGACATGTGCATATATGTGGATCATCGCAATGGGCCTTCAGCTTATGTTCTAATAAAATAATATTGTGTACAGATAGCGCTTGAAGCGCTTGTGGGGCTGTGCCCGAAAGAAGTAAAAGAATATAAAGATTCTGCACTTACGGAGGGCTTTCGTTTTATGCCCTTGACGGGCATATCAATTCCGACTACAATTTTGTTACATAATTGGGGAGGAATTGATATGAGCAAACCCATTTACCGCCTCACTCAACCCGGAGACGAGCGCGCATTGAGGGAGATCTGGAGCGCAGCATATGACGGAGACACCGCCTGCGCAGACGTCTATTTTGACCGGTGCTACCGCCCCGGCGATGGCGTGGTTGCCGAAGTGGACGGCGCGCTTTGCAGCGCCATCTATCTGCTGGACGGTTATACACTCCATGCAAACAGCAGACGCTATTCCTGCTCTTACCTCTACGCCCTCGGTACGCCGGAACAGCACCGGGGCTGCGGCTATGGTGGCAGGACGATCTGGCGCAGCGGCGTGGAAGGCTATCTGCGGGGCAACGATTTCGTCTGCTTTGTCCCGGCCAGCGAGTCCCTGCGCCGCTGGTATCAGAACATTCTGGGCACCCGGAGCGTATTCTTCCATCGGTGCATCACCCTCGACGCCCCCGCTCCTGTGACCGGAAGCGTCTCCCCCATCGCCCCGGAGGACTATCTGCGCCAGCGGGAAGCATTTTTGACCGGCCGCCCCCATATCGAAGCACCGGAAAAAGCATTCAAGCTCCAGCAGACCTACTGCGAGCTCTACGGCGGCGGGCTCTGGCAGTTTGAGCTGAACGGTGCACGTGGGATCTGCCTGGGTGACCGGGAAGACGGCAAGCTCACCCTACGGGAGCTGCTCTTTCCTGACAGCGACGCCGCAGAGGCCGGACAGCTGATGATGCAGACGCTTGGCTGCACCAGCGCAGAGGTGCGCACCCCCGCCTTCTGGCATGACGGCCAGGGGGAACTGCGGGAGGACTGCATTCTCGTCCCCGGCGGTGGGAAGTTCCCGGAGACGTTTGAGCTCCCCTTCTGGGGCTTTGCCATGGATTGAGCTCCCCTCAACGATTCAAGCAGTTCAATTTTCCGCAAACGGAAAGCCCTTCGCGCCTGGCGCGAAGGGCTCTATTTCTGCTATACGAGCAAGCTGTAATGATCAATATCCAGCAGGCGGCTAAATTTGACGCCCACCTCCGGCACAGTGCCGCAGAAGGTAAATCCAAACCGCTCATGAAGCCTGATGCTGGCCTCATTCCCTGCGGTGATGACACTGACCACATTGTGTGTGCGTGCGTCTTCCCGCGCCTTTTGCAGAATGAACTCCATCAATGCCGCCGCAACCCCCTGCCGCCGGCAATCCGGGGCCACATAGATGGAGAGCTCTACGGTAGAAGCGAAGGCCTCTTTCTCACGGTAGGCGGACAGACTGGCGTAACCGGCCACAACACCATTCTGCTCCGCCACATAGAGCGGATGATTTTCCACATTGTGCGCATCAAACCACGCCTGTCGCTGCCCCATTGTCTGAGGGTGGACGTCCAGCGTGGCCACACCATGGGTGACTTCATAATTATAAATCTCCAGCAGCTGGGGCAGATCCGCCTGCCGGGCAATCCGCAGTTCCATTTTGATCGCATCCTTTTCAGGAAAGTACCGGGTGTCCGCATAGACACCCGGCACCATTCATATTTTATGACAGCCGTTCACGCTTCCTCTGCAAAGCACTGCCATGGCAGCACATCCGACAGCTGAACCAGCGTTTCGTTGAACCCGCCGCTGAGGTCGGACGGAGAATGCAGGGTGCCAAAGGACAGCCCGTCGCACAGGGGCAGCTCCACCGCCGTCACCGCGCTTGCGCCAGTCATCACCGCCAGGCGTCCGCCATGCCGCTCCGCAACGCGCTTGCAGAGCACAAGCCCCATACCAAGTCCTTCCGACCGGTCGGAGAGCCCCGCCGCACCCTGGGCCGGATCAAACGCCCGGGCAAGCTGCTCCGGCTTGAAGCCGCCGCCGCTGTCCCAGATGACCAGCCGCACCCAGCGGCGGTCTTTTTCTCTGCATTGTTCCAACTCCAGCGTGACCTGTCCTCCATCCCCCGCAGCGCGGATGGCATTGGAGATCAAATGGTAAAGCATCTGGCGCAGCAGGTCATCCTCCCCCTGCACCAGCAGGTTCCCCCCGTTCTGCCGGAGCTCTACTGCACAGCCGACCTCGTTACAGACGCTCTGCACCCGGCACACCACCTCGGCGCACAGTCCGCCCAGATCCAGCGGTTCTCCCTGAAAAGGACGGCGTCCGTCCGACAGGCTGCCCAATGTCTCCAGCGTATTCAGCATTCTCA
>OGCO01003342.1_pt1 | contig 19032 bp, 16 predicted proteins | sample 1570171 | NCBI WGS metagenome assembly OGCO01 (sample SAMEA4370583, study PRJEB24528) | human gut metagenome | reverse complement strand
GGCTGTTGGAGCTGCCCTCCCGGGTGATGAAGCCCAGCAGCAGGCTCTTGTCCATCCGGACCGTCTCCGAGGGGGCCAGGTCGTCCGCCACAAGGATACTGGGCTCGGTGCCCTGCAGGCTGGCGTTGTCCACCCCCTGCAAAATGTCCAGCATGGCCTGCGCGATGTCGATGACATCGGCGCTGCGGGCCTGCAGATAGGGGTCGTCCATGGCGGCAAACACGGCGGCCTGGTTGTCGCCTGCCGTCTTGACGGCATACTCGGCGCAGCGGCGCTGGCCGTTGATGATCTCCTTGATGGCGTCCACGAAGTCGTCATCATCCAGCATCATGGCGTGGATGTTGAACACTTCGGCGATGTCCTCGCCTGCCTCGGCAAGGGCTTTCTCGTACAGGGCGGTCTGCTGGTCGATGGCCTTGGCCCGGGCGTCCTCAAAACGCTCGATCTCCGCGGCGGTGTCGGCCACTTCGGCCGCCGAGATGGTCGTGTTCTTTTTCTTGTAGAGTTTCAGCTTGCCAATGGCAATGCCGTTCAGAATGCTTTTACCGGTACCCACCTGCATCGTTCATTTCTCCTTATCACTCAAATCTCTTGCGTCCGGGAACGAAAAAGCCCCCGCAGTCTCCCGCGAGGGCTTCTCATCACGACATTACGCGCGATCAGACGTTCTCGCTCAGGAACTTCTGGATCGCCTCTGCGGCAGCGGCCTCATCGTCGCCCTCCACCTTGACGGTAACGGTATCGCCCTGCTTGACGCCCATGCCCATCAGAGCCATCAGCTTGCGCAGGTCGCAGGTCTTGCCGTCCTTTTCAAGGGTGGCGGTGCTTGCGTAGCCCTTAACCAGCTTCACGAGCAGGCCGGCGGGGCGTGCGTGGATGCCGCATGCATCCTTAACGGTATACTGGAATTCTTTCATAATCATTTTCTCCTTACTCATCCATCCACGGAACGGGCCAGCCGCGCGGCCCCGTCTGCAATAAAAACCCTGGTTTATTGCGGGATGTTACTACTCTTATTATAAACCTTAGTCGTTCTTTTTGCACCCTTTCATATTGCCGATTTTTCCGCGAAAATTTTGGTATAATTGAACATAATCTTTTATCAAAAGTACCATCATTGCACAATTTTCTGCTTTTGGGAAAGACTTTTGTTCACTTTCCCACTCACTCGACAGGGTACCCCTCGGCGTCCAGCGGGAGGTCCGTATAGCGGGCCGCTTCCGGCAGAGGCGTCTCGGGTTCGCCGGAGGTCTGCTGGCTCTGGCCGGCGGCGTTCAGCTCCTCGTCATGGCGCTCGCCCCAGTCCCCGCTGAAATCCTCGCCCGAGGTCTCCATGGCCTGCCCGGAGGCACCGAGCTCCTCGTCATGGCGCTCGCCCCAATCGCCGCTGAAATCTTCCCCCGAGACTTCCGTGGCCTCCTGCATGGCCATAGCGGTCTGGGCGTCTTTCAGGCCGGTGACGACGCCGGAGGGCTTCTCCAGCAGGTAGGCCCCGATGGCCTTTTTCTTGTACACCAGCAGCACGCCATAGCTCATGGTGTCACCCTTGCTCACGGCGGGCAGCAGGGCCGTCCATTTTTCCACGGTCTTGCCCTTGTAGCGGGTCAGGTCCATGCCGCTCTGCTGCACCACCCCGTTGAATGCCGAAAAGCTATCGTCCCACCTGCGAGGGATCTTGACCTTATCGGCGGCGATGGTGGCCGCGTCCACGTCCAGCCCATAGCCGGTGAACCAGGTCTGGATGTCCTGGGCGCTCTCGATCTTGTTGCCGCTGGCCGCGGCGGCCGCCATGACGCTCCGCCCGCTGATGTACCGCCCCAGCACCGCGCTGAACACCACCAATGCACAGCATATCACGCCGACGCCCACCTTTTTGAGCCCGGCCTTTTTCAGCGTTACCACAAACATATACCGTTCCCTCCCACCCATTTGGTTGTGTCCGTATAGTATATGCCTGTGTGAATTGGGGATATGCACAAAGCCTCTTCGCCAGAGGCTCTCCCTTTGGGAGAGCTGGCGCGAATGCGCCTGAGAGGGCAAGGATGCTGACAAAAAGCAAGACGCACAGCGATACAAACCCTGTTTGTCAGAGACATTGTATCGCTACGCTTTCGTGTTTCATTTTGCTGGGCTTGCCCTCTCCGTCTGCTTCGCAGACACCTCTCCCAAAGGGAGAGGCTTTGGCAGTCCGCAAAGTCTGCTATTACCGCCAGAGGCTCTCTCTGGATAAGCTGGTGCGAAGATGTCGGAGAGGTTTCGCCCCCACAAAAACAAATCCCCCACACCGGGCGTCTCCGGTGCGGGGGTGCGGGAATGGAATCCGGGAATGTCTTCAATCGCTTCTGTCACAGAAGATGACGATGCGGGTCTTGCCACCGTAGGTGCAGGTGTACAGCACCAGATTGTGGCCGCTGTGCTCCACGGCCTCCACATCGGTGGGGTCGTGGACTTCAATGGCAGAAACCGTGTAGTGGTTCTCGATGCCGTCCATGTCGGTGAAACGGACCTCATCGCCCAGGGCGAGGGTGCCGATCTTGCCGAAATGCGACTCGTAGTTGTGCGCCGCGATGACGAGATCATCGGTGCGGGAGGAGCCGAACTGGCGGCAGGGGGAAATTTTGAGTTTGGGGTAGCTCCACTCGCTCATCACCGGCAGGTCGATGCCAATGGCGGGGATGGAGACAGTGCCCACATATTCGTAGCCGTCCAGCTCCACCACGGGCAGCTCCGGGTCAAGGGAGCTGGTGTCGATGGCGGGAGCCGAGGCCGCGCTCTGCGTTTGTTCAACGACTTTTTCCTGTAGATCCTGTACGACGGTCTGGGCTTCCGCGCCGGCCTGAGCGTCCTCCCAGCGGTTGTAGCCGTAGAGGCCCAGCGCCGCCAGCAGCAAGACGACTCCCAGCAGGACACAGATGACGCCCGGGGATGCTTTACGCATTGTCATCCTCTTTCTTCTTGGTGAGGAGGATCACGCCAGCCGCCAGGAACAGGGTGCCCAGCCCTGCCAGCACCGGCACGGGCCAGTTGAGCTGTCCGGTCTGGATCAGCTTGGGGGCACGCGCGTCAGCCACCGGAGGATTGACGGGCGTTTCCGCGACGGGCACCGTGGGCGCCGTGGACACCGTGGGGGTGGTATCCGGCCGCGCGTCCAGGACCGGCGGGTTCACCGGGGTCTCCGGGGTAGGCACCACAGGCGTGGGCTTCGGGTCCGGGGTATAGGGGATATCCGGGATATACGGCGGATCGTACGGGTCGTCCGGGGCGGAGTTGTTGAACGTGTTGTTAAACAGGATGCTGTCTTCCTTGTCATTGGAAGACTGGCCAGCCTCATAGACCTTGGCCACGGCCACCAGCGTGTCGCCGCTCCAGCTCACGGTGACACGGAGCACCATGGTGCGGGTGTCGTAAGTGCCGTTGAGGGAGCTGCCTTTCTGCTGGGCCACCTCGTACTCATAGGTACCGGGGGCCGTGAAGACGAATGTCTCCGGGAATGTGGCGGTGGTCATATAACCGTTGGAACGGGTGCAGTCCGCCGTGTTGACGAACGCTTCCAGTGCGGCGGCATCGCCGGGCATGGGGGCATTTTTGCGAGGAGTCAGGCGGATGGTGAGCTGCTCGTCGGGGATGGCATTGCCCGTGCACTTGACGTTGACCGTCAGGTTTTTCAGCTCCACACGCTGCTGCGCTTCCGCAAAGGCCGCGGGCAGGCTCAGGCTCAGGCAAAGCACCAGTGCCAGCAGCGCCGCCGCGAATTTTCGGATCTTCATTTCATCCCCTCCTTTACTGCTCCGGCGTTGTCATCCACGCCAGAAGAATGGTTCTTGCATCGGTAAACTCCGTGGAACAGGTGGACATGGCCAGCACCTGTGCCCCCTCCCGCGCCCGGACGGTGTCCAGCGTGTCAGAGTGCAGGTGCAGCGCGTTCTCCTGTGCGAAATCGAGCAGACCGTTCAGGTTTGCGTCCCACTGGTTCACGTCGAAGATGGCATCCTCGGACGCGGGCACCAGCAGACAGGCGAAAATTTGTAAGTGGTAGGTGCGGTCGGGCAGGACCAGCGTGCCGGTGGTGTTCTCGTTGAAGAACGCCTCGTCCTTGTACAGGTCAAGATCTCCAAACATCTTGCTGTTTTCCATGTGGTGGCCGTACAGCAGCGAATACGGATCGTGGAAGCTGCCATCACAATCGGAATCCAGGAAGATGCTGCCGGCCAGTGCAAAGTCGCCGTAGACATCGGTGTTGATGTAGCTGAAATTGTTCTCGCCCTGCACCACAGGGTAATCAATGGCGGTGTTGTCCAGGGTGAGCCAGGCTTTCACGTCCGAGTTGATGGCCAGCAGCTCCTCAAAGGAGGCGCCGTTCTCGCCATCGGCGGCAGGCTTGAACTGCAGCAGCTCGTCCTGCACGTTATCCACGGCGGCATAGACCTGGTTGTTATCCCACAGCGCGTAAGCGGAGTAAGCGCCCGCCGTGAGGAGGAACAGCACCACCACCGCGCTGATCAGGAAGTCGGCTGTCCGCAGCGCTACACGTTGCCAAGTGATACAGCCCACCTCCAGTCAGCTTGCGATGTTGGTTCTTGTTCAGAGAATTGCGAGTCAGGTTAAAGTGTTTGCGGAGAACGTCACCTCTTTGCCAAGGGCTCCCACTTTGGGGGAGCTGGCGCGTCAGCGCCTGAGAGGGCAAGCCCGGTGAAATTACTCCAGCGGCGTTGCGATACGATGGCTCTGACAAGCAGGGTGCGTATCGCTGTGTGTCTGGCTCTTTGGCAGCATCCTTGCCCTCTCCGTCTGCTCCGCAGACACCTCTCCCAAAGTGAGAGGCTTTGGCATTCCGCAAGGTCTGCTGTTATCGCCAGAGGCTCTTAAAAGTGTTTGCGGAGAGAGTGTTAATTACTCTTCCTCGCGGCGCTTCTTGATGACCAGCATCATAGCACCACCAGCCACAACGGCCAGCATCAGCATGTAAGGAGCATTGTCGAGGATAACGCCGGTATCGATCATTGCACCGTTGTTGTTAGTAATCTCAACAGTTTCAGCTGCAGAGTCGAGTTTCTTGATATCACTCTTATCAGAGAAATTATAGCTTGCTGCATCGTAGCCGCCATTAGCTTCAGCAGTATAGTCTGCTTCTACCACAGTATAGGTCACATCATAAGGAATATTGTTGAAAACAATGTGCTCACCATGAGCAAGATGAATCGTTACCTTAGCGCTACCGTTAACCCAATCAGCTTTTTCAATCTTCTTCTCTACATCATTCTCAGTGTAGGTAATCGGAGCCTCTACCGTCTTGCCTGCAGGAGCCGTAAACGTAACGTCAACATCAAACTTCTTGCTCTTGTCGCCCAGGCTACCAGTAACTTTCTTGGACACATCCAGAGTACCTGCAGAGTAGGTGTTCTCAACGGCCTGGTTCTTCGTACCCTGACCCTCACCATTTTCATTGGTTTCAGTATAGAAAGCATAAGTCTTAGTCAGCTGGTCATGCTCATCATAAGCGACCGTGACTTTCAGCAGCATATTACCTGTCTGAGTGGTAACACCTGCATAGGTGCTGGCATTTTCAGTAACAGTGTAGTAATAGACGCCAACATTGGGGAATTCTGCAGTGGGAGAAACAGCCAGCACTTTATCGCTTCCGTCCACAGTAGCATTGCCCTGGCCATACTCAGCCTGAGCGATGGTCAATGCAGGTGCATCCGCTGCCGTAACAGGCTGACCATTTTTCATGCCAGCATGCAGGACCTTTGTTGCAACAGCAGTAAAGGTGAAGTCCTCAGCCGGAGAAACTGTACCAGCATTGGTCAGTTTATAAGTCTTTTTAATGGACGGGCCGCTCGGGACAACTTCTTCACCCTCCGCAAATGCGGGGAAAGACATGGTGGCGATCATCGCCGCAGCTACGACACCAGCAAACAATTTCTTGAGTTTCATGTGGATTCCTCCTAAATATTATATCAATATTTTCAATAACTTACAAGCTCCGCCGCCGCAGCAGGGTGATCACCTTTGCTTTGACGTCGGTGAGGGCCACCGGGCCAAAATCCCGGCTGTCCTCGGATTGCGTGCGGTAGTCTCCCAAGATGAAGACGCTGTCCGCGGGGACGGTGTAGGGGTACTCGAGGGTGTCTTTCGCGTAGGTGGGGTAAAGGATCTCGCCGCTCTGGGCCGAGCCGTTGACGATCAGCGTTCCCGAATCGTCCAGTGCGATGAGGTCGTTCTCGCGGCCCAGGACACGGCCCACCCGGAGCTTGCCGTCCTGCTCATAGAGCACCACGTCGTTCTTGGCGTAAGTGCCCTGCAGCCGGTAGCCGATCAGCAGGTCGCCGTCCTTGACGGCGGGGAACATGCTGTTGCCGGAGGCCTGTGTCAGCAGGAACACCTGCGTGAACAGCACCCACGCGGCTGCCGCCAGCACCACCACCCGGCCCAGTAAACTGAGCGCGTCCCGGCGGTCCTGCGCGGCGTTGCGCCGCTTGTGCAGGGCTCTGCGCCCTGCCGTGAGCGGGTCTTGCGGAGGGAGTGTTTTTGCGGCTTTCGCCATCAACATCCCTCCTCAAGGTTCTCTCCGGGAGGTGTATGGGCTTCCAGCAGGGCGTTATACCTTGCTCTCTCGGCCCGGATGGCGTTTTCGTACAGGCCGTAGAGCTCCTCCAGCTTCTTCCACATCTGCACTTCATCCACGCCGCCCAGCAGGTTCTTGCGGAACTTCACCTTGCGGTACCATTCCACGATCTCCAGCTGCTCCTGGCTGATGCAGGCATCCTCCGCGCCGGGCAGGCGCTGTGCGGGCTGCGGGCCTCCTTTGGCTTTTTCTTTTGCCATCCATCCACCTCCTTTCGTGATTTTATTTGGCTTGGAAGTTGGCTTATTCATCGTCGTCGTTCTTCCGCTTGCGGAGGAAGAGCAGCACGCCGCCGCCCACGACGACCACGAGGATCAGGATGTAGGGGAGGGTGTCGAGGAGGACACCGTTGTCAACCGGAGCATCAAACGTGTTTGTGATGGTGATGCTGTTATTCGGGACAACTTCTTCCGTTGTGCTCATCAGTGCAATGTCAGATTCTCTGTCTTCCAGCGACTGAGTGCTTGCACTGTTGGCCACGACTGTGTAGGTAAAGCTTGCGTTATCTCCCTTTTGTTCATCCCCCGTTGCACTCGTTGCGGTTACTGTGTAATCACTTGCACCACTTTCCGTGATGGTAATGACCGTACCGACCGGGACACCGTTCAGGGTGATGGAATCGTTATGGCGGAGGGTGAAGCTGCTGAGGTTATTCACAGGTTCCGTACCGCCATTGTTGCGGAGAGTCTTGGTTGCCGTAACGTCTGTAGCTGCAGGACTAAAGCTCACACTGAAATTGAACTCACGGTCTTTGTCACCAAACAGGCCAGTGACATGCTTGGTAATGGTGATGTTCTGCGTGATGGGGACATACTTTGCAAAGAACTGTACCGTACCGTCTTTCAGTTCCTTATCATTCGGCAAATAGTCCCATCCAGTAGCTTCAACTTTCTCGTCCGCTTCATTGTACCATCCGTCAAACTCATAGGTAACGCCATTTTCCGCTACTTTTTTATCAGGGTATTTGGGTAATCTGCTCTCCCCATTGTTCTCCGGAATCTTACTTCCCTTGAGGTAGGTCTTAGAAGAGACTTGTGTGTACTCCGATGCGCCTACATCCTGTACAAAGAACTGAGCAGTAAAAGCGCCCTTGCAAACAACTCGAATTTCCGAATCGATATGGAGATCTTTAATTTGCGTATCTCCTGTTCCGCTGGTTCCGTTTCCTTTCGAGATTTTATACGGAACAACGTAGATATGCTCAATATCTTCTTTTTTCAAATCCAGAGTTTCAAGGTTATTTTGCTTCTTGATTTCACCGCTCCATTGCCTCCAAATCTGGTCTATGATATCCTCGCTGGTCTGGGTGCCATCATCTTTCACATAACTGTAGCCCACAGTAGTGAGCGGCATATCCCAAGCAATTTTACCATCGCTCAACGTAACCTGCGTGCCATCATTGGGCCAAGATTTAATATAACTACTCAAATCTCCTTTCAGGTTTTTGTCATCTTCCCAACCTGTTGCTCCGCTTACATCAATCGTTGCTCCAGGGATACCATAACCCCACTGACTGGTAGCATTGCTATTTTTGTCGCTATTGGGCGTCAACAGGAGGAAAACAGTTGCATTCTTGGTATTGTCAACCACTGTTGCATTCTTTACAACTACTTTATAGGGGTCGTCCGTGTACCAAAAGATGTTATTATTGCTATACCAATGTTTTAAAGTTACTGTGCCAGCGGAGACACCCTCTATTACAACTGCGCTGGAAGACTGTCCACTAATTATTTTTGCGCAAGATCCATTTTTGGTGATTTCCCAAGAATGATAGCTATAGCGATAGTAACTGCCCCCCCAATAATAACCATCTGTACCTTGTAACGTAATTTGACTACCAACTTCTACTTGGCTAGGTCCAGAGATTTCCACGGTATCAATGCTCTTTTCGGTATCAATGCTCTTTTCAACCGCTCTTTCCACGACCACAGCAAACGGAGAGAAGCTTTCCGTCTTAAAGGTCAGGTTGCCGTTGGCATCGAGTTTTGCGGTATTGGAGAGGTCTTCCACTTCCAGATTGGTCTTATGGAAGACTTTGATGGTGTCGGTAGAGAGAATATCAAAACCCTTGATGGTAACGGTGGCTTTCTTGCCGCTGTCAGGCTGGACGGTCTTTTCGTCCTTATCCACGGGGGTCAGATCGAACGTGTAGAGATCAATATTTTTCTCGGTGTCGATCTTGTCCTCAATTGCTTCGGCAAGGTCGGCTTTGTCGTACTCGTCCAGCTGGTTCACCTTTACGGTGTCCACACCGGCGAGACCGTCCACGGTCACGGCGGTTTCCAGCGCGTTGATCTCTGCGGTGGTGGTCACGGGCTTTGCCTCGGCTTTCCACTTCGCGTAGACTTCCACGGTCGTGCCCTCGGAAACGTACAGGCACTCGTCAAACACGAACTCCTGCTCCTCGCCCAGATCGTCGGTGTAGTACCAGCCTGCAAAGGTGCGGCTGTTGCCCTCGGGGTCATCGTTGGAGGTGGGGTTTGCGAACTGATAGTCTTTCAGGTTCGCGCCGTCGGCGGCGGTCATGATGTGGTAGCAGCCTTTCTCGGTGCCGTACATGGCCAGATACTGTTCCACGGTCATCTCAGCGGTCTTGGCGGCGTCGGCGATGTCCGCGAGGTCGTAGCTGCTCATCTTCTTGAGCCAGAAGTGGTAGATGTTGGTGGGGATGGAGAACGCCGCGTCCACCTGCATCTGGTCGCCATCGGGGAGCGCGGCCGCGTCGTCATCGGGGAACGTCGTGCCGCTGGTGTCGTACTCATAGACGGTGTTGCCGCTTGCGTCGGTGGTGGTCTTCGTCGCGCCCTCTTTGGCAGGGGTGTCATCGGCCACGGGGGGCTCGCCGCCCTCGACGGGTTTTTCCACCTCATTGTCCATGGCTGCGGGCTCGTCATCCACGACGGGTTTTTCCACCTGATCGTCCATGGCTGCGGGCTCGTCGTCCATGGCGAAGTTATCATCCAGCGCCTCGGGCTCGTCGGCCACGGCGAAGTCATCGTCCAGCGCCGCGGGCTCGTCCGCCACGGCCGCGGGCTCGTCGTAGAGATCCATGGGTTCCGGCTCCGTGCCGGGATCGGCGGCCTCCACTACTTCGGTGTCCGGCGTCTCAAGCTCCGCGCCCGTGCCGTTTGCAAAGGCGGGCAGCAGACAGCTGCACACGAAAATCAGCGCGAAGCACAACGCAAGCACCCGTTTGGCCAGCGGAAGCTTTTTCGCCGTGTGTTTTGCAAGATTTTTACGCATTTTTCATGCCCTCCTTTGGGTTAGAGTCCGGGGTCGTGTCCATTCCCGATGCCTCGCAATAAAAAAAGCCGCATTCGCACCCCGCCTGTCACAGCGGTGTTGAATGCAGCCGAACTATCTTCTGGTTTTCTGGCGATTCCCTCCGGGGAATGCCAGCACAAAAGACTCCAAGCTTTGCGTCCCCGGCTCACGCCAGGTTTGCCAAAGTTTTCAGTTTTGCGGGATGTTCCCGGCTGCTGGTACTATCCTACACAGTCCGGGATGCAAAAGGTGTCATTCGGTGGCGGGCGCTGATTTTTCCGCCTGGCCACCCGGCCCTTGCACTGGCATTATTTTACCAAATTTGGCCTTGTCCATGCAAGTGTCCAAATGGACACAAAAACGGAATTTGCGTCTGTTTCTATCCAAAATCAGCCATTTCTTGTAGAGATTGCCCAATAAATCCCCCCAAAAGTTTGTGCACTCCACCAGCAAAAAGTTACAAATTTGTGTCTGCTAACCCGTGCGAAACAGACACGGGTCGGATAAATAAGTATGACTACTCCGGTTGAGTTGGCAGGAGTTTCTGGAATTTTATCCGTTTCCGGGATTTCCCGGAAGCGTTGCGGGATGCCAAAGCCTCTCACTTTGAAAGACTCCCCCGGCCGGGGGAGGTGGCACGAAAGTGCCAGAAGGGGGCAAGGTGGCACGGCGAAGCCGTGACGGAGAGGGCAAGGATGCTGACAAAAAGCAAAAAACACAGCGATACAAGCCCTGTTTGTCAGAGACATCGTATCGCTGTGCTTTCGTGTTTTATTTTGCCGGGCTTGCCCTCTCAGGCGCTGGCGCGCCAGCTCTCCCAAAGGGAGAGCCCTTGGCAAAGAGGTCAAGCCCTCGTGTACGCCTCCATGCCGTGGTCGGCAGGCGGATAGTACTCCATCAGGCTGATGTAGTCCTCGCAGTGGTGGCAGAACGCCGCCCGCACCACCACATCGGCGGAGTCGGGCTTCATGGACATGAACATAAAGATGTACCGGGCCATGGCGGCCACCGTGCCGCTGTCGATGCCGTAGTACAGGCCCACGGCCAGCACCGGGATGACGGCCTGCTTCACCCGCTGGGGCACTTCCACATGGTAGGTCTTGCCCCGCAGGGTGAGGTTGCCGTCGTTCTGCTCCAGCTTTTCCAGCAGGGGGCGGCTCAGGGCGGAGGCGTTGTGGACGCTCTTTTCCAGCTTGGCCTCGTCCACGTTCCGCATGTTGCCCAGGCCCCGCAGGCGGGCCTCCACTTCCTCGTCGGTCAGGAGATAGCCCTCGGTGCACTCGGCCTCGTTGCGGAGGAAAGCGCACTGGATCATGTCCATCAGCACGGCCTCGTACTTATCGTGGAACTGCTGCTTGCTGCCAAAGAACGTTTCCAGCCGCTCCATAACGCCGTCGGTGTCCTCCTTGGTGGCCAGCCCGCTGATGGTCAGGGGCACCTCGCTGAAGCTGGCGCCCCGGACATCGAGGTCGGCCAGCTCTTTCTCGTTCTGGGTGGAGGGCAGGAAGCGGTCATTGCCGTTCCGGTGGTAGCCCCACTCGGCGGGCAGCACCCGGGGGACGAGGTCGCCGCTGGAAAGGATGTTATAGATGTTGCTGGCGGCCCAGGTGGTTTTCAGGGTACCGTCGGCGTTGTGGTTGTTGTCGTAGTCCAGCTGATAGTCCGGGTAGCTGGCGGCGGTCAGGGCCACCGGCGTGGCAAACGTGTAGACGAAGACGTTTTTGCGGTCGATCTCGGGCAGGTCTTTGTTGATCCGCCCCGCCAGCAGGTTGGCGACGGCCGCGCCCCGGCTGTAGCCGCCCACCCAGAGCTTGACGGTGCCCGTCCCGCCCGGCTGGGCGGCCGCCCTGGCCAGATAATTTCGGAGGGCGGTCAGCACCTCGTTCACCGGGATGACAAAGCCCGCGTGGCCCGCCCCCACACCGGTGTGCAGGTTGCTGACCCACTCGCCGCCGTAGCCGCCGCCCCGCAGGATGACGGCCACAATGGTGGCGCGCTGGCCGTTCAGGGGGATGGTCTTCCGGGCCAGGCTGTGGCCCACAAAGTCCCCGGCCTGCCCCACGTCGATGTCGTAGTGGTGGAACTCGGGGTCGGCAAAGCCCAGCGCCGCAAAGGCGTCGGCAAGGTTGGCCTCCCGGCCCACCTCCCCGTTGGCCCAGTACCGGGCGTCGCTGGCTGCCGTGTTGAATGCGGCCCCCACCAGCCCCAGGCTGGCCAGCGCCAGGCTGTGGTCGTACTCCAACGCGGAGTGGGCAAAAAAGCTGTCACTATAATAGTAGTCATGGGGCACGTCGGTCAGGCTCAGCTCACTGCGGAACCGCATGGAATAGCGGCCATCCGCCACCGCCCGGCCCACCGCGCCCTGCGTGTTTTCCGCCGCCGCCCTGGGCACTGCCAGCGCCGCCGCCGAAAGGGCCAGCGCTTTACAAAAATCACGTCGTTTCATGGGGTCTGTTTTCCCTCCTGACGGGTCCAACTCTGTGGAATATTTTGTTTTCTGGCGATAGTATACCGTATTTTATCACAAGACACAATGTACAATTTGCAAAAAAACGGCCTGCACTTTACCATGCAGGCCGTTTTGTGGTATTCTGTTCTCAGTGCTCCATCTGCTTGCAGTAGTCCACGATGTGGTGGAACATCTGCTCCACGGCGGGGGCCATGGCGGTGGGCCGCTGGACGGCCAGGCCGACCACACGGTCTTCCTCCGGGTCGATGGGGTAAATTTTGATGTTGGCGGTGCACTGGCGCAGCAGCAGCCGGGGCATGATGGAGATTCCCAGGCCCGCCTCCACCATGGCGATGTTGGACTGGTCGTCAATGACATGGCAGCGGCGCTCGGTGCCGATCTTATATTTTTTCAGGAACTGGCGCATTTCAGCATCGGTGGCATCGCACTGCACAACGAAGCTTTGGCCGTTCATCAGGGCGGGAGTCATCACGCCGTTTTCCGGTTCGGGCCAGTCCTGCGGCACGATGCACAGCAGCGGCTCGCGGAACAGCTCGGTGAGGTTGAACTCTTCACGGCAGGTGGAGGAAAGGAACGCGATATCCACCTGACCGGTTCGCAGCCATTCCTTCACATCGTCGTAGGTGCCCTGATACACCTCGATCTCGATCTGCGGGTAGTGGGTCATAAAGCTTTTGAGCAGGCCCGGCAGCAGCGAAGCACACACCGAGTTGAATACGCCCAGCTTCACCTTGCCCTTTTCCAGGCCGTTCAGGCGGGCGATGCTCTGCTTGAGGGCCTCGTCGCTGTTGAGCACATCGCGAATAGAGGGGTACAGGGATGCGCCGTAGCTGGTCATGGATACGCCGTTTTTGCCGCGGTTGAACAGAGCAAAGCCCAGCTCCTCCTCCATTACGGCAATGGCGTGACTGATGGCCGATGGGGTCAGGTGCAGCTGCTGTGCCGCCTTGTTGAAGCTGCCCTGCCGGGCCACGGCATCAAAAATCTCGTAGGAAAAAAGCGTCATGCCCAAAGCCTCCTTCCGTTTTTACTGGTTCGGAGACGCCCGATTCTCTGTGAATCTTTTTCATCTTTCATTTGAGATAGTTCAATTATCTTCTTGATTGTACTATCCCGCGCCTTTTCTGTCAAGCATTTTTGCCCGATTTATGCGCCTTTCCGGCGTATTTTGTCAAGGATGACGCAGGAGCCTGCCAGCCTGCGCCGTATCATTAAAAAAGCACAAAAAGTAGATTTTTTATCAAGTGAGGGATTCCTTATGACCGAGACTGCCAAAGCCCCTGTCCGCTGTGGACTCAGCGGCACAGCGCTCAAATACATCGCCTGCATCACCATGCTCATTGATCACATCGGCGCTTCCTGCATCGAAGCCGGTATCCTGCTGCCGGCCCTCGCCGCCGGTGCTGCCGGCTGCGGTGGCATCCCGGTCAGCACCCTGCTGGCGGCAGACCGTGTGCTGCGGTATATCGGGCGGCTGGCCTTTCCCATCTTCTGCTTTCTGGCCGTGGAGGGCTTTCTGCACACCCACGATGTAAAAAAATACGTCCGGCGGCTTCTGCTGTTCGGCCTTCTGAGCGAGGTGCCTTTTGACCTTGCCTTTTTCCGCACACCGTTCGCCCCGCAGCACCAGAACGTTTACTGGACGCTGGCGCTGGGCGTGCTGGCTATGGCAGGGCTCAAGCGCTTTGAAAAGGAAAACGGCCTGCCCGGCTGGCAGGGGCTTGTGTGGGCGGGCGGCTGCGCCGCGCTGGCGCTGGCTGCCAGCACCGACTACCACGCCATCGGCGTGCTCATCATCTGCACCCTGTACCTGACCCGCGCAGACCGCAAGCGGCAGTGCCTTACAGGTGCGCTGCTGTTTTTGTTCGAGCTCACCGCGCCGCTGGCCTTTGTGCTGGTCTGGTTCTACAACGGGCAGCGCGGCGCGTGCGGTCCGCTGCAAAAAAAGGCCTTTTACTGGTTCTACCCGGTGCACCTGCTGGTGCTAGCAGGTATCACGAACCTTATGCTATAACAGCAGAAAGCCCGCCGTCCAAAGACAGCGGGCTTTTTTTACAGCTTCTCACATCGGGAACATAACGCCCGTCAGCAGCAGCATGGCAGGCACTGTGACCAGCATACACACGGTGGAGTGGGCCACCGCCTGACTGGCAAGGGTCGCTTCGGTGCCGGTCTGCTTGGCCAGCACAGCGGCAAGGCTGCCGGCCGGGCAGCATGCGATGATGGACAGGCCGGTGCGCAGCACATTGTCCAGCGGCAGCAGCCACAGTAGCAGCATGAACAGCAGCGGGAACAGGATACCGCGCAGCAGGGTGACCCGATACAGGAAACCGGTGTGCAGCAGCGCACGGATGTCGCTGTCTGCCAGCAGCACACCTACGATCATGAGCGCCAGCGGGGTGGTGCAGCCGCCCACCGTACTGCAGAACTGCTGCACCGGTGCGGGCAGCCGCCAGCCAGTGGCCAGCAGCACCAGCATAGCCACCGTGGCAATGTTGGTGGGGGTGATGAAGGTCTTGAGCCGGATCTTCTCGCCGGGGCGGAACAGGCACACCACATAGGTAAAGAACCATACATTATAAGAGGCCATGGCCATGCCTGCAAACACAGTGCCGCGCGCGGTGCCCAGCAGGGCGCTGCACAGCGGCAGGCCGATGAAGCCGCAGTTGGGCATAGCTGCCGTGCCCACCAGCACCGCATACTTGCCCGGCGTGTCGTGGTGCAGCCAGCTGCTCAACCGGCACAGGCCGGTGGTCGCCACAAACAGTGCCAGCAGCAGCACGAACAGCACCCCTGCCTGAGTGAGCAGCTCCGGCTCACCGTCCACGGCTGCACCAGCCAGCATGGTACAGGGCAGCAGAAGCTTCATGATAAAATCCGACAAAAACTTGCTGTCACGATCCTTGATGATGCCGCTGCGTGCACCTACATAGCCCAGCAGCACTTCCAGAAAGATCACCGTGATCTGACCCGCCAAAACGCCAAACGCCATTGGATCCTCCTTTTTGTTCCACAAGCCGCATTTTTCCTTTACAAAGGAAAAAGCCCATTGATTTCAACGAATCAACGAGCTTTTTCTTGGCGGAGTAGGAGGGATTTGAACCCTCGCGCCGTTGTTTAGACGACCTACGCCCTTAGCAGGGGCGCCTCTTCGGCCTCTTGAGTACTACTCCAGAGCAAAGTGTGTTACACTTATTCAATAAAAAATGGCGGAGAGAGTGGGATTCGAACCCACGGTACGTTGCCGTACGGCAGTTTTCAAGACTGCTTCCTTAAACCACTCGGACATCTCTCCTTGTGGACATCCGCCTTACGCCGTGTCGAATGCCTATTTAATTTACCAGATTTGCACGCCGGTGTCAAGCCTTTGGCGCAATTTTTTTCTTTCAGCCCTTAAAAACAAAATTTACCACAACCTTTTTGGGTCTTGGCCTGTTTCAGGTCTTTACAAGTACACCTTTTTGTTGTATAATAAACACAAGAAAATTTCCTCGCGGTGTAAAGGAGAAATATACCATGTCGTTTTCAGAACTTTTGAAGCAGTGCCGCAAAAAGCAGGGCATCAGCCAGGCTGAGCTGGCTTCCAAACTGGGCGTGACACAGCAGGCTGTCGGCAAATGGGAAAGCGGCAAGTCCTCTCCCGATCCGTCTACCGTGGCCCGCATTGCCGAGCTTTTGAACACCACAGCAGATTATCTGCTGGGCCTGTACCGCCCGGTAAGCAATGTTTCCGCCCCGGAAGAGCGGTTCTTTGGCAGCTATTCTGAAAGCCTGATCCCGGTGATCGGCACGGTAAAGGCCGGTTACGGTGCCCTCGCCTTTGAGGAGGACTACGGTCAGGAGTATGCCCGTGTGAAGGACCCCTCCAACTATTTTTATCTGGTGGTGCGCGGCGACAGCATGGAGCCCCGCATTCAGGACGGCGACCTTGCCCTTGTGCACAAGCAGGACACACTGGAAAACGGCGACCTTGGCGTGCTGATCTACGGCGATGAGGGCGAGGGCACCCTGAAGCGCTATATCCAGCGCGGCAACTGCGTGGTGCTGCAGCCTTTCAACCCGGCCTACAGCGAAATGGTCATCAAGGGCGAGGACCTGAATCATTTGCACATCGCCGGCCGCGTGGTGGAAACCAAGGCGAAGTGGTAATAACTCCTTCCGTCTGCTCACGCTGTTCGCAGCCACCTCCCTCATGGAGGGAGGCCTTGGCAAAACCGGAAACTTTCCCGTACTGCCAAAGGCTCCTCCTCCGGGGGAGCTGGCACGGCGGCAGCCGTGACTGAAGGAGTTCGGCACAAATTGATGTAAAGCCATCTGCATTTTGCGCATGGCTTTATTTTTTGACCCTTTTCCCCACTTTGGAGGTGTATTCTGCATGGAACAGACCCTGATGGACAAGCTTACCATTCTGGCCGACAGCGCCAAATATGATGTTGCCTGCACCTCCAGCGGCGCATCCCGCACCGCGCGGGCAGGCATTCTTGGCAGCTGCTATGCACCGGGCTGCTGCCACGCCTTTACCGCTGATGGCCGCTGTGTAAGCCTTTTAAAGGTGCTCATGACCAACTGCTGTGCCTTCGACTGCAGCTATTGCGTCAACCGCAAGTCCAACGATATCCCCCGTGCCACCTTCACGCCCCGGGAATTGGCTGAGCTGACTGTGGAGTTTTACCGCCGCAACTACATTGAAGGATTGTTCCTTTCCAGCGCGGTGCTGGGCACGCCGGACTACACCACCGAACGGATGCTGGCCGCCCTGCGGCTGCTGCGGGGCGAATACCGCTTTGAGGGCTACATCCACGCCAAGGCCATCCCCGGCACCAGCCCGGAACTGCTGCAGCAGCTGGGATATCTGGCCGACCGCCTGAGCGTGAATGTGGAGCTGCCCAGTGAGCAGAGCCTGAACCTGCTGGCCCCGGACAAAGGGCGGCACTCCATTTTCCGGCCCATGAAGCAGATTGCAGTTTCCGGCGCGCAGAGCAAACAGGAGCTGACCGTCTACCGCCATGCGCCAAAGTTCGCACCCGCCGGGCAGAGCACCCAGATGATCGTAGGTGCTTCGCCGGAGACAGACTACCACATTTTAAAGCTCACTGAGAGCATGTACCAGAAGTACAGTCTGAAACGGGTGTTCTACTCCGCCTACATCCCGGTAGCCGAGGACACCCGCCTGCCTGCGCTGGACACCAAACCCCCGCTTTTGCGGGAGCACCGGCTGTATCAGGCTGACTGGCTGCTGCGGTTTTACCAGTTCAAGGCAGACGAAATTCTGGATGAAGCCAACCAGAGCTTCAATCCCTACCTCGACCCAAAATGCAACTGGGCCGTGCAGCACTACGGGCTTTTTCCGGTAGATGTGAACCGCGCGCCTTTTGAAATGTTGCTGCGTGTGCCGGGCATCGGCCCCAAAAGCGCCCGGCGCATCTGGCACGCGCGCAAGCTTTCCAGCCTTGGGTTGGACGAGCTGAAGCGCATGGGCGTGGTGCTCAAGCGGGCACAGTATTTCATCACCTGCAAGGGTTTTGCGGGTGCGCACCCGGGCCGCGGCACCGCCGGGCGGGAGCGCATCACGCAGGCGCTCATCGACCCCAACGTGTTCGGCGGCAGCTGCGAACAGCTCAGTCTGTTCACGCCGCCTGCGGTGGACGATCTGATCACGCAGGGCGTGGCACCGCGCGCAGCCATGCGCATGGTGCGGGAGGAGGCAGTGCAATGTCTGGCGAAGGCGCTGTAAATGTTCAAGTTCAGAAAGCCCGCAGGCTCCACGATGCGGATGTGGTGTACCTCTACGACAGCAGCTTTGAAGGCTTTCTGTGCTGTGTATTCGAGAGCTTTGCCCAGCACGAGATCCCCTTTGCGGTGTGGACACCCCAGCGGGAAACTTCCACCCTGTACCCGGTCAAGGACATCCCCACCGACCACGCCAAGGCTCAGCGGGTGTTTGCCAGCTTTGGCAGAAAGCTTGGCCCCGAGACAGAGTACCTCGTCAGCCGGGATTTCCTCTCCGGGCGGGAGGACAAAGAGCTGCTGCTCATCCGCTTTCTGCATCTGGCCTTCGCCCTCGGCCCCGGCACCGTGAAGCGCACCGGCCACCCGGACGTGGCCCCGCTGTATGAGATGAAGAAAAGCCTTGACTGGGAAGTGGACAAGTTTCAGGGCTTTGTGCGGTTTGAGGAGCACGACGGGATGCTGGGCGCCGTCATCCACCCCAAAAACTACATCCTGCCGCTGCTGCGGCCCCACTTTTGCGGACGGTTCCCGGAAGAAAACTTTATGATCTACGATGCGGTGCATCAGGCTGTGCTGCTGCAGGAGGACCACAAGGCCCGGCTGCTGGAGCTGGCTGCACCGCTGGAGCTGCCGCCGCCCAGCGAGCGGGAGCAGCAGTTTCAGGCATTGTGGAAGCAGTTCTACCAGACGCTGGAGATCAAGGCCCGCCACAACGAAAAATGCCGCATGACCCACTGCCCCAAGCGCTTTTGGGCCGATATGGTGGAGATGAAAGATGAATTTTAACAAAAACGTTGCATCTGCGGCGTTGCAACCCCCAAAACCTATGGTATACTATAAGAGATATCCGGCAGGCCTTCTGCCGAACACTCCCGCACTGCTGCGGGGCAACACAAAAGGAGTATTGTAGCGTTATGGTTCGCATTACTATGGAAGACGGCGG
>OGCO01003334.1_pt1 | contig 19056 bp, 16 predicted proteins | sample 1570171 | NCBI WGS metagenome assembly OGCO01 (sample SAMEA4370583, study PRJEB24528) | human gut metagenome | reverse complement strand
TCCAATACGTATCATCTTCATGTAAGAACGGGAGATAAGCTGATCAAGCAGTTTGGCGGTCTGCATAAATTTATGAACTGGGATCGCCCAATTCTGACAGATTCCGGCGGTTTTCAGGTATTTTCTCTTGCCGGAATGAGAAAGATTAAGGAAGAGGGAGTTTACTTCCAGTCTCATATCGATGGTCATCGTATTTTTATGGGACCAGAGGAGAGTATGCAGATTCAGTCTAATCTTGGCTCTACTATTGCAATGGCATTTGATGAGTGTCCATCTTCTGTGGCTGACCGCAGCTATATCCAAAACAGCGTAGAGCGTACCACAAGATGGCTTGCACGATGTAAGACAGAGATGGCACGTTTAAATTCACTTGAGGATACAATAAATCCGCATCAGCTGTTGTTTGGAATTAACCAGGGCGGTGTTTATGAGGATATCCGTATTGAGCATGCAAAACGCATAAGCGAGATGGATCTTGATGGTTATGCAGTCGGCGGGCTTGCAGTTGGAGAAAGTCATGAAGAAATGTACCGCATTTTAGATGCAGTGGTACCATATCTGCCAAAGAATAAGCCAACTTATTTAATGGGTGTTGGAACTCCGGCAAATATCCTTGAGGGTGTTGACCGCGGAATTGATTTCTTCGACTGTGTATATCCAAGCAGAAACGGCCGTCATGGTCATGTTTATACAAAACATGGCAAGCTGAATCTGTTCAATGCCAGCTATGAGCTTGATGCAAGACCAATCGAGGAAGGCTGTCAGTGTCCGGCATGCCGCGCTTACAGCAGAGCGTATATTCGTCATCTGCTAAAAGCAAAGGAAATGCTTGGAATGCGTCTGTGCGTTCTTCACAATCTGTATTTTTATAATAATTTAATGACTGAAATCCGTGAAAGCATTGACAACGAATGCTTTGCGGAGTATAAAAAGAATATGCTCGAATCTATGGCTGCAGGTCCGCAGGACTAAGTCACATTCACCTCGGGGCATTGCCTTAGAATTGTAGATTCGAATACGAAATTACAAGCTGCATATGCAGCGGAAATGAGAGGAAACTATGAAGAAGAAGTTAGCAGCTGCAGCAGCAGTTATGACCGCACTGTTTTCTATGACAGGATGTGCGACAACAGCAGACGGTGCCGCAACTGGCGCAAATGGAGCAACCAGCCTGATTATGATTGTTGGCTATATGGTAATCATCATCGGTGTTATGTATTTTGTTGCAATTCGTCCTCAGAAGAAGGAGCAGAAGAAGCAGTCTCAGATGTTATCTGCACTTGAAGTTGGCGATATCGTTTTAACAACTTCCGGTTTTTACGGAACTGTTATCGACATTACAGATGATACAGTAATCGTAGAGTTTGGAAATAACAAAAACTGCCGTATCCCGATGCAGAAGAGCGCAATCGTAGAGGCTGAAAAGCCAGACGCTGAATAATCAAGATATAATAAAAGAGCTACTGACATACTAGAATGTATGCCGGTAGCTCTTTTTTATTTGCGCTTTCGTTCTTCACGCTTTTCTTTTTCAGCAGCTCTTGCTCGTTCATCAGAGGCATCCTGACGTCTTTTTAATTCATCAATGACACCTGTTACGACCTGCTTTTTCATGTATATATCATAAATTGTCATGCAAAGAAACGTAAATAGCTGCAGGTAAGAATCTTGCTCATCATCATCGCAGGAAAAAGTTTCCTTTGAAGTCTCAAATTTATGGCGAAGATCGTCTGCAAGCGGTTTGATGCCATTATCTGCGTATGAAAAAATCTTACTGTAAACCTCTTCAAAATTTGGGGAACTGTTTTCATCCCAGAAATGCTCTGTCAATGGCTTTAGCATAGTTTCAATATCGCTGATTGACAGAAAACTTTTCATATAGTAAATAAGAATTAGCTGTAAGATATGGTTTTCTGTGTATTTTTTTCTGACCGGAGAGGGAAGCAGGTTGTTTTTGGCATAATTATTGATCATAGTTTTTGTTAAAACCTTATCCTCATCATAGCGCCTTGTAGCACCAAGATGTGTATCCATAAAGGTCGTCACCTGATCCATGTAAAGATCAATGTTTGGAATCTGGTCAGCATGTATATAGTCAAAAGAGCTGATTTTATCAAGCAGCTGTGAAAAAAGCTCATCGTTAGTCATGGAAAGCCTCCTAAATATTGTGTAGCAATGTTGACGTTCACGGGACGCCCATTCACTTAGTAAAATTCTCATGCAAGCATGGAATATACGAAGCTAGCTGGATACGTGAACTGTAATAACTACATTATATCGTTTTCAAAACCAGATAGCAAGAGAAATTTTCAAAATCCTAGTGACAAACACATAAAGATACGATATAATAAAGTTAACAAGTTAACAAACATAGGTTTTTTTAAAGGAGGAAACGACTATGGGAGTAATTCAGAGATTTAAAGATATTATGTCAGCTAACATCAATGCTATGCTTGATAAGGCTGAGAATCCGGAAAAAATGATTGATCAGTACATGAGAAACCTTGAGGACGATTTAGGCAAGGTAAAGGCAGAAACAGCGTCAGTAATGGCTGAAGAAGCGCGTGCAAAGAGAGCTTATGACGAGGCACTTGCAGAGGTTGAGAAGTATCAGAAGTATGCAGAAAAGGCTGTTGCAGCAGGAAATGACAATGATGCAAGAGTATTTTTACAGTCAAAGAAGACAGCACAGACTAAGCTTGAAGGCTTAAAGCTCACATATGATACGGCAGCAGCAAATGCACAGAAGATGCGTCAGATGCATGATAAGCTTGTAAATGATATTTCAGATTTAAGAGCACGCAAGGAGACTATCAAGGCGAAGGTAGCTGTTGCGAAGGCTCAGGAGCGTGTAAATCAGGTTGGATCATCATTAAGGGGTGTATCAAACAATATGTCAGCATTTGATCGTATGGAGGAAAAGGCAAATAAGATGCTCGATACTGCAAATGCTATGGCACAGTTAAATGAGTCTGCAGATACAAATGTAGATGATCTGGCACGTAAGTATGATCTTGATGATGTGGCAGGTACATCTGATATTGATGATGAATTAGCAGCACTGAAAGCAAAACTGAACTAACTACAAAAATAAGGAAGGTTGACGAGTATGGGATTATTTGGTGGACAATTCTCCAGTGTTGTAGAGTGGAAAGAATACTCGGATGATATTATTTTCTGGAAGTTCCCAAGCAGCGAGATCAAGAAGGGGAGCCGTCTGATTATTCGTCCTGGACAGGACGCGATCTTTATGTATAATGGAAGAATCGAGGGTATTTTCCGTGAAGAGGGAAATTTTGATATTTCTTCCGATATCATTCCATTTTTATCTACACTGAAAAGTTTTACATTTGGATTTAACACACCGCTGCGTGCAGAGGTGCTGTTTATCAATACAAAGGAATTTACAGTAAAATGGGGCACAAAAAATGCGATTAATCTGCCGGTTCAGGGCTTGCCTGGCGGTATGCCAATCCGTGCATTTGGTACATTTAGCTTCAAGGTTTCTGATGAGCAGGTTTTAATCGACAAGATTGCCGGCATTAAGTCAGAGTTCAACGTAGAAGATATCAAGGAACGTGTAATGTCTATGCTTGATATGCTGATGATGAAGTGGATTTCAAAAGAAGGAAAGGATATGTTTAACCTTCAGGCAAATGCATACGACATCGGCAAGGGTATTGCATCAGATCTTGATATGGAGATGGTAAAGATTGGAATTGCTATTACAAGCTTTACGATCCAGAGTGTTTCCTATCCAGAGGAGGTTGCCAAGATGCAGCAGAAGGCGGCAGCTCAGTCCATGATCGGAAATGTAAATACATATACACAGATGCAGATGGCAGATGCGCTTACACAGCCAAACACAGCAGCCGGAAGCGTGGCAGGCAATATGGCTGGCATGCAGATGGGTATGGCAATGGGTCAGATGATGGGCCAGATGATGAACGGCAATATGCAGAATAATGTACAGCAAAATCAGGCAGCTCCATCTTCAAACGGTACTGTGCCGAAGTTCTGTCCGAACTGCGGAACACCGACAAATGGTGCAAGATTCTGCTCAAACTGCGGTACAAAGCTTGCATAATTACAAAAATATAAAAAAGATAATGGAGGGAGACTGTGCGTACAGTCTTTCTTCCATTTTTATGGAGGAAAAACGTGTCCGATATTTTACAGTCATTAAATCCAGTTCAAAAAGAGGCGGCCAGCTGCACTGAGGGGCCGCTTTTGATACTTGCAGGAGCAGGCTCAGGAAAAACGCGTGTGCTGACGCATCGTATTGCATATTTGATTGAGGAAAAGGGAGTAAATCCATGGAATATCATGGCAATTACCTTTACAAATAAGGCAGCGCAGGAGATGCGGGATCGTGTCGACCGCCTGGTTGAGTTCGGAGCAGAGAGCATATGGGTAGCGACATTCCACAGCTCTTGTGTGCGCATTCTGCGAAGATATATAGACCGCCTTGGCTATGATAATCACTTTACTATTTACGATACAGACGACCAAAAGAGTGTAATCCGAAAGGCAGTTAAAGAGCTTGACCTTGATCCTAAGCAATATAGGGAAGGACCACTGCTTGGTGTAATTTCAGCGGCCAAAAATGAAATGATTGAGCCACAGGATTTTGAAACACAGGCTGGCGGAGATTTTCGAATTTGCCAGGAGGCAAAAATCTATAAAGCATACCAGAAAACATTAATTGATAATAACGCAGTTGATTTTGATGATTTGCTTCTTTTGACAGTTCGTCTGCTGCGCGAAAATAGAGATATTTTAGAAGCTTATCAGGAGCGTCTGCGCTACATTATGGTTGACGAGTATCAGGACACTAATTCAGTTCAATTTGAGCTTATTCGCCTGCTTTCTGGAAAATATCATAATTTGTGTGTAGTTGGAGATGACGATCAGTCTATCTATAAATTTAGAGGTGCAGACATTACAAATATTTTAAGCTTTGAGGAGACTTTTCCAGGTGCAAAGGTTGTCAAGCTTGAGCAAAATTATCGTTCCACAAATAATATTCTCGAAGCTGCAAACTCAGTAATTGCAAATAATGCACATCGAAAGGAAAAACATCTTTGGAGTGAAAATGGAGAAGGAAAAGAGGTTTCCTTTATCCACTACGAGACTGCTTATGGTGAGGCAGAAGATGTAATTGACAAGATACAGACATCAGTTCATATGGGAAAGTATCAGTATCAGGACTGTGCAATTCTTTACCGTACAAATGCACAGTCACGCGCATTTGAAGAGAAATGTATTAAAAAGAGTGTACCGTATCGTCTTGTTGGTGGTGTGAATTTCTATCAGAGGCAGGAAATCAAGGATATTTTGGCCTACTTAAAGACAATTGACAGCGGACGTGATGATCTGTCTGTTACAAGAATTGTCAATGTGCCAAAGCGTGGAATTGGACAAGCGACGCTAAATAAGCTGGATGTCTATGCTTCTGAGCATGGAATGCGTTTGTTTCAGGCAATGGAGCAGGTAGAACAGATTTCTGGAATTGGAAAGGCAGCTGATAAGATAAAAGGCTTTGTCAATCAGATCATGGTATTTCGTGCGCTTGCAAAGGAGCTAGATGCAGCAGAGCTGATTGAAAGCATCTTAGAGCAGACTGGCTACTTAGAAGAGTTAGAAAAGCTTGAGGAAGACAAGGCACAGGCAAAGCAGGAAAATCTTGATGAATTTCAGAATAAAGCAGCTGACTATTATGCAAATCATGATGAAGCAGCGCTTACAGACTTTTTGGAGGAGGTAGCGCTTGTGGCAGATATTGACAATATGGACAGTGAGGCAGACAGTTTAACATTAATGACGCTGCATAGTGCAAAGGGACTAGAGTTTCCAGTTGTCTATATGACAGGCATGGAAGAAGGACTTTTCCCAAGCTACATGTCAATGAACAGCGGTGATCCGGGAGATATCGAGGAAGAGCGAAGACTTTGCTATGTGGGTATTACAAGAGCAATGCAGCAGCTGACACTGACAGCAGCAAAGCAGCGTATGGTTCATGGAAAGATTCAACACAGTACAATTTCCCGTTTTGTTAAAGAACTGCCGCAGGAAAAGCTTGACTGGAAGGAAGAGACATTCGGAGGTCTTTTTAAGAAAGGACCATCTATGACTGCAAACTCACTGTCAGGCAGTTTGTTTGGCGGTTCATCTTCTATGTCATCAGGCAGCTCATTTAGTGCATCACAGGGAAGTCAAACGGCAAAAAAGACAAACTATGATAATGTTTTTGATTTAAAGTATGCAAAAGCATTCTCAAGTCCAAAGCCAGATAGCCTTGACTACAAAGAAGGCGATAGAGTTTCCCATATCAAATTTGGAAAGGGAACAGTGCTTGCAGTCGAAGATATGAAAAAAGATTATCAGGTAACAGTTGAGTTTGATACAGCAGGCGTAAAAAAATTGTTTGCAGGATTTGCAAAACTTAAAAAGATTTAATAAAATTTATCTAAAACGACAAAGATAAAGCTAGTAATTTTACAGATCATATGGTATACTATTCTAAGATTGATCTTTAGAAAAAAGAAAGGATGGGTTTTATGGCAAAGTTTGATGATCTGCTGCAGGCAGTAAAGGTTCATGAGGTTCTCAAGTCTAAGGAAGAGAATGAGAAAAAGTGCAAATTTTGTTATGTGATTGCAGCAATCGCTGTAATTGCAGCAATTGCAGGTGCAGCATATGCACTGTACCGTTATCTGAAGCCGGATTATTTAGATGATCTGGATGATGATTTTGATGATGACTTTGACGACGATTTCTTCGATGATGATGACGAAGAAGAGGAGAAAGAAGACGAGGCTAAAGAAGAGGAATCTGATGAGGCTGAGGAAAAATCTGAGGATGAAGAGTCTGATGATGAGGATGAAGACTGATCTGACATCAATAGGTAAGTAAATAAAAATGATATCCCCGCCGCAAAACGGCGGGGATTTTAGTTCAAGAAAAGGAGATGTGTATGAAAAAAGGCGAGATTTATGAGGGCCGCGTGCAGGAGGTCCTTTTTCCAGACAAAGCGATTGTCGTGACAGATGAAGGGGAAACTGCACAGGTAAAATATGGCATCCCAGGTCAAAAATTACGTTTTCGTGTAAAGAAAAAGAGAAAAGAAAAAATAGAAGGCATTTTGCTTGAGATATTAGAAAAGTCAGCTGATGAGACTGCCTGTCTTTGTGAGTGGGCAGGAAAATGCGGTGGATGTCTGTATCAGACGCTTCCATACGAAAAGCAGCTGGCAATTAAAGAAGCACAGATTAAGAAAATGCTTGATAATGGCGGCACCGATTATATATTTGAAGGAATAGTGTCTAGTCCTGTTGTAAGCGGATACCGCAATAAGGTAGAGCTGACATTTGGTGATTCTTATATGGGAGGTCCTCTTGCACTTGGTATGCATCAAAGAGGCAGCTTTTATGATATTGCGGGTATTGAGACATGTCAGATTATGACACCTGATATGCGTATGGCTGCAATGGCAGTGCTTGACCATTTTTCAAAGCTGAATATTCCATTTTATCATAGAATGCGCCATGAAGGTGTTCTTCGTCATTTGCTGCTTCGCTCCAGCGCTGCAACGGGAGAACTTTTAGTCGCCGTAGTTGCTTCTTCACAGGCAGATGCGTCTACTATGCAGCTTGCAGAATTGACAGAAAAATTAAAGGCGCTGCCATTAGAAGGCAGCCTTGCAGGTGTTTTACATATTATTAATGATTCACTTGCAGATGTAGTGCAAAGCGATCATACAGAAGTTTTATACGGCAAAGATTGGATTACTGAAAAGTTACTAGGACTTTCATTTTGTGTTACATTGTTTTCATTTTTTCAGACAAATTCAAGAGGTGCCGAGCTTTTATATCAGACAGTAAGAGATTATATTGGAGAAACAAATCAGAAAGTAATCTTTGATCTCTACAGCGGAACTGGCACAATTGCCCAGATTTTAGCACCTGTGGCAAAACATGTGACTGGCGTGGAGATTGTTGAGGAAGCAGTAGAGGCAGCACGTGTCAATGCCAAATTAAATGGACTTGATAACTGCAGCTTTATAGCAGGTGATGTGTTAAAGGTTGTTGATGATTTGACTGAGAAGCCAGATCTGATAGTGCTTGATCCGCCAAGAGATGGTATTCATCCAAAGGCGCTTCCTAAGATTATCGCATTTGATGTACCAACAATTGTTTATGTTTCCTGCAAGCCCACAAGTCTTGTGCGTGACAGAGAAGTATTAGAAGCAGCGGGCTATCGTATGGTAAAAGCAAGAGCCGTTGATATGTTCCCGGCTACTGGAGGAATTGAGACAGTCGCATTATTTCTTAAAAAGTAATAAGGAATCGTACTTGTTTTCAGACGCTTTAGATGATATACTATCAACAAGATCAAAAATATAAGAATAAATATAAGGCGAAAGGGGAAAAGTATGGTAAATTATTCAGAAAGACCAGAATTGCAGTATCATATTCAGCTAGGTAAAGGTGATGTAGGCCGCTATGTGCTTCTTCCAGGAGATCCGAAGCGTTGTGAAAAGATTGCAGCTCATTTTGACAATCCAGTGAAGATGGCGGATAGTCGTGAATATGTGACATACACAGGATATCTTGAAGGAGAGAAAGTTAGTGTAACGTCAACTGGTATCGGCGGTGCTTCTGCATCAATTGCAATGGAGGAGCTTGTAAAGATTGGTGCCGATACATTTATTCGTGTCGGAACATGTGGAGGTATGCAGATTCCTGTAAAAAGCGGTGATTTAGTGATTGCAACAGGTGCAATTCGTATGGAAGGGACAAGCCGTGAATATGCACCAATTGAATATCCGGCAGTTGCTGATTTTCATATGGTTCAGGCGCTTGTGCAGGCAGCAGAAAAGGGAAAATATCCGTATCATGTTGGTGTTGTTCAGTGTAAGGATGCATTTTATGGACAGCATGAGCCAGAGACAAAGCCTGTCAGCTATGAGCTTTTAAATAAGTGGGAAGCATGGAAACGCTTAGGATGCCTTGCATCAGAGATGGAGTCAGCGGCATTATTTGTTGTTGGAAATTATCTTCGTGTGCGCGTTGGATCTATCTTTTTGGTTGTGGCAAATCAGGAGCGCGCAAAACTGAACATGGAAAATCCAGTTGTTCACGACACGGAGCTTGCAATTACAACAGCAGTGGAGGCACTAAGAGACATAATAAGAAAGGATAAAGCAAATGAGTAATAACAATATCCTGGTAATCGGAATTGCGGGAGGAACAGGCAGCGGAAAGTCGACACTTACAAAACAGCTTGTAAATCACTTTGGCGATCAGATTACTGTGCTTAAGCATGATGATTATTATAAGGCGCACGATGAAATGACGTATGAGGAAAGAACACATTTAAATTATGATCATCCGAATGCATTTGACACCGATCTTATGCTGCAGCATCTGCGTCAGTTAAAAAAAGGTGAGCCAATCAACTGTCCGATTTATGATTACACAGTTCACAACAGAAGCCGTAATTTTCAGGTGATTTACCCGACAAATGTGATTATTGTTGAGGGAATCCTGATTTTTGAAAACAAAGAGCTGTGCAAGGAAATGGATATTAAGATTTTCGTTGATACAGATGCTGATATTCGTATTATCAGAAGAATCCAGCGTGATGTAATTGAGCGTGCGCGTTCATTAGAGTCTGTGATTTCACAGTATATGAATACGGTAAAGCCAATGCACGAGGAATTTGTAGAGCCGAGTAAGAAGAATGCAGATATTATTGTGCTAGAGGGTGGTATGAATCTGGTAGCAATGGATATGATTAAGAATCGCATTCGCCAGCATCTGTCTGCACAAACACAAGTTTAATATTTTTGCTTTCAAATGTAAAATAAAAGAAGAAATTTTGAGAAAAACACGTAAGGTGACTGTTGACGGCACAAAAGCAACGTGTTACAATGGACAAGAATCGGAGCGTTATCAAAAAACGCAGCATCTAATAAGGAGGAGTCGACGATGAGAAGGAAACAACTTTTTGCCGTTTTGATGGCAGGTTCTATGGCAGCATCTCTTGCTGCTTGTGGCAAGACTGACACAAAGAAAACTACAGCAGCAACTGAGAAGAAGACAGAGGCAGCAACTGAGAAAAAAACAGAGGTAGCTACTACTGAGGCTAAGACTGAGAAGGCTACTGAGAAGGAAACCGAAGCAGTAACTGAGAAAGAAACAGAGGCAGCAACTGAGGCAAAGACTGAGGAAGCATCTAGCGAGGAAGCAACCGAGGCAAAGACCGAGGAAGCATCCAGCGAAGAGGCATCTTCTGAAGAGGCAAGCAGTGAGGACGTTTCCGCACAGGCAGAGACAGAGGAAGAGTCCAGCGAAGTAGCAACTGAGGCTAAGACCGAGGAAGCATCTAACGAGGAAGTATCTATTGAAGAGGCATCTTCAGAGGAAGCATCCAGTGAGGAAGCATCTAGTGAAGAGGCAACCGAGGCTAAGACAGAGGAAGCATCTAGTGAAGAAGCATCTTCAGAGAAAGCATCTAGTGAGGAAGCATCTTCAGAGGAAGAGACCGAAGCAGAGACTGAGGAAGATATCGATGGAACTGGATTTAAGATCGGTATGGTTACTGATGTCGGCGGTGTAAATGATGGTTCCTTCAACCAGTCCGCATGGGAAGGCTTACAGAGAGCCGCTGAGAACTTTGGTTGTGAGGTTAAGTACATCGAGTCTAAGGGTGATGCAGACTTCGTTCCAAATATCGAGAGCTTCTTAGACGAAGATTATGATTTGATTATCTGTACTGGTTATGTAATGGCAGATGCTGTTCGTGATGCAGCAGAGCTGAATCCAGATCAGAAGTTTGCAATTGTTGATGATGCTTCTAATGCAGATCTGGATAATGTAACATGTATGATGTTTGAGCAGGAGCAGGCTTCCTACTTAGTAGGTTTGGCAGCTGGCTACACAACTGAGAGCAATGTTGTAGGTTTTGTCGTAGGACAGGCAAATGAGACAATGAACTCCTTCGGATATGGTTACTTAGCTGGTGTTCTTGATGCAAATCCAGATGCAACCATTCTTCAGTACAATGCAAATTCCTTTGGCGATGCAAGTGCCGGAAAGACTGCAGTAAACACTATGGTAACAAAGGGCGCAGATGTTGTATTCCATGCAGCTGGTGGTACAGGTCTTGGTGTAATTGATGGTTGTAAGGAGAACGGTATCTGGGCAATCGGTGTTGACTCTGACCAGAGCCCACTGGCACCTGAGACTATCCTGACTTCCGCTTTAAAGAGAGTTGATAATGCTTGCTACGATGCAACAAAGAAGGCCATTCTTGGAACGCTTGAGGGTGGTGTTGCAACATATGACCTGGCAGCAGGCGGTGTTGATATCGCTCCGACCACAGACAACCTGTCTAAGGATGTTCTTGAGAAGATCGAGGATGCAAAGAAGGATATCATTGCTGGTGATTTGGTAGTTCCAAAGAATCAGGAAGAGTTCGAGGAGAAGTACGGCGACGTATACGAGCTGGACTAATTGGTGGATAATGCCATGACGAGGTGGCAGTGACGTGGTCACTGCCATCTTTTTTGCACAGTAACTTATAGGTTACTGTGTGCAATTACGGCTGGGTGGTATCGTGATTAACGATAAACAGCCAAAAAGAGGAGAATAGATTATGAGAAAAGTATTTGCATCAATGACAGCAGTTTCAATGGCAGCAGCAGTAATGCTTGCAGGATGTGGCTCAAACAGCAGTGATAAGAAGACTACTACAGCAGCTTCAACAAAGGCAACTGAGGCAGCAACCGAGAAGAAGACTGAGGCAGCAACCGAGAAGAAGACTGAGGCTGTGACTGAAAAAGAGATAGAAAAGGTATCTTCAAAAGAGGCTTCTTCTGAGGAAGTTTCTTCTGAAAAGGCTTCTGAGGAAGCATCTAGCGAGGCAGCTTCTAAGGAAACAGAAGCAAAGGCAGATGAAAATGCAAAAGTTCGTGTTATTGATATTGACCTGACAAGTGAGCAGTATGCATTTGGCGTAGATAAAGAGCAGCCAGAGCTGTTAGAGAAGACAAATGAGTTCATCGCAAAGATCATGGAGGATGGCACATTTGATGAGATCTGCAATCATTACTTTGGCGATGGAGAGCCGGTTATGGTAAAGTCTGCAGAATATGATGAGTCTAAGGATCAGTTAGTCGTAGCAACTAATGCAGGTTTTGAGCCATTTGAGTATATGAAGGGCGAAGATTACTGTGGTATCGATATGGAGATGGCAGCACTTCTTGCTGATTATTTAGGCAAAGAGCTTGTAATTCAGAACATGGATTTTGATGCTGTATGTCTGGCTGTTGGACAGCAAAAGTGTGATATCGCAATGGCAGGACTTACTATTACTGAGAGCAGAAAAGATCAGGTAACATTTACTGATTCTTATTATAATGCATCACAGAAGCTGATCGTTGCAGCAGATGATACGACGTTTGACACATGCAAGACAAAGGAAGATGTAGAAGCTATCTTTAAGACCTTTGATAGCAAGACAAAGGTTGGTGCACAGAATGGAACAACAGCTCAGTTTTATGTTGAGGGAAGCGAAGACCTTGACTTTGCAGGATTTGATATGACTCTGGTTGGATATAAGAATGGTTCCTTAGCTGTACAGGATCTTCTGAATGGAAATCTGGATTATGTTATCATTGACGCAGCACCGGCAGAAAGCATCACTGCAGCAATTAATTCACTGTAAGGAGTAACAGGATGGGAGATTTTGGTCGTAAAATAGACCGTTTTATTGAGATTTTCGTGGAGCAGCGTGGATATGTCCGTGTGCTTGAGGGCCTTCAGAATACTGTTATGATTGCGGTAGTAGGTCTATTAGTTGGTGTTCTGATTGGAACATTGATTGCTTCGGTAAGAGTAATGCCAAAGTATAAGCTTCTTCCGCGTGTATTGAATGGCTTTTGTAGCTTTTATGTGGGGCTGTTTCGCGGAACGCCAATGGTTGTGCAGCTTCTGGTGTGCTACTATGTACTGCTTCCTCTTTTGGGAGCGCATATGACAGGTGTGCAGGTATCTATGCTTGTCTTTGGCTTAAACAGCGGAGCTTATATTTCAGAGATGATGCGTGCGGGCATTGAGTCCGTCGATCCAGGACAAATGGAGGCAGGAAGAGCAGTCGGACTTAGTTTTTCGGTCACGATGATCAAAATCGTCATCCCACAGGCTGTAAAAAATATTTTGCCGACACTTGGAAATGAGTTTATCGCACTTGTCAAGGAGACATCAGTTGTAAGCTTTGTTGGAGCTGCCGATCTTTATGTTGCATTCAACTATATTGGAACAAACAGCTACGAGTTTATGGTACCATATCTTGTAATGGCACTTATTTACATTGTGATTGTACTTTTGATCAGCCTTGGTATTAAATTAATGGAAAGGAGCCTGAAGAAGAGTGATAGACGTAATTGATTTGAAGAAAAACTTTCATGATCTTGAGGTTCTCAAGGGAATTAACTTTAAAGTAGAGAAGGGTGATATTGTTGCAGTTATTGGTCCTTCTGGTTCTGGAAAAAGTACATTCTTACGATGCCTGAATTGTATGGAAGATCCAACATCAGGAAAGATCATTTTTAATGGTGTTGATATTGCAGATATGAAGGTAGATATTAATGTTCATCGCCGTCATATGGGTATGGTATTTCAGCATTTTAATTTGTTTAACAATAAGACAGTGTTGGAAAATATTATGCTGGCACCAGAATATGTACGCTGTAAAGAAGCAAAAAAGCTAAAAACAGGAAAGAGCAAAAAGCAGATCCACGAGGAAGTAAAAAATGAGGCAATGGAGCTTTTAAAGCGTATTGGTCTTGAATCCAAGGCAGATGTGTATCCATCAACACTTTCTGGTGGTCAAAAACAGCGTGTCGCAATTGTGCGTGCACTTGCCATGAATCCGGATGTAATTTTATTTGACGAGCCAACAAGTGCGCTTGATCCAGAGATGGTAGGAGAGGTACTTGATCTTATGAAGAGCGTTGCTGCAGAAGGTATGACCATGATCGTTGTCACTCATGAGATGGGCTTTGCAAGAGAAGTTGCAAATCGTGTTATCTTTATGGATGATGGTCGTATTTTAGAGAGTGGTGATCCTAAGGAGTTTTTTGCAAACCCGAAAACACAGCGTGCACGTGAATTTTTATCTAAAGTGCTGTAATATAAGGCAAAGAATCGTCACATGACATAGTGACGGTTCTTTTTTCTTGAAAAACTCTTTACTAAAAGCAAAAAACAGTATAGAATATAAACGAGAAAGTAGCGTTTAATACTAAACTCTTAAATAGAACAACACTTTAATGCGGCAACAAAAGCAGGCTGTATTAAAGTGTTGTACCAATTTAAGTAAGCTTAAGAAAGGATGGTGCCATTTTGAGACCAATATCAATGGAACGTGTGGAAAACACAAGACAAGAAATATTAAATATTATCACAAGCCGTAAGCTGACACATGAGCAGAAGCTGACTAACCTTGCAGGACAGGCAGACTCTTTGCTTGAGGTACTGGATCTTCCAGACGGACTCGAAGAGCTTCTTGAGCCGATTGAGGGAAAGCAGTGTATCTGTGATCTGTTTGAGGGTCATGCACCGGTAAGACCGAGATATATTGTCCCGGACTATGCAAAGTTTATGAGAGAAGGAAGCAAGTTCTTACAGCTTGAACCGCCGAAGGATATCTACGAGGCAATCAACTCTCTTCTGATTTTCTATAAGAATGTTCCAAGTGTCACCAATTACCCGGTTTATTTAGGAAACATTGATGAGCTGCTTGAGCCATTTATGGATGATGTGGACGAGGCACAGGCAAAGAAGCTGTTTAAGCTATTCTTTACCCATATCGACCGCACTGTTCTCGATTCCTTCTCCCATGCGGACATCGGACCAAAGGCTACCAGAGCAGGACGTTTGATCTTAGAGGTAGAGCGTGAGCTTTTAGATGCAGTTCCAAATATTACGATGAAATATGATACTGATATCACACCGGATGATTTTGGTATCGAGTGTGTGAAAACAGCACTTAAGACGGCTAAGCCGAGCTTTGCAAATCATAAGATGTTCAAAAAAGAACTCGGTGAAAATTATGTCATCGCCAGCTGCTACAATGGTCTTTTATTAGGCGGCGGTTCCTATACGCTGTGCCGTCTGATTCTTGGCAATATCGCAAAGCGTGCAAAAGATAAGAAGGACTTCTTCGAAAATCAGCTTCCATATGTAATGGAGCGCATGGCACTTTATATGGATGAGCGCATTCGCTTTGAGGTGGAGGAGAGCGGCTTTTTCGAGAGCAACTTCCTTGCAAAAGAAGGCTTCATCCACAGAGATCGTTTTACCGCAATGTTTGGTATGGTCGGCATGGCAGAGTGTGTCAATATTCTGATGGAGCTTGAGGGCAAAAAGGGCCGCTTTGGTCACGACAAAGAGGCAGATGACCTCGGTGTTGAGATTATGGAGGCAATCAATGCATTTAATAACGCACATGTAAACCCATACTGTGAGGCAACAGGCGGTCATTTTCTCTTACATGCACAGGTCGGAATCGCACAGGATAAGAACATCACTCCTGGAACGAGAATTCCGATTGGTGAGGAGCCGAAGGAGCTGATTGATCAGTTGCGCCATTGCAGCCGCTTCCACAAGTACTTCCCATCTGGTACCGGCGATATTTTCCCAGTAGACGTGACAGTACACAAGAATCCACAGTTTGTTCTTGACATCGTAAAGGGGGCATTCCAGGCTGATCTTCGTTACCTGTCCTTCTATGAGAGCGACGGCGATGTAATTCGCGTCACCGGATACTTAGCAAAGCGTTCCGAGATTGAAAAGTATCAAAAGGGTGAGAGTGTGCTGCAAAATACAACGCAGCTTGCAACAGGTGCAACTGAAAATGGTCATGTTCAGGAAAGAAGGATTCGGTAATGATCACTGCACCGGTCAATAAAATTATTCCATTTAGCAGCGTAGATGGTCCGGGAAATCGCACGGCCGTATTTTTTCAGGGCTGTAACTGGGATTGCTGTTATTGCCATAACCCAGAGACAAGAAATATGTGCACAGGCTGTATGGCCTGTGTGCAGGTCTGTCCTGTGGGGGCACTTCAAAATGAAAATGGCAAGGTGCATTTCTTCCCAGAGCGCTGTGTAGGATGCGACACCTGCATCAAAACATGTCATTTTGGAAGCAGTCCCCGTATCTGTAATTTGACACCAGAAGAAACTTTTGAACAGATCAAAAAGCAGATTCCATTTATCAGCGGCGTCACTGTTTCTGGAGGCGAGTGCAGTCTATATTGTGAGTTTGTCGAATCATTATTTAAGCTTTGCAAAGAAGCTGGTTTAAATACGATGATGGACAGCAACGGCAGCACACCGTTTGCTGGAAAAGACGATCTGTTAGCGGTTACAGACGGTGTTATGCTTGACATTAAGGCATTTGGCGAAGAGGATCATTTAAAAGTTACTGCGATGCCAAACAAGAACACGCTTGAGAATGCAGTATTTTTAGCAAAGATGGGAAAACTTTTTGAAATTCGTACCGTCATTGTACCAGGTCTGTTTGACATTGAAAATACAATTATTAAAGCTGGAGAATTGTTAAGGCCATATCAGAGTATTCATCCAGTGCGCTACAAACTCATCTCATACCGTCCTTTTGGCGTCAGGGAAGAGTACAGGACTTATCAGAGTCCGTCAAAGGAGTATATGGAACAGCTAGAAGAGCTTGCTTATAAGAGTGGCTTTGATGATGTTGTTACCACATAAAGAAAAAACATAGTCGAAATAGACAATTGTTTTAAATGCTTATAACAGACGAAGGAGGAGGAAGAGATGGAGAGAATCAGTCATATGGACATGACGAAGCCAGCCATCGAAATGCGTGAAATTGTCAAGAAATTTGGCGATTTTACAGCGAATGACCATGTTAATCTGCTCGTTCACAAGGGTGAGGTTCATGCAATCCTTGGTGAGAATGGAGCTGGAAAGAGTACACTTATGAATGTGCTCTATGGCCTGTATCAGCCAACATCCGGACAGATTTTTGTTGGCGGAAAAGAGGAAGTGATTCACAGTCCAAGCCGTGCTATTGAACTTGGAATTGGTATGGTTCACCAGCATTTTATGCTTGTACAACCATTTTCTGTCACAGAAAACATTATCCTTGGAATGGAGCCGATGAAAGGTCTTACGGTAGATCTAAAGACAGCGCGCAAGAGGGTAGAGGAGATTTCAAAGCGCTACAATATGCAGGTAGATCCGGATGCCAAGATTGAAGATATTTCTGTTGGTATGCAGCAGCGTGTGGAGATTTTAAAGGTTCTCTATCGTGGTGCAGACATCCTGATTTTGGATGAGCCGACTGCATCGCTGACGCCGCAGGAGATCACAGAGCTTATGGAGATTATTTCCAATCTGACAGCCGACGGAAAATCCGTTATTTTGATTACTCATAAGCTAAAAGAGATTACAAGCTGTGCTGATTATTGTACGATTATCCGTCAGGGAAAATATATTGATACAGTCAAAGTCAGTGATGTTAATGAAAATGATCTTGCAGCCATGATGGTAGGCCGTAAGGTTGAGTTTAAGGTAGAAAAGAAGGATATCAAGCCGGGAGAGGTTGTTCTTGAAGTGAAGGATATTCATGGAAAGGACTACCGCGGTGTTGAGATTTTAAAGGGACTTAATCTGTCAGTTAGAAGAGGTGAGATTGTAGGTCTTGCCGGTGTCGATGGAAATGGACAGACAGAGCTTGTTGAAATTTTGACAGGATTGAAAAAGGGTGATTCCGGTGAAGTCCTCATTAACGGCAAGAATGTTTTCAACAAAAAACCAAAGGAAATCTTTGAGAGCGGCATCACAAGTATTCCAGCTGACCGCCAAAAGCATGGTCTGGTGCTGGAGTTTTCTGTTGCTGAAAATCTGATTTTGCAAAATTACATGAAGGAGCCGTACTCAAAGAAAGGTGTCTTGAAAAAGGATGCCATTATGGCTCATGCAAAGGATCTTGTAGAGAGGTTTGATATTCGTCCGGCAGGAAGTGAGTCTCGTCCGGCAGGAACGCTTTCAGGCGGAAATCAGCAAAAAGTTATTATTGCAAGAGAGATCACAAATGATAAGGATCTGTTGATTGCTGTTAACCCGACTCGTGGTCTTGACGTTGGTGCTATTGAGTTTGTACATCGCTACTTAGTCGAGCAGCGAAATAAAAATAAGGCTGTGCTTCTCGTTTCTTTTGAGCTGGATGAGATTATGAGTGTATCTGATCGTATCGAGGTTATCTTTGACGGACAGATTACAGGAAGTATGCCGGCGGCAGGTGCAGATGAGAAGACCCTTGGAATTATGATGGCAGGAGGAAAGCAGCATGAAGCATAAGAAAAGTATATTAGAAGGAAATATTATCTATACGCTGTTTGCAATCCTGATCGGATTTTTAACAGGTGCAATTATTCTGGCGATTGCAGGAATGAATCCAGGTGTTATTTACGCAAAGCTGTTTACTGGTATTTTTGCAAAACCGAAGTTTTTAGCGTGGTCAGTTGTCTATGCAACACCTTTAATTTTTACAGGTCTTAGTGTGGCTTTCTCTTTCCGCACAGGTGTATTTAACATTGGTGCAGAGGGCCAGTTTGTAGTGGGAAGTCTTTCAGCGACTGTAATCGGAATGTTTTGTCCGCTTCCGGCAATAATTACAGTTCCGCTTTGTCTGATTGCAGCAGCGGCAGCAGGTGCTGTGTGGTCTGCATTTTGTGGTCTGTTAAAGGTAAAAAAGGGAATCAATGAGGTACTTTCCTTTATTATGATGAACTGGATTGCTTACTATCTCTCTAACTATATTGTAAATCTTCCTGGAATTAAGGCGCCGTCAAAGGAAGCAACCATTGATATTTTGGACAATGCAAAGATGTTGCTGCCGCTGTCAGTGCGTCAGATGACAGGATGTACAACAATAAATTATGGAATTATTATTGCAATCGTTGTTGCCGTGATTATATGGTATATCATCAATAAGACAACGC
>OGCO01003328.1_pt1 | contig 19106 bp, 12 predicted proteins | sample 1570171 | NCBI WGS metagenome assembly OGCO01 (sample SAMEA4370583, study PRJEB24528) | human gut metagenome | reverse complement strand
GCAAAGTGTCTGCGTTCTTTGCAAAATTTCTTTTATATTTTTCAAGGTGTACTCGGTCGGAACTCCTATGCCGATGTCATTCGTTCCGATTAAAATCACAAGATTTTTCGGGTTTATGTTCAAGGCGTTACATTCGAGCCTTTCCAACAATCTGTCGCTTGTGTCACCGCTGATTCCACGGTTGTAAACAGCCTGTTTCGAGGTTTGCGAAAAGGCATAAAACAGCTCGTAGCTGTTGAATATTTCCGTGATTGAGTCGCCGAACAGCACCGTTTGTCCCTGCTGTGCGTACTTCTCATTCAAAAAACTAAAATTCTCTTTTTTCGTTTGCTGTACATAGTCGTAAGCCGTTTTTTTCTTAAAGTTCTTGTTCATTTGCTTCTCCAAAATAAGTTTTATCTGTCGCTGTCAACGGCAAACAAGCCCGCACCGATTGCACCGCAAAATTCAGGCTTATCGGATATAAAAATCTTTGTGTTCAACTGCTTTTCAAGTTCGGTCACAACGCCCTTGTTGTTTGCAACACCGCCCGTCATCATTACACCGTCTGCACCGAGTGCCTTGCTTGCAAGAGCCTTCGTCTTTATCGCAACGCTTTTGTTCAAACCGTGAATAATATCGGCTGTCTTTTTGTTTTCGGAAATCAGCGAAATCACTTCGCTTTCGGCAAACACCGTGCACATGTTTGAAATTGAAATGTCCTCGCTGAATTTTAAGCCGTCATTCGCCATTTGCTCCATACTGATTTCCAGAGCCTTTGCCATATTTTCAAGGAATCTGCCTGTGCCTGCTGCGCATTTGTCGTTCATAACAAACGATGCAACATTGCCATTTTCGTCAAGGGTGATAAACTTTGAATCCTGCCCGCCTATGTCAATAATGTATCGTACTTCGGGATACAAAAACCTCGCCCCTCTTGCGTGGCAAGTGATTTCCGTAACATCCTCGTTTGCAAAATCAATATTTTTTCTGCCATAGCCTGTTGCGGTTATGGTTTTTATTTCGTCAAGACCGATTTGTGCCTCGTCAAGTGCCTTTTGTGCGCCTGCTTGAGCGTTTGCACCTGTTCTAACTATAACAGCCTTGATAATATTCTTGTTTTCGTCAAAAATGACAAGCTCTGTTGAGGTTGAACCGCTGTCAATTCCTGCGTAATATTTTCCGTTTTCGTTCATTTTTATCTTTGAATTATTCTCCGTGTTCAAGGTTTCACAAAAAGCCTCCAGCCTTGTTGAAAGCTGACCTAATTGCTGTGTGGTGTAGTCCGTTTCGATTTTCAAAATCGGTGTTTTGCTGTCTGCAAGCTTTGTGTATTCAAAGCAATAATAATCGCAAAACTTGATTGTGTGATATACAATACCTGCCAAATTTTCATTGTTTAGCAGTTGTTTTCTTGATGTTGTGTCGCTCATTCGCATACAAGGAATTTGAGCCATCAACGCTCTTGCGTATTTTTCCATCAACTCGTCAAGGCTGTCGCTTTCGCTCATATTTTCGTTTGAAACACAGCGATTGTTTGAGCAAGTCATATTGATTACCGGCATTTGGAACGACTCTCTGATTACATTCATCAGGATTCCGTTTGCATTTGCACCAAGCACCAAAATGAATTTGCTGTTTGGGAACGCAATCGGCTTGTCGCTGAAATTACTCAAAAATTCTTTTGCGTCAAACGCTTTGCCCGTCACTCTTTCAAGGTCTTTAATGAGAAAAAGCAAATCATTCTTTAATCGTTTTACGGCACAAGCACCGTTGTCAATCGGCAGGTCAAGAATGGTTTTGTATTTAATCTTGCTTTCTGCCACATCAAACAATCGTCTTGTACTGTCACAGCAGTTCATAAATACAAGCTTGTCATAGTCGCCCTGATGTATTTCCTCGCAAATCGCCTTGATGTGTGAGCAAACATTTGAGTGCATGGCCTGTGAAGAGTAGTCAAAATGCTCCGCCTCGTTGTTGATTAAACGATAATCGTCAAAGCAAGCCAAAATCTCCACCGGTGTGTATTTGCAGTTGTATCCAATCATTTTCTATTCTCCAACAGTTCTAAAAATGCTTCTGTTCTCGTTACGGTTTGACCGTCGTTGACATTGTTCCAATTACAGCCGTCACCATCAAGAATGAGTGTTGGAAAGCCGTTTGCCTCAAAGGTCGATTTTGCAATGCTTGAAAGCCCTGCTGTTTGCTTGCAACCCCAATGGCAGTACCAAACAATGCCGTCTGCATTAAGCTTTTTGGCAAGTTCAAGCGCTGCGTTTATTCTGTTCGTACCGTTTCCGTTGACGGTGTTTCTGACAAGTCGGTCTGCCATAAATCTGTACGGGTCGGCCTCTTCAAGATTGCAGTACATAGCGTCCATAACCATATCGCAAGCGACAATCTCGCATCGGTCGGTGAAGTTAATCAAATCACGCAAAGCGTCCTGCCAATAAGGCAAGGTATGCACCCAAAGAAGCCTTACACCCTTTTTGCCCTCGGAAACGGCAGAAAGCTCGTTTTTCAAATCCTTGCTGTATTTCAATGCGTTATCCGTGCCGAGCATAACATGCGTTGCAAAAACCGACAGCATTTGAGAAGTCATTTCGTCCGACAGCGAACGAGTTGCACGAAGTGCCAATATGTCATTAAAATTTTTTAGCGTCTGTTTTGACTTCTCAACCGTTTCAATCAGCTTTGCCTCATCAAAGGTATAGCCCTGCTTTTCAATAAAGGTCACCATATCTCTGATTTGCTCTGCAACATAATCCACAGCACCACTTGAATAATTGTACGGCACATCAATCATATATTGAGGCACATTGTAGTGTTCCGCCGCCCGCCTGAACGATAGATGATTTGCGTCACAGGCAAGGGTTGTGTTGATAATAAAATCAGGCTTTGGCAAAACTCCTGTTTCCACCATTCCGATGAAAGCCTTGTGATAAGAGCACATAGTTTGCGAAACAAAATTTTGCTCCGCCGTGTCGATGAATATCTGCTCCGACCTTGCCGCAGCCAAATAGCAAGCAAGAGCCTCCGGAAACAGAGTGCTGATGCCCATTGAATGCAGAATTTCACACGGCAGATACAGACTTACAATTGCAGAATTTTTGCCTGTTTTAAGCGGTGTGATTGCAGAATCGGCAGCCGCCCACTGCATAAATTGGCGTGACGGCAAAAGCTTTTTTGTGGGAAAATATTTGCACATAAGACCTGCCGTGCCAAATGCAAAGCACAGCTTTTTTCTTGCTGACAAAGGGTTTGTCGGTGCAGTTTTATATATATGATTTCCAAATAATTCTATCAAATTGTTCATTGGATTATGATGTTCCTTGTATTATTCAATTTTGATTATAGCATAGCGATATATGAAAAGGCAAAGCGTTTTCACTTCATTGACTGCAAGCCTTATTTCCTTGACGGTACAGTATATTGCGATAACGGAAAAATTCTCTGCGAGCAGGCGTCGGATGTTGATTTGAAAAACGAAATCACATTGACTCAAACAAGCAAGAGAAAACTGCCGTATAACCACTATCTGTTTTCAACAGTCTGTTGTGTGTTGCTGTTTTTTAGCAAGTCGTTCAACCTTTAGGTCGTCAAAAATATTGGTCAAGCCCTCCCAGGTGAGCTGTCGTCTTTCAAACCAAAGATTTTGGAAAAATGCCAAAAGTTTGTTTGGATTTGCCGTGCTTGGTTTGGAATAACCAATTCCGTTTTTGTCGAGAAATGAATAGTAGTAATCCAAATTTTCTGCAAACTGTTCGTAGGTGTTGTCGCCATGCCACACAGTTTGAGCCATTGCACCGAGTCGAGGATAAGTCACCTTGTCCGCCCTTGTCATATTGGGCACATATTCTGACCATAATGTTGCCTCGCTGCCAAGGCAGTTGCCTGAGTAAAGTCGATGTTCGGCTGTGTCCTTTAGGCTGATGTATCCGTAAGGCAAATCAATGTAATAAGCAGATGTGCTTGTGTCAATGAACGGTCGATTGCCCGTGTCCATATCTCCGCATTTTGTGAAACCCAAATCCTTCGAAAGCAATTTGTCATTCTTCAAATCCCAGTTCCACATAAACGCCTGCTTGCCTTTACTTTTGCAGTAATCGTTCACCCTATTCATAAAGTAGCATTGAAGTTCGTCCTCGTTCTTCAATCCCAATTCTTTCATTTTCGCCTGACAATGCGGACACAAATGCCATCTGTGTTTCGGCACTTCGTCACCGCCGATATGAAAATATTTGTCGGGGAACATATCGCAAAGCTCGTCAATAATATCCTCAATAAATTCGTAGGTTGAGTCCTTACCTGCGCACAAAACATCGTGCTTAACTCCCCAGTGGTCGGCAACGGGTAACTTTCTGTCAAAGCAACCAAGATAGCTATAACCTGCCATTGCACTCCTGCTATGCCCAGGAATGTCAAATTCGGGCATAACGCTGATTGCAAAATTGTGGGCATAGTCAACAATCTCTTTGATTTGAGCCTTTGTGTAAAAACCGCCGTGCTCTTTATGATTGAAATTGGTCTTTTTTCTCACCGAACCGATTTGAGTGAGCAGTGGATATTTTTCGATTTCAACTCTCCATCCTTGATCTTCAGTAAAATGCAGATGCAGAAAATTTAACTTGTGCAGCGACATTTTTCTGATGAACAGTTTTACATCGTCAACAGAGAAAAAATATCTGCCGACATCAAGCATAAATCCTCTGATTTCGTGTGCCGGCTTGTCCTTGATTGTGAGATAAGGCACATTTTTACCATATTGAAAAAGGATTTGTTTCAGCGTTTGCAAAGCAAAAATTTTTCCGCCGAGGCTGTTTGAATAAATACGGATTTTGTCGCTGATTTCAAGCCTGTATTCTTCGTTGTCAAGTGAGCCGTCATCAAGGAATTCAATCTGTGAGCCGTTGCCGTTTTGAATATTAATTTTGCTCAAAAATGCATAAAAATCATCAATCACATCTAGGTTGATATCTGCTTCGTTTATCACGATTGATTGTACATTTAATGTTTTTGTTTCGTTGATTTCTGCAAAATTCGGCGTCGGAATAAGCTTTAACATAATACAATCCTTTGTTATTTATTAAACCTTATTATACATTTATTTTCAGTTTTTGGCAACTGCCAAAGCTCCCATTTAGCCCTCTCGTTAAGTTTGCCCTTTTATATTGTTTATCCATCAAAAATGCAAAGGTAGCACTTTGCTGTGTTAAATTTATGATGTTGCTTCTTTTAGAATTCTGTGATATATTGTTCATGTTAATTATCGAAAAATCAGCGAATATACTTTTTCGATAATTACTCTGATAAATCGAAAGCGGACAAGATAATAATCCTTGCTCCGCATTACTATAATCGTTGCATGTAAAAATGGACAGATACCTTATTGATTACAGTTCAGCTTGCATTTGATTTCTGACAAAGCACAAGGGCGGCACAGCATATGCTGTTAAATATGCAAAACAAAATGGGCTTGAATTTTTTGATAGGGTCTATAGCAAATATTCAGCACGGCTTTTATATTGATAACGCACTCGCTCTTGCAAGCGCAAAGGTGATAAAAACAGTTGAAGTATAAACAGCGTAAAGTAAAGTTCAAACAGGAGAAAACCATGGTCGAAAAAGTATATCATATTGGATTAACCGTTTCAGATTTAGATAATTCTATTGCATTTTACAGAGATATTCTCGGTCTTGAATTTCAAGGAGAAATATTAATGGTTGGCAATGAAACGGACATAATGTTTTGCAGGTCAAATTGTAAAGTTAGAGTTGCTTATTTGAACGGCTCAAAAGCGGTTGATGCACCGCCTATTGAGTTGATTCAATTTATTGATAGTGATATATCCAAAGTTCAATCGGATTTATTCAAAACATCAATTTCCGAGATTTGTTTTTATACAGATGATATTGATTCCGTTTACAAAAAGCTCAAAGAAAATAATGTAGAATGTTTATCGGCTCCGCAAAATTTTGATTTTAGTGCAGACGGGTTTGGTAAAAGCAGAGCTTTTTATTTTAGAGACCCAGACGGAATCATACTTGAAATGATGCAACCTGTTTAATATAAAATTTCAAAACTGTTATTTTGAACATCAGTTCATTTTAATGAAATTCATCAACAGAAAAAATTTCGCCTGTTTTCTATAAAGCGTTTTGAGATATTATTTGTATTTAAGACAGTCGCAATAAAAAGGAAATTGATTAAATATGGATAAGTTTATGCAAGATTTTATCAAAAGAAATCTTCCGCAGTTTATTGATAATTTTGATGTGATAATTACAAATGAAAAGGAAGAAAAATACAAAGTCACGGCAAAGGACGCTGTTGTTACTGTCGAAGCGAGCAACTATATTTGTGCGTGTAACGGCATTTACGAATATCTTAAAGAATACTGCAATGTTCAGTATTCATGGTGCGGAACATTTAGCTTTGATTTAAAAGAACTGAAAATGTTTGACGGCGTTTTTGAAAAAACCATAGACCAACATTTCAGAGTTTATCTGAATTACTGCACATTAGATTACTCCATGTGCTGGTGGGATTTTGCAAGGTGGGAAAAAGAGATTGACTTTATGGCAATGAACGGCATAAATATGCCTCTTACTCCTATCGGCAGCGAAGCTGTCTGGTATGAAACCTTGCAGGCATTCAACTTCACAAAAGAAGAAGCGCTCAGTTTCATTTCAGGTCCCGCCTTTTGGGCTTGGCAACTGATGACAAATATCGATAGCTATATTTCACCGAAAAGTGAAGAGTATGTTTATAACCGCCTTGAGCTTGGCAAAAAAATAATTGAAAGATGTGTCGAGTTCGGTATGCAACCGATTCAACAGGGATTTTCCGGACATGTTCCGACATTGATCAAAGAGAAATACCCCAATGCTGCTATTCTTATGCAAAGAGGCTGGTGCCTTTATCCAAAAACGGCACAACTTGACCCGTTAGATAAACTTTTCTTGGATTTTGGCAAAGTATTTTTGGAAAAAACAGAAAAACTTATAGGCAATTATCATTATATTGCCTGTGATCCATTCCATGAGGGCACGCCTCCGAAAAACACTAAAGAATACCTTTGCAAAGTAGGTCAGGTTATTGATAAACTTTATAAAGATTTTGATGAAAAGTCTGTTTGGGTAATGCAGGCGTGGACTATGCATGAAGAAATCGTAAATGCTGTGCCGAAAGACAGAATTTTGCTTCTTGACCTCAATTCGGAAAAGGCGGTTTTGAATCCGAAGGTTGCAGGTTACGATGTTGTTTCGGGCATGCTTCATAACTTCGGTGGCAAAAACGCAATGCAGGGTAAGCTCAGAAAGCACTGCGAAAATAAATATCTGACTTTGAAAGAGAAAGGCGCCAATGTTGTCGGAAGCGGTATGTTTATGGAGGGGATTGACCAAAACCCCGTAATTTACGATTTGCAATTTGAATTGCTTACCGCTCAGCATAAATTAGACATTGACAAATGGCTTGATAAATACATAACCAGAAGATACGGAAAATACAATGAAAAAATCCGTCAGGTCTGGGATATTTTGCTAAAAACCTGTTACAAGGATGACGGATACGAGGAAAACGAGGTCGGTTCAACTCTTGCCGCCCGTCCTCAGCTTATGCCAAAGAGAACGGGGCCGTGTTGTATTTCAAAAGTTTATTACAATACAAAAGAATTTGAAAAGGCTGTGGACTTGTTCATCAGCGTCGCTGACGAGTTTGAAGACTCAAGAGGCTATCAGTACGACTTGTGCGATATGGTAAGGCAGTGCTTCAGCAACAGATTTTATGACAATCAAAAACAATTTTCAAAGTATTTCAAGCTGCTACAAAGAAAGAAGTGTGAGAGGATTGCCCAAACTCAGCTTGAACTTCTTCTTGATATGGACAGTTTTATTTCGTGCAGAAGTGAAATGACTTTGGCAAAATGGATTTGTGATGCACACAATCTCGCTAAAAACGAAGAGGAAAAAAAGTATTTTGATTTCAATGCACGCACTCTTATTACGCTTTGGGGCGATATAAACGGCAGTACCTCAGCGCTTTACGATTATTCGTGGCGTGAGTGGAGCGGACTTATTAAAGAATACTACTATAAGCGGTGGGAAATGTTTTATGATTACGCTCTTGACTGTCTGAAAAATCACAAGCTTTATGTATACAAAAACGGAGACAACTATGCACAGAGGGAAAGGTATAAGTCTTTCGCATTTGGTAAGAAGCTAAACAAGTTTGAACTTGAATGGGGAAAAACTTACAGCGAATATGAATATCCAAAAAACAGAAATGTTGTTCCAAAAGCAAAATATTATTGCGAAAAGTGGAATTTTTAATAAGTAAAAGAGATTATTATTCTTATTAAATCCGATTGAATAATGATCTTTTATATTCTTTGTCATCAAATGATGCGGTACCCTACTGTAAATAATAATGCGGATTTAGAGTTTCTTTCGACACCTCAGTGTAAGGTTTGCAATTTCTCATACGAATTTGTTATGCGGAGCAAAAATAAAATTCCGAGAGATTTTTGAGAGACATTGCTCAAATCAAAATCGTAACACGAATTGAAATGAACAAAAAATTTGAGAGACATTTCAAAAAATAAAGAGGGCTTAAAGTAATAAAACTTTATGCCCTCTCTTTTAAGATTGCCCTTTTATATTGTTTATCCATCAAAAATGCAAAGATAAACACAGAAAATCATACTTGCAATGTCGCTTTATTCAAGGTAACATACCACAACCTTTTCTTTGAAAATTTCATAATAACACTTCTTGATTAAATGTTTCATCTTCACATTATATATGAGCAGTTTGTGTTATGTTTCGATAACGAGCGATATTCTTTAGAAACTATATTGCTTTTTCTTTATGACTGTATTTGCTTGAATTTATAAAATTTCATTTTATTCTGTCTGTTATTATTTAAGATATAAAATGGCTTTATGTATTCAAATTCAAATGCCGGTTTATGCTTATATATTGACTTAAAAACTGATACAATGCTATAATTAAATAAATTTATGCTATACAAATAATTTAATATTTAAACAAATATGGTGAAGCAAAATGAAGAAGGTTAACGAATATCTAAAAGAAATAGACAATGTTATCGCTAACGGTAAATTTAAAGATAACTGGGAAAGTCTGTCAGCTTTCAAAACTCCATCGTGGTATCGTGAGGGCAGATTCGGAATTTTCATTCACTGGGGTGTATACTCTGTTCCTGCCTATTATAATGAATGGTATCCACGCCTTATGTATATAAAAGGGCAAAAAAGCAATTTACACCACGCAAAGACTTATGGAATGGATTTTGAATATCGTCATTTCATTGAACAATTCAAACCTGAAAGATTCAATGCTGACGAATGGGCAGAAATTTTCAAAAAAAGTGGTGCAAAATACATTATGCCTGTTGGAGAACACCACGACGGTGTCAAAATGTATGCTAGCGATCTGAACCCTTGGAATATGCAAAAACTCAATGGCAGAGACTATATGGCAGAACTGCACAACGCTTGTGATAATGTAGGTCTTGGCTTTTTAATGAGCAATCACCGTGCAGAGCATTATTGGTTTTTCAACGGGGCAAGAAAATTTTATCCCGACTCTGAGGTTTCCAAGAATCTTTATCCCGATTTATATGGTCCTGCGTTTATGCCAAAAAGCGGAAACATTAACAAAACCGATAAAGAAATATTCCCGACCGAAGAATATGTAAAGGAATGGCTTGTGACCGCTTGTGAAATGATTGATAAAAACAAACCTCTTGCCGTTTATTTCGATTGGTGGATTCAAAAGGATGAATTCAGACCTTATCTTAAAAAATTTGCCGCATACTACTATAACCGTGGTATAGAATGGGGCAAGGAAGTTTGTATATTTTACAAATGGGGCGCACTGTTTGACGGCTGCGGCGTATTTGATGTTGAGCGCGGACAGATTGACGGTGTATCGCGTAAGCTATGGCAGAACGATACAGCAATCGCAAAGAATTCATGGGGATATACCGAGGGCAATCAGTTCAAAACGCCTGCTTCAATTATACGAAATATGATTGAGGTTTTCTCAAAAAACGGCTGTTATATGCTCAATGTCGGACCGAAAGCAGACGGCACAATCTGCGAGGAAGAAAAAAATGTTCTGCTCGAAATCGGCAAGTGGTTAGAGGTTAACGGCGAAGCCGTATATAATTCACATCCGTTTGAGGTCTGTCCGTTTGAAGGCAAAAAAAGCAAAAACGGTTCATTTAAGGAAAGCAAAAAATTCTCTAAAAAGGATTTTTGCTTTACGGCAAGGCCCGGAAAAATTTATGTTTTCCCGATGGGTAAAACCATTCTTACAAACATTAAAATTAAATCCCTTCGCAGAGCAAATGAGGGCGGAATCAGATATCTTATCAAAAAAATATCCATTTTAGGAGAAGAAAACAGCAGCCTTTCATTTTCTCAAAACAGCAAATTCCTTGAGATTAATTTGGGAAGAAAAATTGATAACGAAATTCCTAAATGTATATGTATAGAAGTAGAATAAACAATCTGTCAAGAAAAATTCTGAATTATCACGCTTAGAAAGAGTGGTTTGAAAAAAAGAGTGGTTTGAAAATAGGTTGACTTAACATACGCAACCTAAGGAATACTTTTTAAAACTTAACCTTAAAATATAGATAATTAATCATAAATTCACTAGTGTTTCTAAATATTAAAGCAGATTATCATAATTTTTATAGAAATTGCTGTGATATAATAGTATTATCTATAAGAATGGGCAATTTTTTATGAATGAAAAAACAAGTATAAAAGAAAAAATATCAACGGGTGTTGCAAATCTTAAAAAGCATTGGGAAACTCCGCCTGAGGGATATTATGTAAATTACAAGGAATTTTTGAATTTGGCACTCGGCAGCGGTTCGGTTTCGTGGCTGAGCGTAATAGTAAGCTGGACAACCATTGCAATAAACATCCCGATGATGATAAGCTATTTTAAGGTTTCAACAGGCTTTATTTTTGTTTCAGGAATAGTTGCATCAATATTTGGTCTTGTTCGTGCGCCGATTCTTTCAATGATGATTGACAATTCAAATTCAAAAAAGGGCAAATTTAAGCCTTTTTTGCTTTGGTCATCAATATTGACCGCTGTCAGTTTTACATTTGTTCCGTTTATACCGCAAGGCTGGGTTGAAAACATTTTGTTTTCTTTTAACATTCCGGTTATTCCGGTTTTTGCCGTTGCCGCATCTTACATTGAAGTGTCATTTGGTGCTTTAGTGATGTTTTTGCTTGTTCAGATCGGCACATTTTTTAACACTCTTCTCACTCAATGCTTGACAGGAATTGAGCAAACGGTGTCACCCGTATCTCAGGAAAGAGCAAATATCGGTGCCTTCAAAGGCTTAATTTGCAACATTCCGCCATCGGTTGCAAATAGCATTATTCCGCTTGTTGCGGGTATTGTTTTTGCAAGCAATAAAGACCCTATGAACAATATTGAACTTTATCGTGTTGCATTTCCTATTTGCGGTATCGGTGGTGTTTTATTTGTTTTCTTTACATATTTCGGAGTTGAGGAAAGAACGGTTGTTCACAAAGAATATGTTGCAAAAGTTAAGTTCAGCGAGGGTGCAAAACAGCTTTTTTCAAACAAATACTTCTGGATAATTACAATTTTCAATATCGTTGTCGGCATCAGAGGTAATATCAATATGTACCTTTGGATTTGCAACTACGGCATAGGCAGTCAAAGCGGTGCGTTTGCGCTGACCGTGTGTAATATATTGCTTAACAATGCTCTTGTTCCCGGTATGCTGGTCGGTCCGTGGATGATTAAAAAGCTCGGCAAGAAAAATGTTATGTTAATATCTACTGTCGGCTTTACCATTATGGCATTTATGCAACTTCTTACGCTGAACAGTCTGTACCTCATGCTTGTTGCTATCTTTTTCCAAAATCTTTTCAACGGACTAAGTTATATTGTCAATATTATGGCGTCTGATGTTCTCGACTATCAACAATGGAAAACAGGCAAACGACTTGAGGGCTTTTGGCAAAACTGCCTTTCGTTTGTTATGACTTTTTGCGGTATTTTCACAAGTGCGCTTATGCCCCTGTTTATGAGCTTCGGCGGTGTCGGCTTCGGCGATAATATTGATGTTGCACTTAAAGACGGCACGGTTATGCATAACACATTTGAAAGCGTGACATGGCTCGGCATTATAGCCTCGGTTATTTGCGTTGTGCCGATATTCTTCTATGACCTTTCGGAGAAAAAACACGCCGATTATATCCGTGTGCTAAAAATAAGAGCAATAGTTGAAAATTATAAAAACAACGAAATTTCAAACGATGATATTGAAAATCTTAAAGAAATTGTCGGCTTCGCAAACGAAAACAACGATACATTTGTACTTGAAGAAATTTCTAAATTCGATTGTATAAATAACATTGTTTAAGGTCGAGAGAGGTAGTTATGTTTTCAAAGAAAAAGTATATTGAATCAATGAATGCAAAAGGAATTTTTAACAATACATACGAAACAAAAATCCCGCAAACGATCATTTCAAGCGTAATACTCAAGCATTTTGAAAAGTCAACCAAAAAGCCGAAGTGCATTTTTATAGGTTGGGACGGCTGCCGCTGCGACTCTATGAAATATCTGATTAAAAGCAACAATGAAAAAGTCAGCGGTGCAAACGATACTGCCGTTTTTAGCGCAATATCCGAGGTAAAAAACAGCGGAGGGCTGTATATTTCCTATGTCGGAGGAGAGGAAAATTCGCCGCAGGAAACAAGTACGGCACAGGGCTGGGCGTCTGCTCTTTGCGGTAAGTGGATGAAATCCCCGTGGAAAAACGGTATTGATTGGTCGCTTGATGATGATTACCCCACCGTATTAAAGTTATTGTCGCAAAAAGGTTTTAAGACTTCGTTTAATGCAATATGGCCTATTCATTTTGAAAACACTTACAAAAATGAAATTGCCTTTGCCGAACAAAATGACTTGAGTCAGTATTATTTCAAATTTGAAACCGATTTAGAACTCTTTGAAAATATGAAAGACAGAATAAAAAATGACGATGATTTTATTTTCGGTATATTCGAAAATCCGGATATAAACGGTCATTCAACCGGCTTTGATGAACGAAATTATCGCTATGTTTCCGGCATTTGCAACCTTGACAGAATTTCCTATAAATTACTCAAAGAAATAAAAGCAAGAGAATCATTTGAAAATGAAGATTGGCTTGTTGTTATAGCGTCCGATCACGGCGGACATTCAACAAGGCACGGCACACAAAACATTCAGGACAGAACTACTTTTCTCGCTTTATCAAAGCCTGTTGAGGATTTAACTCAATGACAAAATACACATTAAACAATGTTAAAAAAAGCAGGCTTATTGTTATAGCCTTGTGGATTATATATGCCTCTGCGTATTTCGGCAGGACCTGCTATTCTGCTGCTATTGCATCAATAGTCAGCAGCGGGATTCATACTAAAAGTGAAATAGGTCTTGTAGGCACAGCATTCTTCTTTTGCTACGGCACAGGTCAGATTATAAGCGGTATTGCAGGCGACAGAGTTAATCCCTTTGGGATGGTTTTGTTTGGTGCGCTTGGCAGTTCTGTCTGCTGTTTTTCCATGGCATTTACAAAATCACTTGCACTTATGGCTGTAATATGGGGAGCAAACGGAATTTTTCAATCAATGCTTTGGGCACCGCTGTTGCGCATATTTTCGCAGACGATAAGCAGCGAACTTCGTGAAAAGGCAGTGCTTAACATTGCACTGTCCTTACCTGTGGGGACTGTGTGTGCGTACCTTCTATCAACAATTATAATAAAATATTCAAGCTGGAATAATATTTTTATCTGCGGTGGCTCAGTAATTCTTGCGACGTTCATATTTGGACTTTTGTCTGTGCTTTCTGCTGAAAAATGTATGATAAGAACTATCGTAAAAAATGAAAAAACAGATAAAAATACAAAGTCGGGATTTGTGCCTGTTATCATTTCATCGGGACTTTTGATAATCATTATACCCTCTTTTCTTCACGGAATGATGAGGGACGGCATAACCAACTGGGTGCCGACGATGATAACGGAAGAATACGGAGTTTTACCATCATTCTCGGTGTTTTTAACTGTTGTGCTTCCGATATTTAATGCATTCGGTGCATACATAATCACACCGCTTTACAAAAAACTCGGCTGTAACGAAATGAAAGCGGCGGGAATTTGCGGGATTTTTGCACTTATACCAATGGTACTCTTGCTTTTCATTGGCAAAATGCCTGTTGTCGTTTCAATAATTCTTTTGGCACTTACAACAATGTCAATGTATTCACTCAACTATCTTATAGTTTCTCGTGTGCCTGTAAGATTCGCCCAAAGCGGACATACCTCAAGCGTAACAGGCTTACTTAATTCCTTTGCATATATCGGGTGTGCCGTGTCATCATACGGATTCGGTGCCGTTTCTCAAAAAGCAGGCTGGAGCGCAGTTATTGTAATCTGGATAATCTCGGCATTATTAACATCATTCTTTGCATTTTTATCAAATAAAAAATGGAATAAATTTATTATTAGTAGGTAAATATATGAAAATTGAAATCATTGCAAAGCCTAAAGAAGTAAAATCAGGAAAATTCAATTATTCGAATATTGAAAGCAATTACGGTGTAAACACACAGTATTTCACAAAGGACGGCAAGTCGTATACGGTTATTGCAGGCGAACTGCATTTTTCCAGACTGCCTCGTGAACGTTGGAGAGAAGCACTCCTCAAGATGCGTGAGTGTGGTATAAACACCGTATCAACCTATGTTTTTTGGAATTATCACGAGGAAATCAAGGGGAAGTTTGATTTTTCGGGCAACAAGGATATTTCTGCATTTCTTTCAATTTGCAGGAATATTGATATGCCCTGCATTCTGCGTATCGGTCCGTGGTGTCACGGCGAAGTTATTAGGGGCGGTTTTCCGAAAAGAATAAACAAATTAACAAAGAAAAGGTGCGACAGTCCCAAATATCTTGCCGAGGTTGAGGAATTTTGGCAGGGGTTGTATAAAGAGGTTAAGCCGTTCTTAGACGGAGAAACGGTAATTGGTATTCAGCTTGAAAACGAATACACAGGCTCAACGGAACATATTCGTACCTTGCGTAAAATCGCAGAAGAAATCGGATACAAAGCACCGTTTTTCACAATGACCGCTTGGCCCTCCGGTAAACCAGATAACGACTTTTTGCCTATGGTTGGCGGTTATCCCGACGCACCGTGGACTCATGGAAAAATCGCACTTAAGCCTAACAACCGCTTTGCCATAACTCCTGCAAAAACAGAGGATGAAATTGGCGGAGATTTATTCAAAAGCAAGCAAGAGCAAAAGGACGCTTTTGACAATATTCCCTATGCTTCCTGCGAAACAGGACCGGGCAATCAGGTGACACAGCACCGCAGACCGTATATCAACGAAAAGGACGGCTACGGCGTGGGCTTTGCAAAGTTTGCAAGCGGTGTAAATTGGCTCGGCTACTATATGTTTTGCGGCGGCGCAAACCCTAATGACAGACTTATGCAGGAGAACAAGCTCACAGGTTATCCTAATAATTATCCTATTATTGATTATGACTTTCAGGCACCTATCAGCCGTTACGGTGTTTGCCGTTCTCACGGCGACAGACTCCGCCTTATGCATCTGTTTATCAGCAATTTTGATAATGAAATATGCACGAAGCAAGCATATTTTCCCAAGTGGAAAAGTAATGACCCAACAGATATTTCATTCCTTAAATGTTCAATAAGAGCAGATGAAAATGGGGTCGGATATTTCTTTGCAAGTACATATGAAAAAGGGTTAAAGTATAATGATTTTGAAGATGTAAATGTTACATTTGCTATCGGCAACAAAGAAGTAAGCTTGCCAAGTATTGATGTTAAAGCAGGCACAATGTTTTTCTATCCGTTTAATATGATGCTCGGTTCGGTGCATTTTGATTACATACTTGCACAGCCGATTGTAAAAGCAGAGGTTGACGGTAAAACGGTTTGCTACTTTGCTGAATGTGAGGGTATAACACCAAAGTGCTCTGTTGACGGCAAAGAGATTGATTTGAAAGAAGAAACGCAAATTAACGATGTTAAAATTATTGTTATTGCGTATGAAAAAGCAAAGCAGTTTCATTTTATAAACGGAAAAGCATATTTCCTTGACGGTACTGTTTACTGTGACAACGGCAAAATATACTGCGAGCAGATAACCGATACCGACCTTAAAAACGAAATCACTTTCACTAAAATCAACAAACAATTTTTGCCGTACAATTATTTCCTGTATTCTACAGGAAAGCGTGGATATTATGAATTAAGACTACCGAAAAATATTCTTAAAAATCGCTTTGATGTTGTGCTTGAATTTGATTTTGACGGACTTAATCTTCAGGTGTTTAGCGGAAATAAGATAATAAACGACTATTTCAACATAGACAGAAAATTCGTTATGCATCTTCGTGATTATAAGGCATATATCGAAAAAAATTCCGCGCTTGTTATCCGCACAGCACCAAAAACAAAATTCGGCGTGTCAAATGTGTATAACGAAATTGAAATTCCACTTCATTCCAACGCACTTTCACTTGCAAGCGCAAAGGTGATAAAAACAGAAGAAGTATAGACTGTGTAATAAAAAGGAGATTGATTAAATATGGATAAGTTTATGCAAGATTTCATCAAAAGGAATCTTCCGCAGTTTATTGATAATTTTGATGTGATAATTACAAACGAAAAGGAAGAAAAATACAAAGTCACGGCAAAGGACGCTGTTGTTACTGTCGAAGCGAGCAACTATATTTGTGCGTGTAACGGCATTTACGAATATCTTAAAGAATACTGCAATGTTCAGTATTCATGGTGCGGAACATTTAGCTTTGATTTAAAAGAACTGAAAATGTTTGACGGCGTTTTTGAAAAAACCATAGACCAACATTTCAGAGTTTATCTGAATTACTGCACATTAGATTACTCCATGTGCTGGTGGGATTTTGCAAGGTGGGAAAAAGAGATTGACTTTATGGCAATGAACGGCATAAATATGCCTCTTACTCCTATCGGCAGCGAAGCTGTCTGGTATGAAACCTTGCAGGCATTCAACTTCACAAAAGAAGAAGCGCTCAGTTTCATTTCAGGTCCCGCCTTTTGGGCTTGGCAACTGATGACAAATATCGATAGCTATATTTCACCGAAAAGTGAAGAGTATGTTTATAACCGCCTTGAGCTTGGCAAAAAAATAATTGAAAGATGTGTCGAGTTCGGTATGCAACCGATTCAACAGGGATTTTCCGGACATGTTCCGACATTGATCAAAGAGAAATACCCCAATGCTGCTATTCTTATGCAAAGAGGCTGGTGCCTTTATCCAAAAACGGCACAACTTGACCCGTTAGATAAACTTTTCTTGGATTTTGGCAAAGTATTTTTGGAAAAAACAGAAAAACTTATAGGCAATTATCATTATATTGCCTGTGATCCATTCCATGAGGGCACGCCTCCGAAAAACACTAAAGAATACCTTTGCAAAGTAGGTCAGGTTATTGATAAACTTTATAAAGATTTTGATGAAAAGTCTGTTTGGGTAATGCAGGCGTGGACTATGCATGAAGAAATCGTAAATGCTGTGCCGAAAGACAGAATTTTGCTTCTTGACCTCAATTCGGAAAAGGCGGTTTTGAATCCGAAGGTTGCAGGTTACGATGTTGTTTCGGGCATGCTTCATAACTTCGGTGGCAAAAACGCAATGCAGGGTAAGCTCAGAAAGCACTGCGAAAATAAATATCTGACTTTGAAAGAGAAAGGCGCCAATGTTGTCGGAAGCGGTATGTTTATGGAGGGGATTGACCAAAACCCCGTAATTTACGATTTGCAATTTGAATTGCTTACCGCTCAGCATAAATTAGACATTGACAAATGGCTTGATAAATACATAACCAGAAGATACGGAAAATACAATGAAAAAATCCGTCAGGTCTGGGATATTTTGCTAAAAACCTGTTACAAGGATGACGGATACGAGGAAAACGAGGTCGGTTCAACTCTTGCCGCCCGTCCTCAGCTTATGCCAAAGAGAACGGGGCCGTGTTGTATTTCAAAAGTTTATTACAATACAAAAGAATTTGAAAAGGCTGTGGACTTGTTCATCAGCGTCGCTGACGAGTTTGAAGACTCAAGAGGCTATCAGTACGACTTGTGCGATATGGTAAGGCAGTGCTTCAGCAACAGATTTTATGACAATCAAAAACAATTTTCAAAGTATTTCAAGCTGCTACAAAGAAAGAAGTGTGAGAGGATTGCCCAAACTCAGCTTGAACTTCTTCTTGATATGGACAGTTTTATTTCGTGCAGAAGTGAAATGACTTTGGCAAAATGGATTTGTGATGCACACAATCTCGCTAAAAACGAAGAGGAAAAAAAGTATTTTGATTTCAATGCACGCACTCTTATTACGCTTTGGGGCGATATAAACGGCAGTACCTCAGCGCTTTACGATTATTCGTGGCGTGAGTGGAGCGGACTTATTAAAGAATACTACTATAAGCGGTGGGAAATGTTTTATGATTACGCTCTTGACTGTCTGAAAAATCACAAGCTTTATGTATACAAAAACGGAGACAACTATGCACAGAGGGAAAGGTATAAGTCTTTCGCATTTGGTAAGAAGCTAAACAAGTTTGAACTTGAATGGGGAAAAACTTACAGCGAATATGAATATCCAAAAAACAGAAATGTTGTTCCAAAAGCAAAATATTATTGCGAAAAGTGGAATTTTTAATAAGTAAAAGAGATTATTATTCTTATTAAATCCGATTGAATAATGATCTTTTATATTCTTTGTCATCAAATGATGCGGTACCCTACTGTAAATAATAATGCGGATTTAGAGTTTCTTTCGACACCTCAGTGTAAGGTTTGCAATTTCTCATACGAATTTGTTATGCGGAGCAAAAATAAAATTCCGAGAGATTTTTGAGAGACATTGCTCAAATCAAAATCGTAACACGAATTGAAATGAACAAAAAATTTGAGAGACATTTCAAAAAATAAAGAGGGCTTAAAGTAATAAAACTTTAAACCCTC
>OGCO01003314.1_pt1 | contig 19203 bp, 18 predicted proteins | sample 1570171 | NCBI WGS metagenome assembly OGCO01 (sample SAMEA4370583, study PRJEB24528) | human gut metagenome | reverse complement strand
CCGTGAATTAGCATACAAAGGACAGATCCCGGGTGTTAAGAAAGCAAGCTGGTAAGAGTTGAAAGCGGATCGAAAGATCCGATGAAAGCCCACATCACTTGGCAAGGCCGAAAGGCTGCGCTAAAGTGAGAGGGTATTACACATACAAACAAGAACATGAAAAGTCTAAATAATTAGGAGGAAACTATCATGACAATGAGCGATCCGATTGCAGATATGCTTACAAGAATCCGTAACGCTAACACAGCAAAACATGCTACTGTAGACGTTCCGGCATCCAAAATCAAAGTTGCTATCGCAGACATTCTGGTTAAAGAAGGTTACGTGGCAAAATATGAAATCGTAGAAGATGGAAACTTCAAAAACATCCGTATTACTCTGAAATACGGTGCTGACAAAAACGAAAAGATCATCACTGGTCTGAAGAGAATTTCCAAACCAGGTCTTCGTATTTACGCTGGTAAAGACGAACTGCCAAGAGTACTGGGCGGACTGGGAATCGCAATTCTGTCTACAAACCAGGGTGTTATTACTGATAAAGAAGCCAGAAAGCTGCAGGTTGGCGGTGAAGTTCTGGCATTCGTTTGGTAAGATCGGTCACTTCGCGCAAGCAAAGGATATAGAAACTGAAAACAGAGGGGACTGAGCGTCCTCTCCGAAAATCTAAGTTAATAGGAGGAAAATGGTATGTCACGTATTGGAAGACTGCCTGTAGTTGTTCCGGCTGGTGTAACAGTTGAAGTTAAAGAGAACAATTGCGTTGTTGTAAAAGGTTCTAAAGGAACTCTGGAAAGAAATCTGCCTGTAGAAATGGACATCAAAGTAGAAGATGGACATGTGGTAGTAACAAGACCAAACGACTTAAAGAAAATGAAAGCTCTGCACGGTCTGACCAGAACTCTGATCCACAACATGGTTGTTGGTGTCAGCGAAGGATATGAAAAAGTTCTGGAAGTAAACGGTGTAGGTTACAGAGCTCAGAAACAGGGTAAGAAATTAGTTCTTTCCTTAGGATATTCTCACCCAGTTGAAATGGAAGATCCGGAAGGATTGGAAACAACTGTAGATGGCAACAAGATTACTGTAAAAGGTATCAGCAAAGAAAAAGTTGGCCAGTACGCAGCTGAAATCAGAGAAAAGAGAAGACCGGAACCTTACAAAGGTAAAGGTATCAAGTATGCTGATGAAGTTATCAGACGTAAAGTTGGTAAAACTGGTAAGAAATAAATAAGGAGAGTGCAAAAATGATTAATAAAGTATCAAGAGCGAGTGTTCGTACTAAAAAGCATAGAAGAATGCGTCATCATATCGTTGGTACAGCTCAGAGACCTCGTCTGGCTGTATTCAGAAGTAACAACCATATGTATGCACAGATCATTGATGATACCGTTGGAAAAACATTAGTATCCGCTTCTACTCTTCAGAAAGACGTAAAAGCAGAACTGGAACAGACCAACACAGTAGCAGCAGCAGCTTACCTGGGAACTGTTATCGGTAAGAAAGCAGTTGAAGCAGGAATCGAAGAAGTTGTATTCGACAGAGGCGGTTTCGTATACCATGGTAAAATTAAAGCATTAGCAGATGCAGCTAGAGAAGCTGGCCTGAAATTCTAGGAAAGAGAGGAGCGAAATACATGAGACATACAATCATTGATGCTAGTCAGTTAGAATTAGAAGAAAAAGTAGTCTCAATCAAACGTGTAACAAAAGTTGTTAAAGGTGGACGTACCATGCGTTTTACAGCTTTAGTAGTTGTTGGAGACGGCAACGGACATGTTGGTGCAGGACTTGGAAAAGCAGCTGAAATTCCGGAAGCTATCCGCAAAGGAAAAGAAGATGCTATCAAAAAATTAGTAACCGTAGCAAGAGATGAAAACAACAGTATCACACATGACTACATTGGTAAATTCGGCAGCGCTGAACTTCTGATGAAGAGAGCTCCGGAAGGTACTGGTGTAATCGCTGGTGGTCCGGCTCGTGCGGTTATCGAGTTAGCAGGTATCAAAAACATCCGTACAAAATGTATGGGTTCCAGAAATAAACAGAACGTAGTTCTGGCAACAATCGCAGGCCTGAGCCAGTTAAAGACTCCGGAAGAGGTTGCAAAGCTCCGCGGAAAATCTGTAGATGAGATTCTGGGTTAAGGAGGATATGGAAATGGCAGATACAATCAAGGTTACACTGGTAAAATCTCCAATCGGTGCAGTACCGAAACACAAAAAAACTGTAAAAGCTATGGGTCTTACAAAGATGCATAAAACAGTTGAGATGCCAGACAACGCTGCAACCAGAGGAATGATTCAGCAGGTGCAGCACCTGGTAAAAGTAGAAGATTAAGGAGGTGCCAGAATGGAATTATCAAACTTAAGACCCGCAGAGGGTTCCAAGCATAGCGATAACTTCAGAAGAGGCCGTGGACATGGTTCAGGAAACGGCAAAACTGCTGGTAAAGGACATAAAGGACAGCTTGCTCGTTCCGGACACAAGAAACCGGGATTCGAGGGAGGTCAGATGCCTTTATACAGACGTCTTCCTAAGAGAGGTTTCACTAACAGAAACTCTAAAGAAATTATCGCAATCAATGTAGACGTTCTCAATCGTTTTGAGGATGGCGCAGAGGTTACAGTTGACAGCTTACTTGCAAGCGGTGCAATCTCCAAGATCGGTGATGGTGTTAAGATCCTTGGAAACGGCGAGCTTACAAAAAAACTCAATGTTAAAGTAAACGCTGTCAGCGAGACTGCAAAAACAAAAATTGAAGCTGCTGGTGGTACAGTAGAGGTGATCTAATGTTTGAGACTCTTAAGAGTGTTTTCAAAGTAAAGGAAATGAGAAGAAAGCTTCTCTATCTGATCTGGATGATATTCGTGATCAGAATCGGATCCCAGCTTCCTGTACCGGGAGTCGACAGTGACTTCTTTAAGCAGTGGTTTGAATCTAATACCGGTGACGCATTCAATTTCTTTGATGCGTTCACCGGCGGTTCCTTTACTCAGATGTCAATTTTTGCATTGAACATCACACCTTACATTACTTCTTCCATTATCATTCAGCTTCTTACCATTGCCATTCCGGCACTGGAAGAGATGCAGCGTGACGGAGAAGAAGGAAGAAAAAAGCTTACAGCAATCACACGTTATGTAACGGTTGGTCTTGCTCTGTTTGAGTCTGTTGCCATGGCAATCGGATTTGGACGTCAGGGTATGATCCCGAACATGAGCTTCCTTAAAGGAATCGTAGTTGTTGCAAGTTTAACAGCGGGTTCCGCAATGCTTATGTGGCTGGGCGAGCGTATTACAGAGAAGGGTGTTGGAAATGGTATTTCCATCGTCCTGACAATCAATATCGTGTCCAGGATCCCGAGCGATGTATCCCTTCTTTATGAGAACTTCGTCAAGGGCAAAACAATTGCAAAAGGAATGCTTGCAGCCTGCATCATTGCTGTGATTATTCTGTTTGTTGTAGTGCTCGTACTTATCCTCAACGGAGCAGAGAGAAGAATTCCGGTTCAGTATTCCAGAAAGATGGTTGGACGTAAGATGATGGGCGGTCAGTCCACAAACATCCCGCTCAAGGTAAATACTGCCGGCGTTATCCCGGTTATTTTTGCTTCCTCTATCATGTCTTTCCCGTCGATCATTGCTCAGTTCGCTGGCAAAGGAAACGGAACGGGCATCGGAAGTGAGATCTTAAGAGGACTTTCCTCCAATAACTGGTGTAATCCAAGTCAGATCCAGTACAGCTGGGGTCTGATCGTGTATGTGGTACTTTGCGTATTCTTCGCATACTTCTATACATCAATTACCTTTAATCCGTTGGAAGTAGCCGATAATATCAAAAAGCAGGGCGGTTTTATCCCAGGCATCCGTCCGGGAAAACCGACTTCAGATTATTTGACTAAAATCCTGAATTATATTATATTTATAGGTGCAGTAGGTCTTGTTATCGTGGCCGTTATACCGTTCTTCTTCAACGGTGTGTTCGGTGCGGATGTTTCCTTCGGCGGTACATCTATCATCATCATCGTAGGTGTTATCCTGGAGACCGTTAAGCAGGTGGAATCTCAGCTGCTTGTACGTAATTACAAAGGCTTCCTGAACTAATTGAAAATGAAGGTTGCGGTGCGAAAGTGTCGCAGCCTTGATTTGTAAACAGGACTGTCTGAAAATCAGGCAGAAAACAGGAAAATGGAGGGTATGCTATGAGAATTATTATGTTGGGTGCACCGGGGGCAGGTAAAGGTACTCAGGCTAAGAAAATTGCGGCGAAATATGGGATTCCGCACATCTCCACAGGAGATATTTTCCGTGCTAACATCAAAAACGGTACCGAGCTTGGAAACAAAGCAAAAACTTACATGGATCAGGGACTTCTTGTTCCGGATGAACTGACCTGCGACCTTGTTGTTGACAGAATTCAGCAGGATGACGCAAGGGAAGGGTATGTTCTGGATGGTTTCCCGAGAACAATTCCGCAGGCAGAATGTCTGACAGAGGCTCTGAACAAACTTGGAAGCAAAATTGATTATGCGATCGATGTGGATGTGCCGGATGATAACATCGTGAAACGTATGGGCGGACGCCGTGCATGTGTGAAATGCGGTGCAACTTATCACGTTGTATTTGCAGCACCGAAGACAGAGGGGGTCTGCGATACCTGTGGTGACAAGCTTGTACTCCGTGATGATGACAAGCCGGAAACAGTTCAGAAGCGTCTGAATGTTTATCATGAGCAGACACAGCCATTGATTGACTATTACACCACACAGGGTGTTTTGAAGACGGTAGACGGAACCAGGGATCTGAATGAGGTATTCCAGGAGATCGTTGACATCTTAGGAGAATAAGAATGTCCGTAACAATTAAGACACAGCATGAAATCGAACTTATGAGAGAAGCAGGCCATCTTCTTGAGAAGGTGCATGACGGTTTGATCCCTTACATCAAACCGGGTGTCAGCACCAAAGAGATTGATAAGATCGGGGAAGAAATGATCCGGTCTATGGGCTGTATTCCGAACTTTTTGAATTACGGAGGTTTTCCGGCTTCTTTTTGTATCAGCCTGAATGATGAGGTTGTGCATGGAATTCCATCCGAGGAGAAGATTATCCAGGACGGGGATCTGGTTAAGATCGACGCCGGCCTGATTTATAAGGGCTACCATTCTGACGCAGCACGTACCTATGCGGTAGGTGAAGTATCCAAAGAAGCACAGCAGCTCATTAAGGTTACAAGAGAGTGCTTTTTTGAAGGACTGAAAATGGCAAAAGCCGGAAATCATTTAAATGATATTTCCAAAGCCATCGGAGCCCACGCAGCGAAATACCGTTACGGTATTGTACGTGACCTTGTAGGACATGGAATCGGAACTCATCTTCATGAGGATCCGCAGATTCCAAACTTCCCGCAGAAGCGCAGGGGCATCAAGCTCCTTCCGGGAATGACCCTGGCCGTCGAGCCCATGATCAACCTTGGTCGTGCGGACGTGGCATGGCTGGACGATGAGTGGACAGTGGTAACCATGGATGGTTCACTTTCCGCCCACTATGAAAACACGATCCTCATCACCGATGGGGAACCAGAGATTCTGACGCTTACGAATCTGTAAGCAGCAATTGTTGTCATGACATAGGAGGTAAAAAATGTCAAAAGCAGATGTGATCGAAGTAGAAGGCACTGTTCTGGAGAAACTGCCTAATGCGATGTTTAAAGTGGAACTGGAAAACAAACATGTGGTACTTGCACATATCAGTGGCAAGCTCCGTATGAATTTTATCCGTATTCTCCCGGGAGATAAAGTAACGATCGAACTTTCTCCGTATGATCTTTCCAAAGGAAGAATCATCTGGAGAGATAAATAAGAAATTCTGTAAAGGGCCTGGTGGTTTTAAACTGCCGGGTCTTTTTTGTGCTTTTTTTCGGAAAAAAATCTCAAAGTGGATATTATCACTCACACTTTTTTCATGTTTTAAACATAAAGTGAACAGATTTTGCTGATATAGTATGAGCATACAAGAAAAAGAGAGGTGTTCATATGAAGAAAAAATATCTTGCAGCAATCTTAGGAATTATGATGGCAACAGCATCTGTTACCGCATGCGGGGCAGCGACAACAGAGACAACAACGAATACAGCGGAAAGTTCAGATAATAAAGGGACAGAAGATACAACGGCAGAGAGTGCAGAAAGCACAGACGACAGTGACAGCAGCGCAGATGCGGATAAAGAAGATTCTGATGAGGAAGATGTGACCTACGGTGAAGTGAAATCTGTGGAAGACGGAAAGATCACCATCGCAGTTGGAACAATGAAAGATATGGGCGGAAACGGTGGAGCACCTGAGAAGCCGGATGAGAATGGAAGCGGAGATGCTTCTGCTGATACATCCGATGCAGAGAGCACAGAATCTGACAGCAAAGATGCAGAGTCCGATAAAACGGACAGCAAAGATGGGGATTCAACAGATAACGGAGAAGCCCCGGAGAAACCGGACGGTGACAATGCAGATGGAAATGGTGGAGTCCCTGGCGGAGATCAGGGAGAGGCACCTTCCATGCTGGATCTGACCGGAGATGAGATGACAGTCACAGTGACGGATGATACCGTGATCACAAAAGAAAGCGCCGAAGGTCCGGGCGGAGCCCCAGGAGGAAACCAGGGAGAAGCCCCGGAGAAGTCAGACGGAGATAACGGAAACAATCAGGCCCCAGGCGGCGACCAGGGTGGTGCTCCGGACGGTAATAATTCCCAGAGTGAGACCATCGAACTCTCCGATATTCAGGAAGGTGACATCGTAGCCATCACCACAGACGACGACGGAAATGCCCTTACCATCAAAGTGCAGAGCACAGATATGGGCGGCGGTCAGGGAGGTCCTGGTGGAGCACCGGGAGGTCAGTCCCAGGGAGTAGACAGCTATGACACAGCCAATACGTATGATTCTGATACAGAAGTATCGGATACATCCCTGGAATCCACAGGAACAGACGAGAATGCGGCACTTGTTTCCTCAGGAGCAAATGTTACTTTTAATAATATAGATATCACAAGAAACTCCTCCGACAGTACAGGCGGTGACAACTCCAGTTTTTACGGTGTAGGAGCAGCGCTTCTTGCAACAGACGGAAATGCCTATGTAAAAGGCGGAACTGTAACCACTGACGCAGCCGGAGGAGCAGGACTTTTTGCCTACGGCGATGGAACTGTCTACGCGGCAGACACTACCATTAAGACAACACAGGATACTTCCGGTGGAATCCATGCAGCCGGCGGCGGTAAATTATACGCCTGGGATCTGAATGTGGAGACAGACGGAGAATCCGCAGCAGCTATCCGGAGCGACCGCGGCGGCGGAACCATGGTCGTAGACGGCGGAACTTACACATCCAATGGTGTAGGTTCACCGGCAGTATACTGCACCGCAGATATTGCAGTAAAAGATGCCACACTTACAGCAAACGGATCAGAAGCCGTGTGCATCGAAGGACTGAACTCCCTGCATCTTTTTAACTGCGACCTTACCGGAAATATGAGTGACTTAAGTCAGAATGACAGCACCTGGACCGTGATCCTCTATCAGAGTATGTCCGGTGATTCCGAAGTAGGAAACAGTACCTTCCAGATGGACGGCGGAACCCTTACTTCCAAGAACGGCGGTGTGTTCTACACAACCAACACAGAGAGTGACATTACGCTGAAAGATGTAGATATCACATACAACAATGACAATGAGTACTTTCTTCGCTGTACAGGAAATAACATTGAAAGAGGATGGGGGGAAAGCGGGGCCAACGGAGCAGACTGTGACTTTACCGCGATCAGCCAGGACATGGAAGGCAGCGTGATCTGGGATACCATCAGCCAGCTTGATTTCTATATGACAGACGGAAGCAACCTGACAGGAGCTATCATAGACGATGAGAGTTTTGCCGGCAACGGCGGAGATGGTTACTGCAACGTATATGTCAGTGACGATTCTACCTGGACAGTAACCGGTGACAGCACCGTCTCCAAACTTTCCAATGCCGGAACCATCGTGGATGACTCCGGAAAAACCGTCACAGTTAAAGGAACAGACGGAACCGTATATGTAGAAGGCGACAGCGATTATACGATCACTGTAGATAAATACGAAGATACAGCAGATACATCCGGCAGCGATACGGTTGCATCCTGGTCTGATTATGAAGTGGAGAAACCGGACACCCTCTAAAAAAGAACATCCCTTTTGCAAAAATATAAATGAAAAGAATCCCGTGGAAACGTTTAAAACCGTTTCCGCGGGATTCTTTTATGTAGTCCATTCTGTAAATTTCAGCGTTTTATCATCCGATACCGCCAAGCACGATACCAAGGATCAGCACCAGAAAGCATACCGGAATATAAAGATATTTACACACCGGATAAAAATATTTTGTGAATGGTTTTTCACGGCCCTTGTTGATCTGGCTCTCTACATAGTTCCGGCCAAATACCCAGAAGAACATGATTCCTGCAAGTCCTGCGCCAAGAGGGCAGATATAGATAGAAAGTACATCCATCCAGTCAGAGACGATGCCCTGGATCAGAAGAGAAACTACGACTCCGATAGCTGCGATCACCATACAGGAAGGGATACGGCCAAGGCCTGTTTTTTCCTGGACTGTGGCGATTGGTGCCTCATAAAGGTTCATAAGAGAAGTCATGCCTGCAAGGAATACCGCCACAAAGAAGATAATGGCAATGATCCGGCCGCCTGGCATGGTTTTGATCAGGTGAGGCAGATAGATGAACAGAAGTCCAGGCCCACCCTGATCAAGCTGTGCACCGGTAGTTGCCATTGCAGGAATGATCACGAGTGCAGCCAGCATGGCAGCCAGCGTATCAAAAAGTGCAACTCTGGCTGCAGAAGCCGGGATATCTTCACTGTCCGGAAGGTAGGACCCGTAGATCAGTGTTCCGTTACCTGCAACGGACAGGGAGAAAAATGCCTGCCCAAGTGCAAAGATCCAGGTGGATGGTTTCGCCAGAACTTCCGGTTCCACACGGAAGATGTAACGGTATCCGGCAGCAGAGCCAGGCTGAAAAGCAACATAGATGCCAAGGATCACAAACAGTACGAAAAAGATCGGCATCATGATCTTGTTTGCCTTTTCGATACCACTTCCAACACCATACATCAGGATAAACATACAGATCACAAGAGCAGCCAGCTGCCAGAGATTGTTTCCCCAGGCAGATGCCATGCCGCCGAATTTGGAACCAAAGGACTCAATATCTGCAGGAGCCAGGGTGGATCCTGTAAAAGTTCCGATCATATATCGGAAGATCCAGCCCATGACAACGGTATAGCCGATAGCCATGGCAAGTGCACCGGCAACAGGGATCCATCCAAGGGTTTCGCCCAGTTTCCTCCTGCCTTTTGTTTCGCAGGCAAGACCAAAAGCATCAATGGGGCCGGAACGTGTTCCACGCCCGAAACTCATCTCACCGATCACCCCTGTAAATCCGATCAGTGCCACAAAAATAAAATACGGGATCAGAAACGATCCCCCTCCATACAGGGAAACTCTGGTAGGAAACATCCAGATATTTCCCATTCCAACCGCAGACCCGATACAGGCCAGAATGAACCCCCAGCGGCTGTTAAAAGATTCTCGCTTTTTCATAAGAATAAAAATTCCTCTCTCCATTTGATTGTTTCAGTATAACACAGTTCAGGAAAAGAAGAAACAGCACAGCATCGGGAAATCTGAGCATTTCCGCAAGGGGAGTGTCAGGGAGCCTGTTGGATCACCGGCGCAGGGCGTTGTCATAAAAACGGAAGTGATCCGGACGATGGCGGGACTGGGTATACTCAAACATAACACCGTCACTGTTGTAAGTCTGGCTGGATACCACAGCCACGCAGTTATAATCTTTTACATTCAGATGAAGATATTTTTCATCAATCTCTGTGACCTTTTCCACAGTCATCACACGTTTGCTGTTGACAATGGTCATATGAAGTTCCTGTTCCAGATATTCATAGATGGAATGTCTGGCAATCTCGGCAGTAAGGCCGGGAACAGATTCTTTCAGAAAATAGTTATGGTTGATGATCAGCGGAATATCATCCAGATAGTGGATACGCTGGATATAGTAAACTTCAGCTCCGACAGGAAAGCCGGTGTAAGAGGCCTGTTTTTCACTGATGCACAGTTCAGTGAAAAGAACAACTTCCGTGCGGGCATTCTGGCCGTTCCTTGTAGCAGATTCCTTGAATGTTTCGATCTCACCGATGGTGAAGGCAGTCTGCTCACTTGGACGGTAGATATTGCGGACACCTTTTCCCTGCATGGTTTGTACATAGCCGTCACTGACAAGAAGGCTAACTGCGCGGCGCAGAGTATTTCGGGAGCAGCCGTAGGTCTGGATCAGGGTGTTTTCAGGGGGAAGAAGCTCCTGGTAGGCAAAAGTGTTATCTTCGATTTTCATTTTCAGATCTTTATAGATATCTTCATAAATACTTCTTGGCATTTCTATTCTCCATTCATGTTCGGTCAAAAAATATAGCAGGATTTATGATTCCTATAGCATTTCCGGCAATTTATGTTCTGAGCAGCTGAAATTGATGCAGTAATTTATGGAAATGCTATAGGATCATTATAAAAGATTTTGCAGGCAAGCGCAATGCAAATACTTTGAAATGTTTAAACAAGTTTTAAAAAGCATATTGACATGTTTAAACAAGTGCGATATAAATAAAACATCGACAACATGTTTAAACAAATCAGAACAAAGGGAAATAATCATCAAAATGTAATGGAGGAAAGGAAAATGGGAAAGTATACACAGGATGCCCAGCAGCTGCTTCGCCTCATCGGAGGAAAAGAGAACATTGCAGCTGTATCACATTGTGTAACCAGAATGCGTTTTGTACTCAATGATCCGTCAAAGGCGGATGTGGAAGCAATCGAAGCTATGAAGGTGGTAAAGGGAAGCTTCACACAGGCGGGACAGTTTCAGGTGATCATCGGAAATGCAGTCGCTGATTTTTACAATGATTTTGTAAAAGTGGCAGGAGTGGAAGGCGTTTCCAAGGATGCAGTGAAGCAGGCAGCAAAGAAGAACCAGAATGTTCTCCAGAAGGTGATCGCTGCACTGGCAGAGATCTTTGCACCGCTGATCCCGGCTATCATGGCAGCGTTTGTACTTGTTTATCTTGAGAGGTTTTTCAGAAAAATATCTCCTCAGGTGATCTCAAGTGTTGTAGTTCCATTCTGCAGTCTTGTACTTGCTGTAATGGCTGCGCATTTTATTGTAGGTCCTATCGGATGGAAGATCGGTTCTGCGATCTCTTCCGTAGTATATGCAGGAATCACAGGATCCTTTAAAGTTGTATTTGGTGCAATTTTCGGATTTGTTTATGCACCTCTTGTTATCACAGGACTTCATCATATGTCCAATGCTATTGACCTTCAGCTGATCGCAGATTATGGCGGAACCATGCTGTGGCCGATGATCGCACTTTCCAATATTGCTCAGGGTTCTGCAGTTATGGGAATGATCATCCTTCAGAAAAAGAATGTAGCAGCACAGGAAGTCAATGTTCCGGCAGGAATTTCCTGTTACCTTGGAGTAACAGAGCCGGCAATCTTTGGTGTAAACCTGAAATACGGATTCCCGTTTATCTGTGGAATGATCGGATCTGCTATTTCAGCAGTTGTCTGCGTTATGACTTCTACAACAGCCAACGCAGTAGGTGTAGGTGGAATCCCGGGAATCCTGTCCATTCAGCCGAAATATATGGGAAGCTTTGCAATCTGTATGGTGATCGCTTTTGTGATTCCGATGACACTGACATTTATTGTTGGAAAGAAAAAACTTTCCATGGCAGATCGAGTGGGAGCCGGGGACAGCGCAGATACAGTGGATGTATCAGCAGAAGCCGGCAGCATCAGCGCAACAGAAAATACAGAAACAACAGAACTTAACGGAGATGGAGCAAACACTCTCAGAGCTTTCCTTACAGGAAAAGTAATTCCTCTGAAGGAAGTAAATGACGGCGTATTTTCCGAAGGAGTTATGGGTGACGGTCTTGCCATCCTTCCGGAGAACGATACTCTTTATGCGCCATGTGACGGTGAAGTAACTGTTCTTATGGACGAGTCCAGACATGCCTGCGGGCTGACTCTTGAGAACGGCATGGAGATCCTTCTCCATATTGGAATTGATACAGTGGAAATGCAAGGTGACGGTTTTGAGTATCTGGTATCTCTGAACCAGAAAGTAAAGCAGGGAACACCGTTGGTACGTTTTGACAGGGAAAAGATTAGGACAGCAGGCCATCCGGATGTGACAGTATGTATTGTGACAGAAGAAGGCAATGCGAAAGATTTTGAATTTGTAACAGATATTCACGCAGAAGCAGGAAAAACAGAGATCGTTTTATTTAACTGAAGTGGGTACAGGCTGTGAGATCGGATCATGAATGTCCGATTGATTTAGGAGGAAAGAATTATGACAGATTTTGGCAGAAAGACAGTATATCAGGTTTATCCGAAATCCTTCAGGGATTCGGATGGGGATGGTTTTGGTGACATCCGTGGAATCATTGAAAAGCTGGATTATCTCAAAGAATTAGAAATTGATTATCTCTGGATTACACCGGTATTTATCTCTCCAATGAACGATAACGGTTATGATGTGGCAGATTATTATAAGATCAATCCACAGTTTGGAACCATGGAGGATATGGATGAACTGATCCGAGAGTGTGATAACCGTGGAATTGGTCTGATGTTGGATATGGTATTCAACCACACATCCACAGAGCATGAATGGTTCCGGAGAGCCCTTGCAGGAGAAAAAAAATATCAGGACTACTACATATTCCGGGATGAACCGGAAGATCAGATTCCGACAAACTGGCAGTCAAAATTCGGCGGTCCTGCATGGGAGTATGTACCATCACTGAAAAAATGGTATCTCCATCTTTATGATGTTACCCAGGCAGATCTGAACTGGGAGAACCCGGAAGTCCGTGGTGAACTGAAAAAAGTTATCCGCTTCTGGAAAAACAAAGGGATAAAAGGCTTCCGTTTTGATGTAATTAATGTAATTTCCAAGCCTGAGCTGTTTGAGGATGATCTGGAAGGCGACGGAAGAAGATTTTATACAGACGGTCCTCATGTACATGAATATCTTAAGGAACTGACCAGAGATACAGGCATTGAGGATATGATCACAGTAGGAGAAATGTCTTCCACTTCGCTTGAGAACTGTATTCGTTATTCAGGACGGAAGGAAAAAGAGCTTTCCATGTGCTTTAATTTCCATCATCTGAAAGTAGATTATAAGGACGGAGATAAATGGACACTGATGGAGCCTGACAGAATAGCACTGAAAAAACTGTTCGAGACATGGCAGATGGGAATGCAGGATGGAGATGGCTGGAATGCACTTTTCTGGTGCAATCACGATCAGCCGCGAGTTGTGTCCAGAATGGGCAATGAGGACCTTTACTGGAAAGAATCCGCCAAGATGCTGGCAGCGGCGATTCACATGATGCGGGGAACTCCTTATGTTTATCAGGGAGAGGAACTGGGAATGACCAATGCCCACTACAACGATATTTCCCAGTACCGTGATGTGGAGAGCCTGAATTATTATAAAATCCTTCTTGATCAGGGAAAAACCAAAGAGCAGGCTCTTAAGGTTCTGGCTGCCAGATCAAGAGACAACAGCAGAACACCGATGCAGTGGTCTGATGACAAAAACGCAGGATTCACAGAAGGAACACCGTGGATCGAAGCTCCCGAGAATTATAAGGAGATCAATGCAGAAACAGAACTTAAAGATCCGGACTCCATTTACAGCTTCTATAAGAAACTGATTGCCCTTCGAAAAGAAAAAGATATCATAGCAGAGGGAACTATCGAATTTCTGGAAAAAGAAAATGCAGATGTGCTGGCATACAGACGTAACTATCAGGGAGAAGAACTGATCGTTCTTAATAATCTGACAGCAGAGAATGTAACGATCCGGCAGCAACCGGAATGGAAAGTATATCAGAAACGTCTTGGAAACTATGAGAAGATCACTGCAGAAGATGGAAAGATCACATTAAGACCGTTTGAGACAATCGTATTAGATTCAGCTTTATAAAATTAAAAGAATGCCCACCTGATTAAAATGAAAAGAAACAGGAACTGAAAATAAATCAGAACCTGTTTCTTTTTTGTATCTATGGACATACAGTCTTCCTGTAGTGTAAAATATAGATATACGATATCTGTAAACACCGCAACAGGAAAGGAAGGAAAATTATGAAAAACAAACGAAACCAAGGTAACAGACTGCTGACCATATGTATGGTATTACTGCTGGCATTCAGTATGCTGTTTACAGCAGTAGGAACAACAGAGAATGTACAGGCCGCGTCAAACGGACTCAGTGCATATAAGAAGATTACTTTTTATAAAAGCGGCAAAGTAAACGGCACGATTTATTCTATGAAATACAATGACAGAACCAATCGTTATATTGTATATGCTTCAAAGAATGGTAAAAAGAAAGCGCTTCTTAACAGCTGTTCCAGTGGTTCCATTGTAACAAACGGAAAATATCTTTATTATGAAAGTGCAGCATTTCTGAGGAGCGGCAGCTTTGGAGGAACTTACAAAAATCGTAAACTGGTTCAGTATAATCTGAAAACCCGTAAAAATAAAGTGCTGATAAGCTTCAGGGGGGAGGGACCTGCGGATAGCATTATCGGCTGCGATGGCACCTATCTTTATATGGGATATCAGACCCAGTATGGTGACGGACTGGGAAATTTTGCAGTGGTAAATCTGAAAAAAAGACAGATAAAACGTCTGGGGAAGGATTGTTCAACAGTACAGAGCGTGAAAAACAAAGTCTTGGTTACAGCTGTGGGATTCCCTCATGGAGGTCCTGTCTATCTGATAAACAGAGATGGAAGCAAATGCAAAATAATTAGTGACAGAGCTATTAAAGTATCTGTAAAGGGCAACTATATTTATTATACAGAAGCTACTTATGACTGGAAAACAAGAAAGTGCAGATGTGATCTCAACGGAAATAACAAGAAAGCTCTTACTGCGTGGAGCAGAGGAATTGCCGGATAAGAAAATTTCTAAATTTCATAATAGTCTGAGGTCTGAAAAATAAATAGAAAAACAGAGGGGCTGTCGGTTAATAATGATTTTAACACCGTCAGTTCCAAATAAAATGATCCCGGCAAGTACAAAGTTTTTACGTTTTGTAACTTGTTTGGGATTATTTTATTTGAGATTGTGAGAAAAAGTCTGTAAATAAGATTCTTTTACGAATGCAAGGGTGATAGACCCTTCGCCCTTGTTTTATATAAAAGTTGTTGAATTATATGTCAAGCACAGGGGGCGCCCGTCTTAATCGTCGGTTTACTTGTTACTCTGGATGGCACCTTTCGTATATAATACTCAGTTTGTTATATACCTGCACCCAGTTTCGAATTGTACTGGCCTATTTTTCGTAGCCTTAAAAGTGGCCAGATACAGCGCTTTTAAAGAGTGCTTTTTCTTGACATAGAAACATATTCAGAAATCGTTGCAGATGACAGGTACGAAAGTGGAGGAACAGTTACAAATGAATGAAGAAGTAAAACGACGAGAGGATATGTCAGTATAAAAACTTATTACAGATGTTCAGACTGCACTGGTTGTTCTTATAAAACAGAATGTATCAAAGGGAATAACTGCAAAACATCTATGGAAAAACGTAAAAAAGTGTTGATGGTGTCGAAGATAATGGTCCAGAAACGGGAAGAAAATCTGGAACGGATCACAAGTGAGTATGGAATCATGCTTCGGATGAATCGCAGTATTCAGGCAGGAAGGACAGGAAATCACTTTTGCGTTAAAATTGACATAGAATTTGATGGTTGAAAACAAAGCAGTTTAAAATAAGGCATGCTGAAAGGGAGGCTTAGGAAAGAATGGCCGCTGATGGAGTCTGCCAGAGTAGCGATGAAGAAGCTCAACCGCAGATTCTTCAACGGTTGTTGAAAGATTCTTGCTTTTTCAACTAATAAAATGGTGTCTCTCTATTTGATTATTTAAGTATACTATAAGTCTGAACAGGAAGAAACTGTGGCGTATCAGGAAATCCTGTTTCTGTTATGCTAAAAAAGGAAGAAAGAAAAATCAAGTAATTTAAGGGAAAAAGCATTGAAAAAATGCGAATGCTAAACTTTAGATAAGGGGTTTTTTGTATCCCAAAATAAATGTTATTTGGGAGTGACAGTGTTAAAAATCATTATTCATCATCTTCTTCATCATCAATGGAATAGTCATTGAGTTCCGGAAAATCAAGAAACTCACTTAAGGTCATTCCAAATACATTAGCGATTTTATGGAGTGTTCTTACTTGGGGATTCCTGCTTTTTCCTCGTATAATATTATCTATTGTGGATTGTTTCAGTCCAGCCAGTGTTGCAAGCTTGTTTATCGTAATTTTACGATTTTTGCAGAGCTGACAGATACGTAATGCATAAATATCAGAATAAGTCATACGGTCACCTGTTATGATTAGTTATCTTTGTAAAGTTGAGTTCATCATAACAGAGGAAAAATATAAAATTACCTTTACATAGTTGACTTTAAGTAAATAAAAGAATATTATTAAAATGTTACCTATATATAGGTGAATTGGATGTGTAAATGTCTACTGTATTATAAAAAAAATACAGGAGGACAAAAAAATGGAGAAATATGCATATATTAGAGTATCTACCAAGGAACAAAGTATAGACAGGCAGCTGTTAGCTCTGGAACCTTACCAAATTAAAAAGAAAAATATATATTGTGACTATCAGTCGGGGCAACAGGTCATATGTGGGATAGTGGAAAAATTACAAAGGATGCAACTTGCAAAGAACCGGGAAGTAAAACTTACACTTGTACAAGATGTAGAAAAACAAGCACAGAAGAAATTCCGGTAACAGGACATCTGCATACAGAACTGCGTAATGAGATAGAAGCAAACTGCATACAGGAAGGTTATACAGGCGATGTTTATTGTACAGACTGCGGCATAAAAATTTCTTCTGGAAAAACTATTCCGAAAGAACCCCATACCTGGGATGAAGGAAAAGTAACGAAAAATGCAACCTGTACAGAAAAAGGAATCAGAACATTCACTTGCGAAGTATGTAGATCCACAAGAATAGAAGAAATCCATGCGACCGGACATGTAAATACTATTACGAAATTTTCAAAAAAAGCATCCTGTAAATCCGATGGTTACAGTGGCGATATTTTTTGCCAGGATTGTGGCAAGTTGCTGAAAGAAGGAACAATAATTCCGAAAACGAAACATACGTGGAATGCGGGAAAAATTACAACAGCGGCTACCACTACGAAGGAAGGAATCAAAACATTTACCTGTACTTTCTGTGGAGTGACAAGAACTGAAAAGATTGCAAAACTCAAACCACAGACTGTAACACCTGGAAAAGTCATAAATGATAAAGCTACAAATGGAGTTTACAAGGTACTGAAGGATGGAATGAGCGTTGAATTTACAAAGCCGTTTTATAAGAAAGCATCTGTAAGAATTCCTGATACAGTTAAAATAAATGGAATTACATGTAAAGTAACGGGAATATCAGCAAATGCTTTTAAAAATAATACGGTCCTCAAAACTGTTACTATTGGAAAGAATGTGACAGTAATAGGTACGGATGTATTTTGGGGATGCAGAAAGTTGAATAAAGTAAGTGGTGGAAATAATATAATGAAGATTGGAGACAGAGCATTTGCCAATTGCGTAAGTCTGAGTAGTATTACAATCTCAGAAACCGTCAGCAGAATTGGTAAACAGGCGTTCTATAACTGTAAAAATCTCAGAACCGTTATTATCAAGACAGGAGTATTATCTAATAAAACTATTGGTGAAAAAGCCTTTGCAGGAACATATAAAAAGCTGACTGTCAAAGTTCCGGCAAAACAGCTGAATGCATACAAGAAGCTTTTAAAATCCAGAGGAATGAGTTCCACGGCGGTCTATAAAAAATAAAGAAAATGGGAATGTCGGAAAAAATTAAGTAAATTTGAGGGAAAACGCACCGAAAAAACAGCATAGAAAAATGCGGATGCAAAACTTCAGATAAGAGAGCTTTGTGTTCCAAGATGAATGTTATTTCTTAAAATAGAACTATCCCGAACAAGCTGCAAAGTGTAAAAACTTGTACTTGCCGGGATAGTTTTATTTAGAGCTGACGGTGTTAAAAATCATTATTAATCAATGGCTCATTTTGATTCAGGCTTCTTTTTTCTTGTAGGAAATATTTCTATAATTGCTTGGGGCAGAAGTTTTCTTTTGAGATACGATAGAAGTATCAGCGGCAGTACTGCGGTCCGCAGCAATCAGCCACACCGCATAGAAAGCCGAGATCAGACAGACCCACACACCGGACAGTCCACAGTACATATAAAGGATCAGAGAAAGAGCAGCACCTGCATGGAAAGACAGCAGTGTCATTCCGTAGAATTTCGCCTTATCACGCTGTGCGTCATCTTTTTTCATAAGAAACTGTGTGACAGCAGTGGTAAACTGGCGGAGATTGTTGGTGGAAAAGATCGTCGAGCTGTTATATCCGCCGGGAGCCTTGAAAGTACACCACTGGAAAGGCATTGCGAAGAATACCGGATAAAGAGCTACGACCGGGCTCATTCTGGCTGGCAGGAAACCAAGCAGCAAAACTGCACAGATATCAATTCCGATACTGATAAAACGAAGATCTGTGGAAAAATGTTCCGGTATCCAGACCGTAAGGATCACAGCTGTCATATAGATCAGAAGTGCGCCCACACGCAGCATCATGTCCGAAAAGTCTCTGCCGATGATATCACGCACAACACCGAGAAGGTTGGCAGTCTGTGCGTTGCCGAAAAGATCGGCTCTTGATACAATGGCGTAAAGCCCCAGATATCCTCCGATAAAAGATAAGGTGTAATGGATCAGAAAACGATATTTCATTTCCGTATGCATATATAAAGATTCCTTTCATATAAAAATGGGCAGCTTTCCGTCTGTATGAAAGTACAGGATATAAGAAGTTTGACAGGTTCTGCCGGACTTTGCCACCCATTATAATACAGTCTGTAAAAAAAATCAAAAATTTTTAAAATTTTTTCTTGCATTTCAGGAAAACAGGTGTTAGTATATATTTCAAGCGCGCA
>OGCO01003297.1_pt1 | contig 19301 bp, 20 predicted proteins | sample 1570171 | NCBI WGS metagenome assembly OGCO01 (sample SAMEA4370583, study PRJEB24528) | human gut metagenome | reverse complement strand
GTCACCGTGCCCACAGTGGAGCGGGGGTTTTTGCTGGTGGTCTTTTGGTCGATGGAGATGGCAGGGGAGAGACCGTCGATGGAGTCCACGTCGGGCTTGTCCATCTGCCCCAGGAACATCCGGGCGTAGCTGGACAGGGACTCCACATACCGGCGCTGTCCCTCGGCGTAGATGGTGTCAAACGCCAGGGAGCTCTTCCCGCTGCCGGACAGGCCGGTGACCACCACCAGCTTGTCCCGTGGAATTTCCACGTCGATGTTTTTTAGGTTGTTGGCGCGTGCGCCTTTGACAATAATGCGATCTTGCATAATGATTCAAATTCCTTCTTTGGGACGGCATATATTACGACTGTCCCTTCAGCTCGATGATCTGATCTCGCAGAGCGGCGGCCAGCTCGAACTCCAACCGGCTGGCGGCCTCCTTCATGGCTTTCTCTAGCTGGGCAATGTGAGCGGCACGCTCTTGTGCGGTGAGCTTGCCCTTCTTGTGGCTTTCTTCCACTGGCTTGCTCAGCTCCAGCAGATCTCGGATGTCCTTTTGGATGGTCTTGGGCACGATGCCGTGGGCCTTGTTGAAGGCGTCCTGCTTGGCACGCCGCTCCTCTGTGACCGTGATGGCCCGATCCATAGACGGCGTGATCTTGTCAGCGTACAGGATGACCATGCCGTCCGCGTTTCGAGCGGCGCGGCCGATGGTCTGGATGAGGGCGGTCTCGCTGCGCAAAAAGCCCTCCTTGTCCGCGTCCAAAATGGCCACCAGGGACACTTCCGGCAAGTCCAACCCCTCTCGGAGCAGGTTGATGCCCACCAGCACATCAAAGACGCCCAGACGCAGGTCCCGGATGATCTCCGTCCGCTCAATGGTCTTGATGGAGTGGTGCATATACTTGGCCTTCACGCCGGCCTTGATGAGATATTCGGTCAAATCCTCCGCCATCTTGATGGTCAGCGTAGTCACCAGCACCCGTTCCTTTCGCGCGGAGCGGGCTTGAATTTCTGCCAGCAGGTCGTCGATCTGCCCCTGCACCGGACGCACTTCGATGAGCGGGTCCAGCAGCCCAGTGGGACGGATGATCTGTTCCACCAGCTGGCCGGAGCGTTCCCGCTCATAGGCGCCAGGGGTGGCGGAGACATAGACCACCTGGTTCAGCCGCTGCTCAAATTCCTCGAATTTCAGCGGCCGGTTGTCATAGGCGCAGGGCAGCCGAAAGCCGTAGTCCACCAACGTGGTCTTTCTGGCTCGGTCGCCATTGTACATGGCTCGCACCTGGGGCAGGGTCACATGGGACTCGTCGATAAACAGCAAAAAGTCATCGGGAAAGTAGTCCAATAGGGTCATCGGCGGGGAACCGGCAGGCCGCTCCGCAATGACTCTGGAATAGTTTTCAATGCCTTGGCAGTACCCCAGCTCCCGGATCATCTCCATGTCGTACTGGGTGCGCTGCCGGATGCGCTGCGCCTCAATGGCCTTGCCCTGGCTCTGGAAGAACTCCACCTGCTTCCACATCTCGTCCTCGATCTCTGCCAGCGCCCGTGCCAGCTTGTCCTTGGTGGTGACGTAGTGGCTGGCGGGGTAGATGGCCACGTGGTTCAGGATGCGCACCGGCGCACCGGTGACCACGTTGATCTCGCTGATGCGATCCACCTCGTCCCCCCAGAACTCCACCCGGATGGCGTGTTCCTTGGCGTAGACCGGGTAGATCTCCACCGTGTCCCCCCGCACCCGGAACATATTCCGGTCGAAAGCGATGTCGTTGCGCTCGTATCGGATTTCGATGAGCTTCTTCAGCAGGGCGTCCCGGTCGTACTCCATCCCAGTGCGCAGACTGATGACCATGTTCTTGTAGTCGATGGGGTTGCCCAGACCGTAGATGCAGCTGACGGAGGAGACCACGATGACATCCCGCCGCTCAAAAAGGGCGGAGGTGGCGCTGTGGCGCAGACGGTCGATCTCCTCGTTGATGCTGGCGTCCTTCTCAATGAAGGTGTCTGTGTGGGGGATGTATGCCTCCGGCTGATAGTAGTCGTAGTAGGAGACGAAATATTCCACCGCATTGTCCGGGAAAAACTCCTTGAACTCCGCACAGAGCTGGGCGGCCAACGTCTTGTTGTGAGCCAGCACCAGCGTAGGACGCTGCACCCGTTCAATGACCTTGGCCATGGTGAAGGTCTTGCCGCTGCCGGTGACCCCCTGTAGGGTCTGTTCGTCCAGCCCTAGCTCGATGCCGTTGGCAATGGCGTCGATGGCCTCCGGCTGATCGCCAGAGGGTTCAAACGGGCTGACAACTTTGAATTCGGGCACGAGAAAACACCAGCCTTTCAAACTAGAGTAAATGCGACGCATCAGAACCGATTCAGTTCCCCCGTCTGCGCCAAAGAAACGTAGTCGCCATCGCAGAAGATCAGGTGATCCAACAGTTCGATGTCCAGTCGATCCAACATCTTGCGGCAGGCCAGAGTGGTCTCATGATCTGCATAGGAGGGCTGGGTGGAGCCTACCACATGACAGTGAGCCAGCACCACCGCAGAAGCCCGGTAGCGCAAGGCGATGGCTGTTACCTGACGGGGGAGCAGAGCACAGGAGGTCAAGTCCCCCTCGTCCAGCAGGTCGCAGCCCAGCACCTTCCCGTTGGCGTTCATACACAACAGATAAGACATCTCGTTCCGGGCGCCGAAGAAGTAAGGACGCAGCCAATCGGCGTAATCCATGGTGTCCCGCAGCACATTGCCAGTAGAGGAACGGTCGATGTGATACCGACGGGCGATCTGCGGCAGCATGTGGATGAGCAGCGCGGTGTGTTCCCCCACACCGGGAACCTGCATCAGGTCGGAGACTGAGGCGTCGAACACGCCGGATAGGGAGCCGAAATGCTCCATCAAACGGTGTGCCAGAGGGTTCACATCCCCTTGCGGGATGGCGTAGAAAAGTAGAAGTTCCAACAGCTCGTGATTCTCAAATGCCACCTCGCCGTTGCGGAGAAATCGGTTCTTCAACCGCTGCCGATGTCCCACATGACAGTTCTTCTTTTCGTTCAAGTCTGCTACTCCCTTTCTCTTTCAATACAATGGACAGCGGTTATTGCTCTGCGCCGTACTGCCGCAGATAGGCTTCCATGCGCTCCTTCATGGCGTGGTCGATATAGACCTTGCCGTCGATGGGGCGTTCATAGAGGAAGTCGATGATGTCCCGCACCGTGACGATGGGGTGGACGTCAATGCCGTACTCCTGCCGCAGCTCGTCCAGGGTAGAGCAGCTGCCGCTGCCCCGTTCCATCCGGTCTACCGAGACGAACAGACTGGAGATCTTCACAGGCGCTACCTTCTCAAACAGGGCGATGGATTCCCGTACGGCGGTGCCAGCGGTAACGACATCCTCCACAATGGCGATCACGTCGCCGGCCTGAGGCTGATAGCCCACCATGAAGCCGCCCTCGCCGTGATCCTTCACCTCTTTCCGGTTGAAGCAGTAGGGGAGGTCACGGCCGTAGTTGCGATACAGGGAGGCGGCGGCGGAGACAGCCAGGGGGATGCCCTTGTAGGCAGGGCCGAAGAGGGCGGTGGTGTCCGCAGGCAGATGCTCCTGGAGGCAGGCGGCATAATAGTCGCCCAGACGGGCGGCCTGAGCGCCGGTCTTATAGTTGCCGGTGTTGATAAAATAGGGGGTTTTCCGACCGGATTTGGTCGTGAAATCCCCAAAGGTCAATACGCCGGAGCGTACCATAAAGGTGATGAATTCCTCTTGATAAGTCATAAAAATACCTCTTTCTCCGTTTGAAAAAAGGGCAAACGGGTCTGTCCGTGGGTCATGTCACAGCTCATTATAGCATCATCTATTTTAATAGACAAGACAGAGCGTTAGAAATGCTTTCCTAGAAAAGGGAAAACTCCCCTGCTGGAGCAGGGGAGTTTGATGATAGATGTGATATAGGTATTACTTGTCGACCACGGGGATTTCAGTGGTATCCACTTCATGCAGATTAGCCAGATAATACTTGGTATCCTTTGCGATGGTGCCAGACAGCGCCAGGACAGCCACCAGGTTGGGGATTGCCATAAAGGCGTTGAGGATGTCGGCGATGTTCCAGACCAGATCCAGAGCAACAACGGGAGCGATGACGATAACTGCGATGTAGAGCAGCTTGTAGGGCAGCAGAGCCTTCTTGCCGAACAGGTATTCGGCGCAGCGTTCACCATAATAGGACCAGCCCAGGATGGTGGAGTAAGCGAAGCAGATGATGCCGATGACCAGAATGATGGGGCCAAGGACGGGAATCTGAGAGAAGGCTGCGGTGGTCATCTGACCGCCGTTTTTGATGGTGGACATATCAATGCCATTGTCACGCATGATGGTGGTGACCAGAACCAGACCGGTCATCAGGCAGACAACAACGGTATCCCAGAAGGTGCCGGTTGCGGAGACCAGAGCCTGACGGACAGGGTTACGGGTCTGTGCAGCGGAAGCGACCAGGGGAGCGGAGCCCAGACCGGATTCGTTGGAGAACAGGCCGCGGGCAATACCGTAACGAGCAGCCATCATGATGCCCTGACCGACCAGGCCGCCAGCGACTGCGCCGGGCTTGAATGCCAGGGTGCAGATGGTCTTGATCGCGGGGATCAAAGTATCATGGTTCATGCCCAGAATGATAATGCAGCCCAGGACATAGAAGACAGCCATGAAGGGAACCAGCTTTTCACAAACGGTAGCGATGGACTTGATGCCGCCCAGAATGACGACAGCGGTGATGACGCCAAAGACGATGCCGATGCCCAGACGGGGAGTGGGGATAAAGTTGATGTTGTTTTCGATGACTTCTGCGATGGCGTTGATCTGAGTTGCGTTACCGATGCCGAAGGAGGCGAAGGTTGCGAAGAAAGCGAACAGAATGCCCAGCCACTTCATGTTCAGACCACGTTCCAGAGCGTACATTGCGCCGCCCTGCATACGACCGTCTGCGCTCTGCACACGGTATTTCACGGCGATCAGGGATTCAGAATACTTGGTGGCAATGCCGAATACGCCGGTCAGCCAGCACCACAGGACAGCGCCAGGGCCGCCGATGAAGATCGCAGTGCCCACACCGATGATGTTGCCGGTGCCGATGGTGGAGGCCAGTGCGGTGGTCAGAGCCTGGAACTGGCTGACATCACCGGGGGCATCGGGGTCCTTGGTGAAGGAGAGCTTGATGGCGGTGCCGAGCTTTCTCTGAATGAAACCGGTTCGTGCTGTCAGGAACAGGTGAGTGCCGAACAGCAGGACGATCATGGGGATGCCCCATACCTGGCCGTCAAGCCAACTTATAAAGTTGCTAAAAGCTTCCATAGATTACATCCTTTCCTTTACTTACTTTGAAAACCTACTCTTTCTTTATGCTCTATCAATTAGACCGCACTTCCACCGCCTCAGGACGTCCCGGTAGGGGAGCGGGGAAAGGGGCTAACAGGATAGCCTGGTAAAGGGTGCGCTGCCTTTCGTGAAGCGTAAAAGAAAAACGCAGCGCTGGCCTGGGATGGCGAACGCTGCATCAAAGGAAAAGGAAGCATGAAAAAATCCGTTGCCGTATCCATCCTGACAACAGAAAAGGGGGTTCACGCTCTGTCCTTTTGCCTGAGAGTTTGACGCGATCTCGCCTTGCACCTTCGGCCTCCGCAAGGGGTCTTGCGGACTTCTCCAGAGAGTCATCTGTTCACAGTCCTCCGGTTCGTCCTTGAACCGACCTGAGAGATTTTCTCCTTCGGTAGAACAGCGATATGAAATCGCGCTGTCATTCTCCTGCAAACATCAACTGACGTGTGATTGTTTATAGTATAAACGATTGGTGCAGGAAATGCAAGATGTTTTTCGATTTTTTTGCAGAACGCCAGAAAAAAGTAGGCGAATCCCCTGTGGAAACTGGGGAAACGGCATGGAAATGACGGGGAAAATGAATCGTTTTTTCTGAATAAATGCAGAAAGGACATTTGTCCGCCCAGAAATTCGGCACTTTTTTTTCCGCTTCATCTTGCATAATCCGGCAAAATCCGCTATCATGGTTTCCAGTATTAAAGTGAGCGGAAAGTGAGGCATTCACCCATGAAAACACCCTTTGTAACCAAAGATCAGCTGGAGGCGATCTGCCAGCAATATCCCACCCCCTTCCACCTCTACGATGAAGCTGGCATCCGCCAGACCGCGCGGGAAGTGAACCAGGCGTTTGCCTGGAACCCAGGCTTTCGGGAATATTTCGCCGTCAAGGCCACACCGACCCCCGGCATCCTCAAGGTGCTGAAAGAAGAAGGCTGCGGTGTGGACTGCTCCTCGCTGACCGAGCTGATCATGAGCGACAAGTGCGGTTTCACCGGCCACGAGATCATGTTCTCCTCCAATGAGACTCCGGCGGAAGAATATGTCCAGGCGGACAAGCAGAACGCCATCATCAACCTGGATGACTTCACCCACATTGACTTCCTGAAAGAGACCATCGGTTATATCCCCGAAACCATCTCCTGCCGCTACAATCCCGGCGGCGTGTTCACCCTGGGGGAGAGCGAAGAAGGCTTCCAGGTCATGGATAACCCCGGCGAGGCCAAGTACGGCTTCACCAAGGAACAGATCATCGAGGGCTACAAGAAGCTCAAGTCCATGGGCGCAAAATATTTCGGCATCCACGCCTTCCTGGCCTCCAACACCATTTCTGATGATTACTATCCCACCCTGGCTGGTGAGCTGTTCCAGCTGGCGGTGGAACTGAAGGAAAAGACCGGCTGCCACATCAAGTTCATCAACCTGTCCGGCGGCGTGGGCGTCCCCTATCGTCCAGAGCAGCGCAAGAACGACATCGCAGCCATCGGCGCTGGCGTCAAGGAACAGTATGAGAAGATCCTGGTGCCCGCTGGGATGGGCGACGTGAGCATCTACACGGAAATGGGTCGCTTCATGCTGGCACCCCACGGCCTGCTGGTCACCCGTGCCATCCATGAGAAGCACATTTATAAGGAATACATCGGCGTAGACGCCTGCGCAGCCAACCTGATGCGTCCGGCTATCTATGGCGCATACCATCATATTACGGTCATGGGCAAGGAAACAGAACCCTGCGACCACAAGTACGACGTGGTCGGCTCCCTGTGCGAGAACAGCGACAAGTTCGCCATCGACCGGATGCTGCCTAAGATCGACAGGGGCGACCTGCTGGTCATCCACGACACCGGCGCACACGGCTTTGCCATGGGCTATAACTACAATGGCCGTCTGCGCAGCGCAGAGATCCTGCTGAAAGAGGACGGCTCCACCAAGATGATCCGCCGGGCGGAGACCATCGACGATTACTTTGCTACCCTGATCTGGGATTGAGCGAAAGAAAACCGCACCATAAAAGCGTGTATCCCTTCGTTGGGATGCACGCTTTTTTTCGCGCATCATTTCTCCACAAAAGAACCCGGTCTATTCCAATGGAAAATGAGTGAGAACGCCCACAGACAAAAGGGATAGGACGGGGTATAATGACCCTATCATCCTGAAGAGAAAGAGAAGAACGACCATGAAACAACATCATCGCATGGCCTTGGGCTATTGCATCACCATCCTGGGCGGCATCTGCTGGGCCATCGGCGGTGCCTGCGGCCAGACCCTGTTTGAACAAAACAGCATCACCTCCGATTGGGTCGTCCCCATCCGCCTGCTGCTGGCGGGCACGCTCCTGGTGCTCTTTTCCGCCCTGTCCGGAAAACACCCCATGGCGGTGTGGCAGGACAAAAAGAACTACCCGCCCCTCATCGCCTTCGGCCTCATCGGCTCCGCCCTCTGCCAGTACGGCTACTACACCTCCATCCAGTACTCCAACGCCGCCTTCGCCACGGTGCTCTCCTACACCGCGCCAGTGATGATCCTGGTCTATACCGTCGTGAAGGAGCGCCGTGCCCCCAGAGTGTACGAACTGGTGGCAGTGCTGCTAGTGGCCTTGGGTGCGTTCAGCTGTGCCACCCAGTTCAAATTGGGTGCTCTGCACATTGCCCCTCCGGCGCTCATCTGGGGCCTGCTCTCTGCCGTGGCCTTTGCCTTTTACACCATCACGCCGCAAAAGCTCATCCGGGAGTATTCCCTCCTGCCCATCGTGGGCTGGGGCATGATCCTGGGCGGCATCGTCCTGGCCCTTCTCTGCCGGCCGTGGACGGTAGCGGTCACCGTCAACGCCCACCTGTTCATCATGCTGGCCGGCGTTATTTTCCTGGGCACCATCTGTTCCTTCTGCTTCTACCAGGCCGGTGTCAGCATCGTCGGCGGCCTGGCCGGCAGCATCCTGTCCGCAGCGGAGCCGGTGACCTCGGTCATCATCTCCACTTTATTGCTCCATGTCATGTTCACACCCTTTGACCTGGCGGGCTTCGTCATGATCTTGACCGCCATCCCCATGATCGCCATGGGGGAACACTGGAGCGAAAAACACGCGGCATCTCTGAGCAAATAAACAAAAAACATCCGAACTGGTTCAAACCAATTCGGATGTTTTTTTTTAGAAACACTGTATAACCATGCAGCACTTTCTGATGTTTTTGTATCTTCTTACAACAGCTCCGCCTGTACCCGACCCGTCCAATCGGTGGCCTGCTTGCCATCGCAAAATTCCGCGCAGGTCATCAGGGTCGCGCCGATGTTGGCCATGTCCACCATGTTGGCCTGCTGAATTTCTTCACTGTTGGAGGAACAGCAGTCGGTGAGGATGCCTACATTATAATCAAGGGACAACCCGTCATAACAGGTGGTGCGGATGCAGTTGGGGGTGGTGGTGCCGGTGAGATAGAGGGTGCGCACCCCCAGGCGGCGGAGGATCAGATCCAGCTCCGTCTGGAAGAAGGCGGAGAACCGAGGTTTCAACACCACATAGTCCCCCTCCTGAGGCGTGACCTCCGGCGGCGTCTCCACCGAACCGGGGCCAGTGCTGCCAGGCGCCAAGGGTTTCCCGCCAGCCTGCCAGCCAGGATAGCGGCAGGCTTCCACGTCGCTGCCGTTGGCACGATAGGCCCGGTGGATGAAAAACACCGGCACGCCTGCTTCCCGTGCGTAGGCGATGGCCTGTCCACAGGCGGGCAGAGTGGCCGCTGCCCCACGGATGCACAGGGGGGAGCTTTCATCAATAAAGCCGCGTTCCAGGTCGATGACCAGCAGAGCGGCACGTTCTTCTTGTCGATTCATCGCTGATATTCAAACTCCAAGTCATACATGATAACGGTGTCGCCATCCTGAACGCCCATGGCCTCCATCTTGTCAAAGAGACCGGACTCCCGCAGTTGCTTATCCAGCCAGTTCCGGGACTCGAAATCGTTCAGGTTGGTGCAGGCCAACAGATGCTCCAGCCAGGGAGCTTCCACGAACCAGTAATGGTCTTCTACCTCGATGGAGACCTCGGCAGAGGTGTCCACCTTGGGCATGGGCGGCACATAATCCGCCTCGTACACCTTCACCGGCGGCAGCTCCGCCAGCTTGGCGGCGATGGCCTGGATGAGGGGCTTCACCCCCTGATGGGTGGCGGCGGACAGGGAGAAGTAGGGGAGACCCAACCCTTCCACGTGCTCCTTCAGGGCGTCTGCGCCCTCCTGGTCAAAGAGCAGGTCGGTCTTGTTGCCGCAGACGATCATGGGACGGGAGGCCAGCTCCGGAGAATACTCCTTCAGCTCGGCGCAGATGGCTTCAAAATCCTCCACCGGGTCACGCCCTTCACTGCCGGAGGCGTCCACCAGATGGACCAGCAGACGGCACCGGTCGATGTGCCGCAAAAAGTCGTGGCCCAGGCCAGCCCCTTCGCTGGCGCCCTCGATGATGCCGGGGATGTCCGCCATGACGAAGCTCACCCCTTCGTCCACATAGACCACGCCCAGGTTGGGCATGAGGGTGGTGAAGTGGTAGTTGGCGATCTTGGGATGGGCCTTGCTGACCACGCTCAGCAGGGTGCTCTTGCCCACGTTGGGGAAGCCCACCAGACCCACGTCTGCCAGCAGCTTCAGCTCCAGCACCACGTCCCGGCTCTGGCCGGGCAGGCCAGCCTTGGCGAAACGAGGCGCCTGACGGGTGGGGGTGGCGAAATGCTGGTTGCCCCAGCCGCCTCGGCCGCCCCGTGCCAGCACGTAGCGCTCGCAGCCAGACATATCCTGAATGATCTGCTGGGTCTCAGCGTCCCGGATGACGGTGCCCTCCGGCACTCGAATGATAAGGTCTTTGCCGTCCTTGCCGGTACGGCGTGCACCGGAGCCGTCTGCGCCGTTCTCGGCCACGTATTTGCGTTTATAGCGGAAGTCCATCAGGGTGGACAGGTTCCGGTCAGTGACCAGCACGATACTGCCGCCCCGGCCGCCGTCGCCGCCGTCCGGGCCGCCGTTGGCCACGTATTTTTCCCGGTGGAAGGCCACCGCCCCGTTGCCGCCGTTGCCGGCGCGGACGGTGATCCGGGCAGTATCTACAAAGGGAGCTGCCATAGTGTATCCTCCTTCTATCAGTGGTGGGGGTGGATGCGGCTCAGATCTGAACCAGGTCGCTCAGCTCCAGATAGGGCTGTTTGGTGACCAGGATGATGGAGTAGTTGATGCCCGGGTCCATCAGGACGGTCACGTTCTCCCCCTGGCAGACGGCGTTCAGGTTCACAGAGCCGTCCTCGGGGGGCAGGTTGTTGGGCACGCCGTTGGCCAGAAATTCGTCGATGGTGCAGACCGCCCGGCCGAAGGTCACCTGATCCGGTTCCACTTCTTCTTCGATCTCCACGCTGGTGATCTGCATCGCATGGCTCAGGACGCGGGCGATGTCCACGCAGTCCATGCCGTTGTCCAGCATATAGCCTTTATAGTAGTTGAGGTAACCGCCTACATTGAGCTTTTCTTCTTCAATCTTCTTCATAAACAAGCACTCCTATACGAGAAATAGGGGGGAGGTACAAGGAAAAAAGCGCCCCAAATCTCAGATTTGGGGCGCTTTTGCAGCAGTAATTACTGAGCGACCTCCACGATGGAGACCTTCTTGCGATCCTTGCCGTAGCGTTCAAACTTAACGGTACCGTCCTTCAGAGCGAACAGAGTGTCGTCCTTACCCTTGCCCACGTTGGTGCCGGGATGGATCTTGGTGCCGCGCTGACGAACCAGGATGTTGCCAGCCAGAACGAACTGGCCGTCGCCACGCTTCACGCCCAGGCGCTTGGATTCGGAATCTCGACCGTTACGGGTGGAGCCAACGCCCTTCTTATGTGCGAAAAACTGGATGGAAATCAGCATAGGTTGTTACACCTCCATTATCGTAAAGTTAGGGGGTGTGGTGACGATCTCACTCCGGGTCGTTATCCTCCGGGGAATCATCCACCACTTGGAAAAAATCGGGGTATGCCTGATGAAGCTCTGCGAAGTAGACCATCAACCCTGCCAGCAGATTCTGACAGGTGGCCTCATCGGTCACAGAGAGTCCCCCAGGCAAATGGAAGGACAGCCAGGCGTTGTCCGGATCCACCCGCACGGCGGCGGCCAGACCCAACACATCGTTCACCGTGGCGTTGACCAGATTGACGGCGCTGGAGACAGCGGCGCAGACGATGTCCTCTCCCTCTTCGGCGTAGCCGCTGTGGCCACGGACCTCGAACGAGACGATCCGGTCTCCCTCCATGGAAAATGCGACAGTGGTCATAGCATTAAGCTACAACGATCTTACCAATGGTAACCTTGGTGTAGGGCTGACGATGGCCCTGACGCTTGCGGTAACCCTTCTTAGGCTTATACTTGAAGATCCGGATCTTCTTGCCCTTGCCGTTCTTGACGACGCTGGCTTCGACCTTAGCGCCTGCTACGACGGGGGTGCCGAAAGTAGCGGTCTCGCCGTCGATGATGGCCAGGACCTGGTCAAAAGTCACGGAATCGCCGGCCTCTACGGGCAGCTTTTCGATAAACAGGGTATCACCCTCAGCTACCTTATACTGCTTGCCGCCGGTCACGATAATTGCGGTCATTGTGGTTGCACCTCTTTCCTTAAATACGGGCTCGCTCTCGTGGGTGTTGGGGCAGCTTGTCCCTCCATGAGGGCATACCTCACCTTAGGAACCCAGTCAAAGCGGCCTTTATAGTATACCAGCGGCAACCAGCCCTGTCAAGGTTAAAATTCCGTGAAATGCTTGCGCCAGAAGGGAAAAGTGGGTATAATAACAAAAAAATCATGGGGAAAGGATACGCTGATATGAAAAAACGGTTTCGGAAGATCACAGCCCTTCTCTTGACCTTGGCTTTGGTCTGTTCCCTGCTGCCGGGGACGGTGCTGGGTGCCGATCAGACGGTCAACACCAGCATCTCAGCAGCCAGCCAGGACAAGACCCTGCGCGTCCTGGCGGTGGGCAACAGCTTCAGTGTGGACAGCCTGCAATACCTGTACCAGATGGCCAAGAGCGCCGGGTATGAGCTGGTCATCGGCAACCTGTACCACGAGAAGAGCAGCCTGGCCGAGCACTGGAGCAGGCTGAACAGCCAGGAAAAGGGCTATACGTATTATAAAGTCAGCGCCGACACCAACGGCGCATGGAGCAGCCAGGGCAACAAGAGCATTGACTACGCGGTCAAGGACGAGCCGTGGGATCTCATCACCCTCCAGCAGGCCAGCGGTGTGTCCGGCGTGCCCAGCAGCTACTACTCCGTGAAGCGGTGGGACTGCGTGAACATCGGCAAGAGCGTGACCCTGACAGGGCAGACCGCCACCACGACCGCTACCGCAGCCACCATGGAGGAAGCGGTGGTGCAGCAGCTGAGCGAGTCGGTTCAGCCGGCTGTGGAGGAATCCATCGAACCGGTGGAAGTGCAAGAGGAAACACCCACCCCGTCGGAAGGGGACACATCCGCAGAACTCACTGACACCGGAACCGGGGACGGCTCTGCATCCACCTCTGCCACGGAACCGGTGGAACCCACCGAGCCGACCGAGCCGGTTCAGCCGCCGGCAAAGCGGAGTGAGCAGACCATCACCTGCGGCATCAACAGCTGGGGCGAGAGCAGCAGCGTCTCCTTGAAGGCGTCGGCACAGACCGCCTTGACCTATAGCTCCTCCAACCCCAAGGTGATGACGGTGGACGAGACCGGTCGCGTCACCTTCCTGCGCACTGGCAAAGCGGTCATCACCATCACCGCGGCACAAAGCGAGGAATATTATGGCGCCCGGTGCCAGGTCACCATGACCTGTGAGCGGTTCAACCTGACCAGCAGCCTACAGAAAAAGCTGAAAAGCTACTGCTCCAATAAAAAGGTGAAGTTTGGTTGGAATCTGACCTGGGCCTATGCGCAGCCCAGCCAGTGGAAAAAGAACCAGAGCTTCCTGACCAACTATCAGGACTACTACAACCAGAGCCAGATGACCATGTACGCGGCCATCACCGATACCGTTGCACAGGTAGTCGCTCCGGTGGGCGGCTTTGCAGTGTATATCCCCACCGGCACCGCCATCCAGAACCTGCGCAGCAGCTACGTAGGGGATAAGCTGAACCGAGACGGGGTACACCTGAGCTGGAGCCTGGGACGATACACCGCGGCCATGACTTGGGCGGCAGCGCTGGGCATCGACGTGAACCAGATCACCTACCGTCCCAGCGGCAGCAATACCGTTTCCGCGTTGGATGTGTCCGCTGTACGTGCCAGCGTCACCGACGCCATGCAGACCCCGTTGGCACTGACCAATTCCAGCTACACTATAACGCCCACCCTGAACAATACGGAAAAGGTCACACTGACCAATGAAGCAGGCGGCGTGCGCCTGACCTGGAAGAAGGCCGCTAACGCCACCGGCTACCGCATCTGGCGGAAGACAGAGAACGGGAGCTTCAAGGAGCTGCCCAAGATCACCAGCGGGAAGACCACCACCTATTTGGATACGGCGGTACAGAAGAAGTCCGGCGTCACTTACACCTATTCCATCCGAGCGGTCTCCGGCAGCTATATGGCACCGGCCAACCAGCGCAAGGCCATCCTCCGCCTCAGCTCTGCCGGGGAAGTGGCCTCCAACGAGAAGACGGGCATCAAGCTCACCTGGAGCAAGGTGGCCGGTGCGGAAGGCTATCGGATCTACCGTGCCGACAGCGCAGGGGAAGAGACCGTGCTGAAAACGGTGAAGAGCACCGTGACTACGTACACCGATAAGACGGTGGCAAATGAGAACGGCAAGAGCTACACCTACACCGTCCAGCCCTATTCCGGCCAGTGGGATGGCCCTTCGGAAGGCGTCAGCACCGTGCGGCTCACCGGTGTGACCCTGAAAAAAGCGGCCAAAGCGGGTTCCGGCATCAAGCTGACCTGGACACGGAACAGCAAAGCCAAAGGGTACCAGATCTACCGCAAGATGAATGGCGGCAAGTGGACAAAGGTGAAGACCATCACCAAAAACAGCACCTTGACCTACACTGACAAGGCGGTCAGGCGGGGCAAGACCTATTCCTACAAGGTCTGCGCCTACAAAGACGCCGGTACCAGTCTGCTCAGCAACACCAAAACCGTAAAGCGTTAAAAAAGACGTCCCCGACTGCTTTTGCAGTCGGGGACGTTGTTGTGTTTGCAGCATTATTTCACCGGCGTTCCGTCGATGAAGACCGCCTGAACCTTGGCGTTCAGCTCAAAAGGATGTCCCGAGCACAGGACGATATCTGCATCCTTCCCAGGAGTCAGCGACCCCACCCGGTGGGCGATGCCACCCAGCTCCGCCGCCGTCAGGGTAATGGCTTTCAGGGCAGCATCTGCAGCCATTCCCTCTCTGGTGGCCAGGGCAGCGCTCAGGGGCAGATACTGAATGGGCAGTTCCGAGTGGTCGGTGCAGATGGCCACCGGCACACCGGCTTCTACCAGCCGAGCAGCATTGGTCACCCGCTGGTGCGCCAGCTCCGGCTTGGAGCGGTCGCCGATGATGGGCCCCACCACTGCACGGGCACCCTCCCGCGCCAGGATGTCCGCCACCAGATACCCTTCCGTGGCGTGGACCAGCACGTAGTCCAGATGAAACTCCTTGGCGATGCGCAGCGCCGTGGCGATGTCGTCAGCGCGGTGGGCGTGGAAGTGAACGGGGAGCTTCCCCTGCACCACCGGCACCAGGGCTTCCAGCACGGCGTCGTAGTCGGGTGCGTCCTCGTTCTCCGGGTCCGCCTCGTGCTTGGCCACCCGCTCTGCATACTCCAGCGCCTTGCGCAGCTGTTCCCGCATGAGGGCGGCGGTGGCCATCCGGGTGGCGGGGGCTTCGTTGCGGCCGCTGTAGGTCTTTTTGGGGTTCTCGCCCAGCGCGAACTTCATGGCCGCCGGCTCCAGCACCACCATGTCATCCACCCAGCGTCCCACCGTCTTGATGGCAGCGATCTGCCCACCGATGGCGTTGGCGCTGCCGGGACTGGTCAGGACGGTGGTGACACCGGCCTCCCGTGCCTCCTGGAAGCAGTGGTCGAGCGGGTAGAGGGCGTCAATGACCCGCAGCTGCGGGGTGCAGGGGTCGGAGACCTCGTTGCAGTCGTCCTCGTCGTAGCTCAGCCCGTCCGCCAGCAGCCCCAGATGACAGTGGATATCCACGAAGCCAGGCAGCACATACCCGCCTTGGGCGTCTATATCCTGACCGGCCACAGGGGTGGGGCAGTGGCTCATGTCGCCCACCTGGGTGATGACCCCGTTCTCCCAGGCCACAAAGCCCTTGGGGATCTGCGGCCCATCCATGGGACAGACCACTGCGTTGTAAATCATCATAATGGTTTCTCCTCCTGCCGCACCCCTGACAGGATGCGACGAAATTAGAACTTGACAATCATTGGAAAATTGAATATCCTAAAGGTACAGCTCATCCAAATCGCAAGAAAGGGGCGGGAACCGCCTGACCCGGAGTGCCCCTGACCGAGGCTTCTGAGATGCTCCCCTTTGCCGGTGTGACCGGCGGAACGTCCGCTGACGGAGATCAGCGGATCTTTTTTTGCACAGTGGATGAATCAGAAAACAGGCCGCACAGAACGTGCGGCCTGTCGTATTCGTTACGTCAACTATTTCCACCGCTGCCCCGGCGCCCCCGGCGGCTGCGCCCCCGGTCGTTGTACCGGCTGATCTCCGACAGACGGCTCTCCGACTCGGCCATATACTGTTTGAGCTTATCCTCAAAGGTCAGCGGCTCCTTGGGGGCGTTGTTGCGAGGGTTGGCGCCCTTGCTCCGGCCGTCCCGGCTGCCACCACTGCGAGGGGAAGCGCCGTTGTTGCTGCGATAACCGCCGCGGTTGTTCCGATCCCCCCGGTCGCTCCGCTCTCCGCGCTCCTGGGGAGCGCTGCCGCGTCCGCCGGTGCGGGGAGGACGTGGGGACGATGAAGACTGGACGTGTTTGATGGACAGATTGATACGGTCGTTCTGGTCGATATTCATCACCTTGACCTTGACCTCCTGACCTACCGTCAGGAACTCGTTGATGTCACTGACATAGGAATCAGAGATGTTAGAAATATGAACCAGACCGGATTTTCCACCGGGCAGCGCCACGAAAGCGCCGAACTTTGTGATCCCGGTGACCTTGCCTTCCAGGATTGCTCCCACTGCGAACTCCATAAATGAACTGTTTCCTCCCGTGCTGTCTCTCTCTCGTTCGGGCGGCTCGTCTCTCTCACCCGACAGCAAAAATTTTAATTTCTCTCTTTAGTTGGTCGTGTCGTAGAAAATGATCTCCCCCGATTCCACCAGACGCATCCGTTCCTTGGCGATGGCCAGCACCGTATCCGGGTCATTTCGATTTGCGATGTCGGCGGCTAGGCTGGCGTTGGTTGCGGTCTGCTCGTCCACCTGGGTCTGAAGTGCCCGCAGGTCTGCCTCTGCGTTGCGGATCTGGGTGCGTACGCTCAGCAGCAGAATGGCCATGTAGACCCCTAGGATCAAAAGAACAAATTTTGTGATGGTGCCTGACCGCTTGAACTTCAATGCCATTGCCTCCTCTGGATGTGTGCCGGTAGATGCTACGAAGGCAATCCATTTTCCGGAACTTTTTCCTTATTGTAAACCATTCCTTTCGAGAATGGAAGTGGTTTTTGCAAATTTCAGAAAAATTTTTCCCTAATCGGCGGATTGCCGTCAAAGGGAGGAGAATGACCCCCATTGCTTTGGTAAAAATGGTAGCCAAGCGGTAGCAAATGGGCAGCAAATGGGAGGAGAGCAGGGCGAAGTAGCACCAGGCGCCGGTGAGGGCGGCGATGGCGGTGTAGATGCGCACCAGACCACCTGCACTGTCCACCGACCAGAGAAAGAAGGTGACGGTGCAGCACAGCCAGAAGAGCAGATCCAGCACCGACCCCAGCCAGCGCAGAGGGACGCGTACCCGCAGCACCCGGAACAGGTCGTACAGCAGCCCCGCGGCCGCTCCCAGCCCGATGGCGCCCAGCAGTGCCCTGGCCTGATCCGCGACAGAGACCGCCATACTCAGCCCAGCAGCCGGGCGAAGAAACCGCCCCGGGGCGCCTCGTCCTGGAAGGTCAGTGCCTCCACCGTCCCCTCCACCTTCAGGTCGCCGCCCCCCAGGCTCAGGGTCTCGATGTGCAGGTCCTGCCCTCGGACCACCAGCTCGCCCAGGCTGGTGGACAGCACGATGGTGGTCTCGTCGAACCGCTCCACCTCCTCCACCCCGGAGATGGACAGATGCTCCCGATTCTCCAGTGTGATGTGCTGTGGGGCTTTCAGATCAAAATCCCGGTTGTCAAATGCCATGTGTCAAACCCTCCTGTGTCCTTCATGGGATGTTTGTTTCATCCTATGAGAAATGGGACGAGGGTATGCCGGAAAATCTCCTTCCCTTTTGCCCCGCCGCCAGGTATAATAGAGCAACAGACCCAGAAGGAGGAACCGTGAATGAAACAAAAACTAGCCCTTGTCCTGTCCTTAGCCCTAGCCTTAGCCCTCACCGCATGCAGCGCATCCACCCAGCCTCAGACGTCCGCAGAACCTGACCCAGCCAAATCGGCTCCCACCCAGTCTGCTGTGTCCAGCTGTAAGGCGGAAGCGCCCGAGACCTCCCAGACCACCGACGGCCAGGACGTGACCGACGCCTATCGGGATGTGCTCCCTGGCACCTACGTGGACGAGTACGGCGACAAATACACCATCAACCAGGACGGCACCCTGACCTGTGAAGCCACCAACGGGGAGACCGACGAAGGTACCTGGTGGGTGTGGGAAGAGGGGAGCAAGGAGTACCTCTCCATCTACATCAAGAACACGGCACACCCCACCTCTTACACTTTCGAGACCACCGAAGAGGGTGGCATCAGCCTCTTTGACGACACCACCGGCGAGCTGTCCAACCTGTTCACGCCGACCAAATAAGTTTTACAGAACGCTGTGCAAAAAAACGCACACCAGAATTTTCTGGTGTGCGTTTTCTGTTCGGTCAAAGCACTTCCTTGTACATGGCCGGCGCATCGTCCTTCCGAACGTTGTCCGCCACCACAAGCACCTCGACTTTCAAGGTCTTCTGACCAAATTGGATCTCGATGATGTCCCCCACCTTCACGTCATAGGACGCCTTCACCGGACGACCGTTGGCCATGACCCGGCCTGCGTCACAGGCTTCGTTGGCCACGGTGCGCCGCTTGATGATGCGGGAGACCTTCAGATACTTATCTAAACGCATGAGCGATTTCCTCCGTCAGATGAGCGTCACTGGGACACGGCACGCTTGAGCACCTTGCCGGACTTGAACTGTACCGCCTTGGACGCGGGGATGGTCACTTCCTCCTTGGTGCGGGGGTTGCGGCCGATGCGGGGGGCGCGCTCCCGCACTTCAAAGGAGCCAAAGCCCACAAGCTGGACTTTTTCCCCCTCTGCCAGCGCTTCCGTGATCAGATCCAGAGCGACGGTCAGTGCTTCTTCCGAGTGCTTCTTGGATGCGCCCAGCCGTTCTGCCATGGCGCTGACCAGTTCCGTTTTATTCATCGTTCCATTCTCCTTTGTGTTTCATGGGGTTATGGGGTGAAGTTATGGGTTTGTATCGTCTAATGTGTGCTTAGCGTCCTTCCAAAGGGCCACCAGCTCGTCCACTGAGCAGGCGTCCAATGCCTGTCCCCGTGCCTGACTGAGCTGTTCCACCTGCCGGAAGCGCCGGATGAATTTCTCTGTGGCGGCGTTCAGCGCGTCCTCCGGGTCCACCCCCATAAACCGGGCGGTGTTCACCGAGGCGAAGAGCAGGTCGCCGTATTCCTCCATCATGTGCTCCAGGTTGCCCTCTGCGATGGCCTCTTCCAGCTCGCCCAGCTCCTCGTGAACCTTCTCCAGGGTCTGTTGGGTGTTCCCCCAGTCAAAATGCGCCTTGGACACCTTTTTCTGAAACTTAT
>OGCO01003293.1_pt1 | contig 19336 bp, 18 predicted proteins | sample 1570171 | NCBI WGS metagenome assembly OGCO01 (sample SAMEA4370583, study PRJEB24528) | human gut metagenome | reverse complement strand
CCGCAGCCGCCGGAGCGGTGCTTAAGCCGTAAGGCGGGAATTATGCGGTGTTGCCATAGGAATAATTTCCGGTATTGTGTGCAAAAGCCCTCTGCTGTAAGGCGGGGGCCTTTTTGTATGCAGGTATAGCAAAGCGGGCGGCCAAATGGGCACACATTTTGGCTGAAACGACTGTTTTGTGCAAAAAGCCTTTGCAGCGTTTGCGCTTTTGGAGACAGTATGCTATAATAACCTATAATGTGTGTAGTATACCCTGCATACAATACTGATAACGCTGCCGCACAGGCAGCCAAAAAACAAAAGAAAGAGTTGATGGTTCTCCAATGGACGATGGCAGTAGTATATTTATGATCACCGCACTGATCGTTTTGATCATGTTGTCGGCCTTTTTTTCGGCATCGGAAACAGCATATTCCTCGCTGAACATGATCCGCTTAAAAAGCCGCGCGGAGGATGGCGATAAGCAGGCAGCCAAGGTTCTGGCCCTGGCTGAACGGTATGACAGCCTGCTGAGCACCATTCTGATCGGCAACAACATTGTAAACATCGGTGCGTCTTCGCTTGCAACGGTGCTGTTCAGCCGGTTGTTGGGCAATGCTTACGGCCCCACGGCTTCCACCATTGTCATGACCTTACTGGTTTTGACGTTTGGCGAAATCACCCCCAAAAGCATGGCGAAGGAAATGCCGGAATCCATTGCAATGGCCTTTGCGCCGGCGCTTGGTGCCCTTGTGGCGGTATTTGGGCCGCTGAACTTTATTTTTGGCAAATGGAAAAACTTTTTGGCCAGCCGCTTTTATACCGACGAAAAGGACACCATTACCGAAGGTGAGTTGGTAACCATGGTGAGCGAAGCCGAAAAAGACGGTGAGCTGACCAACCGCGAAAGCGAGCTGATCCGCAGCGCCATTGAATTTGACGATGTGGAAGCCCAGGACGTTCTGACCCCGCGCGTGGATGTGATCGCCGTGGCGGATGATACCCCCATGGACGAAGTGACCGAAACTTTTGCCGACAGCGGCTATTCCCGCCTGCCGGTATACCACGAAACCATTGATAACATCATTGGCGTGGTACATGAAAAAGACTGTTTTGCCGCCATGCGCAAGGGCGATGAAGATGTCAAGCTGGAAAGCCTGATCGGCCCCACGCTGTACACAACCAGCGTGACCCCCATCTCCGCTTTGCTGCGCACTTTGCGGGAAAGCAAGCACCATATGGCAGTTGTGGTGGATGAATACGGTGGCACTGCGGGCATCATCACGCTGGAGGATATCCTGGAAGAGCTGGTTGGCGAGATCTGGGATGAACATGATGAAGTGGTGGAGGATATCCGCCAGCAGAGCGATGGCAGCTGGCTGATTGCCGGCGGTGCCAGCGTGGACGATGTGGCCGAGGAGCTGGATATCCGCGACAAAGAGGAAATCGACGCGGTGGCCATCGGCGGCCTGGTGCAGGAAAAGCTCAGCCGCCTGCCTAAAGTGGGTGACCATTTTGTGTGGGGCAGCTTTGACGGTACCGTGACCCGTGCCACCAACCGCCGCGTGCAGGAAGTACGCCTGGTAAGCCGCCCGACGGAGCCGGAAACCAAAAAGCCGGACCGCCGCGACCGCGACAAAGACTGAGAACGCGATAAATGATGCAACAGAGAACCTGGGAAGAACAAACTTCCCAGGTTCTTTTTTGTGGATTTTTGAGGCGGGTTCTGGTATGATGGAGATAGGAGTTAGTCAAAAATAACGCAGGGGTCTGAGGAGGGAGCGTTTATATGGAAGTACAGGAATTTGGCAAACAAAACAGCCGCAAAATTATGCTGCTGCCTGGCAACATGATGAGCTGGCGCCAGTTTGAAGCGGTGATTCCGCTGCTGGAAAAGCAGTACCATGTGATCGACACTTTTGCCCCTGACCCGGAAGCAAAGGTGGCCATCTGGTACGGTTCCAACGAGCCGAACATGAAAAAAGCGATGCAGAAATTAAAACGCGCCTATCCCAACGCGCAGGACCACCCCTTTGCCGGGTACGGCCACGGCGACATCATTGGCCACCCGGATGTGATGGCAAGGGACATCATCGCCTTTATGAAAAGCTGACGCTCGGCGAGGTATCCGGCACGGCGCATTGCAACCCATTGACGCGGTAGGAAATGGTGGTATAATTAAATTTCAGGCAACAAAACAGGGGGATTTGCGCATGATATATCTGGATTATTCGGCCAACACGCCGGTGGACCCCCGTGTGCTGGAAGTATACTGCCGCACCGAGCAGAATTTTATCGGCAACCCCAATTCCACCCACTGCGCCGGGCAGGCCGCCCGGCAGGAGATGGACCGTGTGACCGGCCTGATTGCGGCACAGCTGGGGGTGCTGCCGGAGGAAATCATTTATACATCCGGCGCAACGGAAGCCAATAACCTTGCCTTAAAGGGCACGGCCCGCGCGGCCCGGCATGTGGGGCGGCATATCATCTCCACCCCGCTGGAGCATTCCAGCGTGGGGGCAACATTGACGGCCTTGCAGCAGCAGGGGTACGAGATCGATCTGCTGAACATTGGCCGGGATGGCAGAATTGACCTGGAACAGCTGGAAGAGCTGCTGCGCAAGGATACCGTACTGGTTTCCATCTGCGGGGTGGACAGTGAACTGGGCACCGTGCAGCCGGTGCGGGAGATCGCCGCGCTGGTGCACCGCTGCCCCAACTGCCGCCTGCATGTGGATGCCACCCAGGCCGTGGGTAAAACGGCCCTCTGGCTGGACTGCGTGGATACCATGAGCTTTACCGCCCACAAGTTTTACGGCCCCAACGGCATTGGCGTGCTGTACAAGCGCAAAGGGCTGGTGATCGAACCCCAGATGGACGGCGGGGCCAGCACTACCATTTACCGCAGCGGCACCCCCACCCTGGGCCTTGCCGCGGCTTTGCAGGCGGCGCTGGCCCTTGCGCTGGATGAACAGCCCCAGCGCTGCGCCCATGTGCAGGCGCTGCACGATGCCCTGTGCGCAGAGCTGCAAAAGCGCCCCGGCGTGCGCATCAACAGCCCGGCGGGTGCGGTGCCGCACATTGTAAATGTGAGCGTGGCGGGCATCAAGGCCGGAGTGTTCCAGCAGGCGTTGAGCGGGCAGGGGGTATGTGTGTCCGTCAAATCGGCCTGTTCCACCGACGGCACACCGTCCAAGGCGGTGTTTGCCGTCAGCCGGGATCGCAAAAATGCGCTCAGCTCATGGCGCATCAGCCTGAGCCACCTGACCACCGAAGAAGAACGGAACGGATTTTTGGCAGCATTTGACCGCTGCCTGAAGGATTTGCAAAAGGAGAAATGACCATTGGAACGCCAGATGGAACCCTGCCAGCTGATTGAACGCAGCATTATCAAAAAATACCGCAAAGAGTTGTGGACCCCTTTTATTGTGGCGGTCAAGCGCTATGAACTGGTGCAGGCGGGAGATAAAATTGCCGTGTGCATTTCCGGCGGCAAGGACAGCATGCTGATGGCTAAACTGATGCAGGAGCTGCAGCGCCACAGCGATGTGCCCTTTGAGTTGGTGTTTTTGGTGATGGACCCCGGCTATAATGAGATCAACCGCCAGAAGATCGAAAGCAACGCCGCACTGCTGAATATCCCCATCACAATTTTTGAGACGGATGTGTTTGCGGTCGCCAACAACAGCGATAAATCCCCCTGTTACCTGTGCGCCCGCATGCGTCGCGGCTACCTGTACAAGAAGGCTCAGGAGCTGGGCTGCAACAAAATTGCACTGGGGCACCATTTTAATGATGTGATCGAAACAACCGTGATGAGCATGTTCTATGGCTCCCAGCTGCAGGCTATGCCGCCCAAGCTGCACAGCACCAACTTTCCCGGCATGGTGCTGATCCGTCCGCTGTACTGCGTGCGGGAGGAAGATATCATTGCCTGGAAACGCTATAACGACCTGGAATTCATCCAGTGCGCCTGCCGCTTTACCGAAAACTGCACCACCTGCGACAACGGCGGCGGTGGCTCCAAGCGGCAGGAAGTCAAGGTGCTGCTGCGCCGCCTAAAGCGGGATAACCCCAACATTGAGAACAGCATTTTCCGCAGCATCCACGGCGTTGCGCTGGATACCATGCCCGGCTACAAGACCGAAGGGCAGGAACATAGCTTTTTGGAGCGCTTTGACCGCGTGGAAGCGGAGCTGCAAAAAGAGTTAAAAGAAAAGCAGAAGCAGGAAGCAGATAAAACCGAATAAAAGCAAAACACATCCCCCGGCGGGCCGCCCAATACGGCGCTGCCGAGGGATGCGTTTGTTTATAAAGATATAAAATCAGATAAATTTGCCGGTCTGGCTGGCGGGGGTGTGGCGAATAACGTCCGGCGTGCCGGCGGCCACCACCGTGCCGCCCTGGGCACCGCCGCCCGGGCCCATATCAATGATGTAGTCTGCGTTGCGGATCACATCCAGGTCATGCTCAATGACGATGACGGTGGCGCCGTGCTCGATCAGGGTCTGGAACACGCCGAGCAGAACCTGCACATCGGCGGGGTGCAGGCCGATGGTGGGCTCATCAAAGACAAACAGAGAGTCCGACTGGGCTTTGCCCATCTCGCTGGCCAGCTTCAGGCGCTGGGCCTCGCCGCCGGAAAGGCCGGGCGTTTCCTCGCCAAGGGTCAGGTAGCCAAGGCCAAGTTCCTGTAAAACAGTCAGCCGCTGGCGCACCACCGGCCAGTCGGCACAGGCGGTCAGGGCAGTGTTCACATCCATATCCATCAGCTGCGGCAGGGAATATCTGGTTCCGGACTTGCTGGTGTAAAAAATCTGCCCGGCCTCCTTGGCATAGCGGGAACCGCGGCATTCGGGGCAGGGAATCTCCACATCCGGCAAAAACTGTACATCCAGGCTGATGCTGCCGGTGCCATCGCACACGGGGCAGCGCAGCTTGCCCGTGTTGTAGGAAAAATCGCCCGCTTTATACCCGGCCTGCCTGGCATCCGGGGTGGCGGCAAACTTTTTGCGCAGCTCATCATGCACATTGGCATAGGTGGCCACGGTGGAGCGCACATTGATGCCAATGGGTGCGGCATCGATCAGCTTGACCTGGGTGATGCCGTCCGGCACAATAGAGCGTACATGCTCCGGCAGCTTTTGGCCGTGGATGGCGGCGTTCAGGCCGGGAACCAGGCTTTCCAGCACAAGGGTGGTCTTGCCGGAGCCGGAAACCCCGGTCACCACAGTCAGCCGCCCCTTGGGAATTTCGATGTCCAGCGGCTTTACGGTGTGGATGGCGTTGGTGGAAAGCTGAATGCGCCCCAGCGCGAACAACTCGCTTTGCGGGGCCTGGGGGCGCAGGCACTGCGCTTTGCCCGCCAGGAACGGCCCAATGCGGGAAGCAGCGTTTGCTTCAATGGCCGGGATGCTGCCCTGGGCAATCACCTGGCCGCCGCCCGCACCGGCCTGCGGCCCCATCTCAATCAGCCAATCGGCTTCGGATAGAATCTGGGTATCATGGTCCACCAGAATGACTGAGTTGCCGTCGTGGATCAGGTCCTGCATCACGCCGGTCAGGCCGGTGATGTTGGCGGGGTGCAGCCCAATAGAGGGTTCATCCAGCACATACAGAACGCCGGTAGTGCGGTTGCGCACCGCGCGGGCCAGCTGCATACGCTGGCGCTCGCCGGTGGAAAGGGTAGCCGCGGCGCGGTCCAACGCCAGGTAGCCCAGTCCCAGGTCCATCAGCCGCTTGGCCACCGTTTGGAACGATTCACAGATGCTCTGCGCCATGGGGCGCATTTCTTCCGGCAGGGCGGCGGGAACCCCGCTTACCCAGGCAACCAGGTCGGAAAGGGTCATGCGGCAGGCTTCATCCAGCGGGATACCCTGCAGCCTGGGCGCGCGGGCGGCAGCGCACAGCCGGGAACCGCCGCAGTCCGGGCAGATATCCTGACGCAAAAACTTTTCCACCCGCTTCATGCCTTTTTCGTCCTTGACTTTGGAGAGTGCGTTTTCCACCGTGCGTACGGCGCTGTAATAGGTAAAATCCAGTTCCCCGGCCTGCTCGCTGTTTTTGGAGTGGTAGAAAATGTGCTTCTTCTCAGCCGGGCCGTCATAGACGATCTCTTTCTCCACATCGGTCAGGTCGCGGAACGGCACATCGGTGCGCACCCCCATGGCGCGACAGACATCGGTCATCAGCGACCACATCAAAGAGTTCCAGGGGGCCACAGCGCCCTCGTCAATGGTCAGGCTTTCGTCCGGCACAAGGGTGGCGCGGTCAACGGTCTGTACGGTGCCGGTGCCGCCGCAGGTGCGGCAGGCACCCTGGCTGTTAAAGGCAAGCTCTTCCGCCGAAGGGGCGTAAAAGCGGGCCCCGCATTCGGGGCAGATCAGCTCCTGCCCGGCGGCCACGGCCAGGGTGGGCGCAAGATAATGCCCGTTGGGGCAGCGGTGGCTGGCAAGGCGGGAATACATCAGCCGCAGGCTGTTCAGCAGCTCGGTGCCGGTGCCAAAGGTGCTGCGGATGCCCGGCACCCCCGGCCGCTGGTGCAGCGCCAACGCGGCGGGAACATACAGAACCTCGTCCACATCAGCTTTGGGGGCCTGGGTCATGCGGCGGCGCGTGTAGGTGGAAAGTGCGTCCAGATACCGGCGCGAACCTTCGGCATACAGCACGCCCAGCGCCAGCGAAGATTTGCCGGAACCGGATACACCCGCAATGCCGACGATTTTGTTCAGCGGCACATCGACATCAATATTTTTTAGGTTGTGTACCCGTGCCCCGCGGATCTCAATATGATCGACCATATAAACAGCAGCCCCCTGTTGGATTTATTATAAAACCCATTATACCACAGGGGTGCAACAAAACAAAAAAAGCGGTGCCCCGCCCTGACCGATTGGGGTCAAGGGCGGAGCACCGCTGAGACTTATTCAGTTATGCCGCAAAGGCAGATCGGTTATTCACCAATTTCAACGCGGGTCACATCAGGTTCCTTCTTGGGAGCTTCCTTCGGGAAGGTCAACTCCAGGATGCCATCGGTGAACTTGGCGTTGACATCCTTGGGCTGCAGGTCGGTGCCAACATAGAAGCTGCGGCTGCAGGCGCCGGTGTAACGCTCCTGGCGGATATATTTGCCTTCGGGGGCCTTTTCGTCTTTATCCAGGCCCTTGGCGGCGCTGATGGTCAGGTAACCGTTTTTCAGCTCAATGTGGATCTCATCCTTCTTGAAGCCCGGCAGATCAATGGCCAGCTCATAGTTGGTATCGGTCTCGCGGATATCGGTCTTCATCAGGTTGCGTGCATGCTTGCCGTACAGCGGGTTGCGTGCGTTCATCATACCAAAGGAATCGTCAAAGAAATCATCAAAAAGATTTTCACCAAAAACAGTCGGCAACATAAGTCATAACCTCACTTTGTAAAAATCTGGAATTTTATTTGGTGCCTCTCCGGGAAGTCTGACGCTTCCCGAGCCTTGCGGCTCCTTGGCGGTGTTTCCCGGAACGCTCTTGCGTTCCGCACCCCCTCTTTCAAGGTACGCCTTTATTATAACCCTAAAATTAGCACTGTCAATAGCAGAGTGCTAATGTTTACAACCTATGCAATGATTGTTCACAAAATATATAATATTGGGAAATGACGGAAAAAGCTGGCAAAAAATAAGACGAACGTTCGATATAAAACTATGGCGCGATAAAGTGAGAAACAATGCGAGATTTTGGATGGCATAAGAAATTGGCAGAGAAACTCTTCGATAAACAAGGCTGTGATAACGTAAGGCGGGGAGAAACAGCGGAATAAGGTTGCCGGACTGGGCCGTCCGCTGCCCGGCATGACCCAGTGGTGCGAGGGAAAAGCTGTAATTTTGAAGTTATTTAGCCCAAAGGACAATTTGACGGAAAAAAAGAAAGCAAAAACGGGGATGCGAGATGAAAAACGAAGAAACAGCTTAATAGAATAAGGCAATCGGCGGCAAAAATCCACTTGATGCCGACAAAAAGTGCTTGCAAAATTTTGGCAGTATGCTATAATCAGAACCATCCAAACACGGAGCAAGGACAACGGGGTCCGCAGTGCAAAAGCTGCGAACCCCGTTCTGATTCCGGAGACAAAAGCATAAAAAGAACAAAAGAGATTTTGCTTTTGCACAAAGGCGTGCGGCACCCGCTTGACGGCGGGGCTGTGCGCTTTTTGTTTGGTCAGGAGATATCTGAGAGAAGAAAGCAGAACAAACATGAAAGAAAGAGGGGCTTACGATGAAAAAGGCAACACGGGTTCTTTCTCTTACCATGGCGGCGGCGATGGCGGCAGGCGTTTTGGGCGGCTGTTCTTCCAGCGCACAGGGCGGCACAGCCAGCACGGCAGATACTTCCAGTGCCGCTTCCACCACAGCATCCAGCGCGGACAGCGGTAATGTGATCCGCGTTGGTGTGGTCTGCTCCATGACCGGCGGCTCCGCTATTTACGGCGAGGGTGCCCAGAACGCGGTGGATATGGCTGTGGAGGAGATCAACTCCGGCGATTCCGGCTACACGGTCGAGATCGTCAACGGCGGCAAGGTGGCTGACGATGCCAAGGACGCCAAGCAGGCCATGAACGCTTACAACAAGGTCATGGCAGATTCCCCGGCCGCTATCGTGGGCAGCTTCTTCTCTTCCGTTACACTGCCTATGGCGACCCAGGCTGCCAATGACGGAATGCTGCTGCTGGCAACCGGCGCTACCAACGTGGATGTGACCCAGAAAGGCTCCACAATCTTCCGTAACTGCTTCATTGACCCGTATCAGGGCAAGATGGCCGCCCTGTTTGTTAAGAGCAAGGGATTCAGCAAGGTAGCCGTGATTTATGCCAAGGATGATGACTATTCCAACGGCCTGAAGGACGCTTTTGTAGAAAACTGCGAGGCCAACGGCATTGAAATTACCTATACCGGCGAGTGCATGAGCACTGATACTGACTTTTCCTCCCAGGCAGCACAGGCCGTGGCTTCCGGCGCAGAGTTTTTGTATTATCCCTGCTTCCTGGATACGGTACCGCTGTTTGTAGGCGCAGCGCGCAACGCGGGCTTTACCGGTACCATCATGGGCGGCGATGCCTGGGATGGCGCGGATACCACCGGCCTGGAAGACAAGTTTGATGACTGCTACTTTACCAACCACTACTCCAGCGAGGATACCGCCCCCGCCGTTCAGAACTTTGTGCAGAAGTACACCGAAAAGTACGGCACCGAAAGCCTGAACGCCTGCGCGGCCCTGTACTATGACGCCATCTACATGCTGCTGCAAGCTGCCGAGAATGGCGGCGGCACCGATACCGCAAGCCTGGTAAAAGGCATGACCGGTATGGAGTTTACCGGCGTTGGCGGCAAGATCAAGCTGGACGAAAACGGCGACGCCATCAAGAGCATTGCATTCAACACCTTTGTTGACGGCAAGGTCAAGTGGTCTGAGACGCTGGATTCCGATGGCAACCTGGTTTCCTCCGCTGAGTAAAGTTTTTTAGATTCCCCTAAAACACCCCCTCCAGAGCAAAGGCGCAATGGTGCGCGCGGCAATGCAAGCAGCCGCGCGCACTTTTTTATTTTTTTAATTCCCCCGAATCAAACATTCACAAAAAATGATAGGAAAGGTGAATGGACCATGACTGCATCATTATTTGTTCAGGGCCTGATCAACGGCCTGAACCAGGGCGCTATTTATGCGCTGATCGCGTTGGGCTACACCATGGTTTACGGTATCATCCGCATGATCAACTTTGCCCACGGCGATTTTATCATGATCGGTGCTTACACATTGTTTTACACCATCCCGCTGATGGTCGATGCGGGAATGCCCGCCTGGATGGCCGTGATTGTGGCCGTTGCGGTGTGCGCGCTGGTTGGTGTGCTGGTTGAGATCCTGGCTTACCGCCCGGTGCGCAAGGCCGGGCCCATGTCCGCCTTGATTACCGCACTGGCCATGAGCATCTTTTTGGAAAACCTGGCCATGGTGCTGTTTGGCGCCAAGCCGCACAACGTGCAGGCTATTTTCAGCCTGCCCACCATTACGGTCGGCGGGGTATCGCTGCCGCTGAACGTGCTGCTGACCATTGGCATCGGCGTTGCGATGATGCTTTGCATGCAACTGTTTGTAAAAAAGACCAAGCTGGGCAAGGCCATGCGCGCCGTCCCGCAGGATAAGGATGCTTCCACCCTGGTGGGCATCAACGTGAACAAGATCATCACCCTGACCTTTGCCATCGGCTCCGGTCTGGCGGCGGTGGCAGCGCTGATGTACTGCTCTACCTACCCCCGCGTTACCACCGATATGGGCTCCATGATGGGCATGAAAGCCTTCATCGCCGCAGTTCTGGGCGGCATTGGCATCATCCCCGGCGCCATGATCGGCGGCATTCTGGTCGGCCTGATTGAAATTTTTGTCAAGCTGTTTGCCCCCGGCTGGTACGAAGCCGTTACTTACGGCACATTGATCGTGATCCTGCTGGTCAAGCCCGCCGGTATCCTGGGCAAGAACACCGGCGAAAAAGTGTAAGGGAGGGAGCAGAGCAATGAGTAAAAAAATAAAAGGCTCCTATCTTTTGAACGCTGTGGGCGTGGCGCTGGTGTTTGCCCTGTTGACAGGGCTGTTCGCCGCCAATGCGTTCGGCACCTCCACCACCTATATTCAGGGCATCTGCACCACCGCCTGCTACACCATCATCATGGTCACATCGCTGAACCTGGTAGTTGGCTTTATGGGCGAGTTCTCCTTGGGGCATGCGGGGTTTGTTTCGGTCGGCGCTTATGTCTCCGCCATTGTATCCGGCGCGCTGGCAGGCAAAGGGCTTTCGGATCTGGGGCTGTTCCTGATCGCGCTGCTGGTCGGCGGCCTGGCTGCGGGCATCATGGGCGTACTGGTCGGCATCCCGGCGCTGCGCCTGCGCGGCGACTATCTCGCCATTGTCACCATGGCGTTTGCCGAAATCATCCGCGTCTGCTTCTGCAACTTTTCCATCACCGGCGGCGGTAAAACAATGAGCGGCATCCTCAAGCTGTCCACCTTCCCGCGGGTATTCTGGATCATGGTGGTCTGCGTTACCATCATGTACCTGTTCGTCCGCAGCAAATATGGCCGCACCGTGCAGGCCATCCGTGAGGACTACATCGCGGCTTCGGCTTCCGGCATCAACGTGACCTATTACAAGGTCATGACCTTTGCCATCAGCGCATTCTTTGCCGGCATCGGCGGCGGTATTTATGCCCATTACATGACGGCAATGATCCCCACCAACTTCAACTTTAACTATTCCGCAGAGCTGTTGAGCGAAGTGATCATCGGCGGCACCGGTTCGCTGACCGGTTCCATCATCGGCGCAGCGTTCCTGAGCGCTTTACCGGAACTGATGCGTGAATTTTCTACCTACCGCATGCTGGCCTACTCGGTGGTTCTGGTGCTGGTCATGCTGTTCCGTCCCGGCGGCATCTTTGGCCGGTGGGAGTTCAGCCTGACCCGCGTGCTGGAAAAACTGACCGGCCGCGGCACGGTAAAAGCAAAAGCAGAAAAGGGGGCCTGAACCATGGCACAACCCGTTTTGAAATGCCAGCACCTTGGCATCCAGTTTGGCGGCCTGAAAGCCGTGGATGATTTTAATATGGAAATCGGCGAATCCGAGCTGGTGGGGCTGATCGGCCCCAACGGCGCAGGCAAAACCACCGTGTTCAACCTGATCACTGGTGTGTATAAGCCGACCGAAGGCTCCCTTTACCTGAATGGTGAGCGGATGAACGGCAAAAAGACCCACCAGATCGTTCATGCAGGCATTGCCAGAACCTTCCAGAATATCCGCCTGTTCAAAAAAATGACGGTGATCGAAAACGTCAAAGCTGCCATGCTGGAAGAACTGACCTACAACATGCCGCAGGCCATCTTCCGCACCAAGGCGTACTGGCAGCAGGAAGCCGCCGCCACCGCACGCGCCAAAGAGCTGCTGCAGGTGGTGCATCTTTCCGGCAAGGAGGACCTGGAGGCTGACAACCTGCCCTATGGTGAGCAGCGCCGCCTGGAGATTGCCCGCGCGCTGGCCACCAACATGAAGCTGCTGCTGCTGGACGAACCGGCCGCCGGTATGAACCCGACTGAAACGGAGGAACTGCTGGAGATTATTGATTATATCCGGAGCGAATTCAAGGTATCGGTGTTGCTGATTGAGCATGACATGAGTTTGGTCATGAAAATCTGCGAGCGAATCCAGGTGCTGGACTTTGGTACCACGATCGCTTCCGGCACACCGGCAGAGATCGCCAATGACCCCCATGTGATTGAAGCATACCTGGGCAAAGACAAAGAGGAGGAGGCCGAAGCGGATGCTTGAAGTAAAAGACCTTCATGTCAATTACGGCGCGGTACACGCGCTGAACGGCATATCGCTGCATGTGGATGACGGCGAGATCGTATCCCTGATCGGGGCAAACGGCGCGGGCAAAACCACCACCCTGCGCACCATTACCGGGCTGGAAAAAGCTGCGTCCGGCAGCGTGATGTTTGACGGGCACGACCTGCGCAAGGCGGAACCCAGCAAGATCATTACCTACAAGCTGGCCCATGTGCCGGAAGGGCGGCATATCTTCCCCCAGATGACGGTGGAAGAAAACCTGGAAATGGGCGCTTATGCCGACCCGGCCGGGATGGAAGAGACGATGAAGGATGTGTATAAGCGCTTCCCCCGTCTGGAAGAGCGCCGCCGCCAGCTGGCGGGCACCCTTTCCGGCGGCGAGCAGCAGATGCTGGCCGTAGGCCGCGCCCTGATGGCAAAGCCCAAAATGATTTTGATGGATGAACCTTCGATGGGCCTTTCGCCCCTGCTGGTCAAAGAGATCTTTGCCATCATTCAGGAAGTAAACAAGCAGGGCATCACAATCCTGCTGGTGGAACAGAACGCAAAGATGGCGCTGGCCATCTCGGACCGCGCCTATGTGCTGGAAACCGGCAACATCAGCATTGAGGGCAACGCCGCGGATCTTCTGAACGACCCGCGCGTGAAGAAAGCCTATCTGGGCCAGTAAGGAGGGGTGGAAAATGTATCCCAATTATCCGTATTTTGCAGTCGCCATTACCCGCACCTGTGGTTCGGGCGGCGGCAGCTACATTGGCAAGCAGCTGGCAAAGGCATTTGACATTGACCTGTATGACCGCAAGCTGCTGCGCCTTGCCTCAGAGGACAGCGGCATCAGCGAGGAACTGTTTGCCCGCGCCGATGAGAACACCCGCAAAACCATGCTGTACCGGGTTTCGGAACGGGTGTATGACGGCAGCATCATCCCGCCGGAAAGCGGCAACTTTATCAGCGATGAAAACCTGTTCAACTACCAGGCCAAGGTGCTGCGGGAGCTGCTGAACGAGGAAAGCTATATCTGCGTGGGCCGCGCGGCGGATTTTGTTCTGCGGGATAAGCCCAACGTGCTGACCGTGTATGTGGATGCCCCCTATGACTGGCGTGTGGAGCGCGAGATGAAGCGCCAGGGCATTGGCAGCAGCCAGGCCAAGCACTATATTGACAAGCTGGACCGCTACCGTGAAAGCTATTACAAATACCACACCGGCCGCCAGTGGAAGCGGGTGGAAAATTATGACCTCTGCCTGGATTCCGCCGCCATTGGGCTGGATAACTGCGTGGAGCTGATTAAAAAAGTGATTGAACTGAAATTTGATGTGAAAGCCAAATAACGGCTGAACATAAAGGCAACCAAGATGAGAGGAGTAAGGGAAAATGGAATCCATTGCATATTATGATGGCAAAATCGGCGCACCGGAAGAATTGATGGTGCCGTTCAATGATCGCGTTCACTTTTTTGGCGATGGCTGCTACGATGCCACCGTTGGCGCGAACGGCAAGGTATACCTGCTGCAGGACCACCTGGACCGCTTTTTTACCAGCGCCAAGGCACTGGATATCAACATCCCGATGAGCAAGGCCGAGCTGGGCAGGCTGCTGACCGACCTGCTGGCCAAGGTGGACAGCAAGGTCAACTTTGTATACTGGCAGGTCACCCGCGGTGTGGAGCCCCGCAACCATGTGTATGAGGAAGGCGTGCCCGGCAAGCTGTGGGTTTCCATCCGGCCCAACACCCTGAACGACCCCGACAAGCCCATCCGCCTGAACTCTGAGGAGGACACTCGCTTTTACCACTGCAACATCAAAACGCTGAACCTGCTGCCCAGCGTTATGACCGCCCAGCGCGCCAAGCTGGCCGGCATGAGCGAGACCGTGTTCCACCGCGGGAATATTGTAACGGAATGTGCGCACTCCAACGTTTCAGTGCTGAAAGACGGGATTTTCTATTCCCACCCGAACGATGAACTGATTTTGCGCGGCATTGCCAAGACCCATATGCTGCAGGCCTGCTACCGCCTGGGCATTACCGTGATGGAAAAACCGTTCACGGTGGATTTTATGCGCGATGCGGATGAGATCATCGTGACCTCCTCCTCCAACTTCTGTCTGCATGCCTGCGAGTTTGAGGGAAAGCCCGCCGGCGGCAAGGACCCCGCTACCCTGAAAGCCATCCAGGACGAAGTGCTGAAAGAGTTCTATGACTATACCGGCTGCGAAAGTCTGTGGGGCTGAAAAGGGGGAAAACACCATGACCCGTGACGAACTGGAAAAACGCAATGTAGGCGAAAACCTGGATGCCATCATGTGTCTGGATCCCCGCGGTTACGGGGTGTGCCGCATTTTGTACGCGGGCAGCCGGGCATATACCGGGGAGCCGACCGCCATGCACGCAGCCGAAGCGTTGTGCAAAGCCATCCACCCCGGCGACCCGGTGTATATCCTGGTCGGGTTTGTATTGCTGCCCCACAAGGTGCCGGAAATGGACGGTTCTGTCAGTGCGATCCTGCTGGCGCGGTCTCTGGTATTGGCCTTTGGGGCAAAGCCGATCATCGTCTGCCCGCAGGACAGCGTGGAAGCCTTTAAGAAATGCGGCAATGTGGTGGGTCTGCATGTGTATGAGGACCTGGATACCGCCATGGAGCTGCCGCTGAGCCTTGGCGTTGTGGCCTTTACCAAAGATAAGGCCAAAGCCCCCGCCCAGGCCAAAGCGCTGGCGGATAAGATTTTACCCGCAGCGGTGATCTCGGTGGAAGCCTGCGGCGGCAACGCCAAGGGTGTTTACCACAATGCGGTGGGCAAGGATGTGACCGCACTGGAAGCCAAAAGCGATGTGCTGTGGAACGAACTGCGCGCCCGCGGCGTGCCCAATGTGGCCATCGGCGATCTGGGCAATGAGATCGGCATGGGCACCATTGGGGAGCACATTAAAAAATATGTGCCCTTCACCGCCCCCGGCGAATGCCAGGACGGCTGCTGCGGCGGCATTCTGGCCGCAAGCAGCACCGATAACATCATCACGGCAACCTGCTCTGACTGGGGCTGCTATGCGCTGATGGCCGCGCTGGCCTACCTGAAAAAGGATATGGACATCCTGCACCGGGAAGAGATGGAAAGCGAGGTCATGCGGGTGCTTTCCCGCAATGGCATGATCGATATGACCGGCTCGCTGCTGCCGGGTGTGGATGGGTTTGATACCCGCATGAACGTTGGCATTGTCAGCATGATGCGGCAGTGCACGGCGTATGCGGTGCGGTATTCCCACAATTCGGATCACTGGTTCGGCCCGGTGCTGGCAAAGAAATTTTTTGAGCAGGCATAAAGCAGGTTGTGCTATAATAGGCACATTGGCCTTGGTCAGGAAGCAGTGAACCCAAAACGGCACGTTTAGGGACCGTAGGGGCGCACAATGTGCGCTAAAGGTACAGCACACTTCCTGACCAGCCCCAAAATACCGGACGCAAAGGGGATTTTTGTTATGATCCAGTTTACCCCCGTGGGGGACAGCGGCGTGCTGGCCGTCTGCGGCAGTGAGATCAGTGAACAGGTGAACGCGCAGGTTATGGCGCTGGATGCCGCTGTGCAGGCGGCGCAGCTGCCCGGCGTGGTGGAAACAGTGCCCACCTATGCGGCGCTGCTGGTCACGCTGGACCCTTTGCAGACCGATGCCGATACCCTGATCCCCGCGCTGCGCCGCCTGTGGGATGCTTTGCCCCCGGTCAGCAGCACTGCGGCCGGGCGGCTGGTGGAGGTGCCGGTGTGTTACGGCGGAGATTACGGCCCCGACCTGGCCTTTGTGGCACAGCACGCCGAGCTGACCGAACAGCAGGTCATCGACATCCACTGCGGGCGGGACTACCGCATTTTTATGCTGGGGTTCCTGCCGGGGTTCCCGTACCTGGGCGGCATGGATGAACGCATTGTCTGCCCCCGGTTGCAGACCCCGCGCACCAAGATCCCCGCGGGGGCGGTGGGCATTGGCGGCAAGCAGACGGGCATCTACCCGCTGGCTTCCCCCGGCGGGTGGCAGCTGATCGGCCGCACGCCGCTGCGCCTGTTTGACCCGGCTGGCGGTGGCAAACTGCCTTACGCGGCGGGAGACTGCATCCGGTTTGTGCCCATCAGCCCGGAAAAGTTTGAAACCATCCAGAAAGAACAGGGGGCGGCACTGTGAACTTGCATGTGATAAGCCCCGGCCCGCTGACCACCGTGCAGGATGCAGGCCGCACCGGCTATGCCGCGCGGGGGTTCCGCACCTGTGGAGCGGCGGATGGTTACGCTATGCGGACCGCCAACCTGCTGGCGGGCAACCCCCAGGCAGCCGGTGCCGCCGTGCTGGAAATGACCCTGCAGGGCGGCAAGTATCAGTTTGACGGGGACGCTGTTTTTGCCCTGGCGGGGGCCGATATGCCCGCCGCGCTGGATGGCCGCCCGGTGCCCGCCTATACGCCGCTTTTGGCCCGCGCGGGGCAGGTGCTGGCAATCGGCGCGGCCCGCAGCGGGCTGCGCGGCTACCTGGCCGTGTTTGGCGGCGTGGATACCCCGCCCGTGCTGGGCAGCCGCTCCACCGACTTAAAATGCCGGATGGGCGGGCTGGATGGCCGCGCACTGAAAGCTGGGGATGTGCTGCCCATTGGGGCGGCACCCGCCATGGTGGAACAGCGCTGGCAGCAGATCTGCGCCAAAGGGGCAAACCGCCCGCTGGGCACGGCGCGCACCCCCGCAAGGCCGTGGCGCTTTTTGGGCGGGCGGAAGCTGCCGCTGTTCCGTGCGGTGCCCGGCCCCCAGACCGATGCCTTTACCGCAGTGGGGCAGGCCGCATTTGTACACGGGGTATATGCTTTGACAGCAGACTGTGACCGCATGGCCTGCAAATTGCAGGGGCCGCAGATTGAGACTGTGGATGGGTCGGACATTGTATCGGACGGCATTGTGGCAGGTTCGGTGCAGGTATCAGCCAACGGGCAGCCCATTGTGATGCTGGCTGACCACCAGACCACCGGCGGGTATGCCAAAATTGCAACCGTCATCAGCGCTGACCTTTCGGCCATGGCGCAGCTGCGCCCCGGCGAAAAGCTGGCGTTCCAATATGTGACCGCGGCGCAGGCTGTTGCAGGAGCCAGGGCGCAGGCGGCCGTGCTTGACAAAATCAGGGAGCGGATGAAATAATGGACTTTGCAGCCATGAAACCGGCCGACCTGCGCGGGCTGATCCGCAAGGGCGAACTGACCGGCCCGACCACCGGCATGTGCAACGGTTATGCCCAGGGCAACCTTGTGGTGCTGCCCAAGGCGCTGGCGTGGGACTTTTTGCTGTTCTGCCAGCGCAACCCCAAAGCCTGCCCGCTGCTGGAAGTGGCGGACGCAGGCGAGCGAACCTTTGCCCAATTTGGCAAAGGCAGCGATATTGCTACCGATATCCCGCGCTACCGGGTGTACGAACACGGCGAGCTGACCGGGGAATACACCGATGTGAGCAAATTCTTTGAGGAGAGGAACGACCTGGTCAGCTTTTTGATCGGGTGCAGCTTCTCCTTTGAATCTGAACTGCTGGAAGCGGGCATCCCGGTGCGCCAGATCGAAGAGGGCGTGAATGTGCCGATGTACAACACCAACATTCCCTGTACCCCGGCGGGGGTGTTCAGCGGAAACATGGTGGTCAGCATGCGGCCCATCCCGTACCGGCAGGTCCCGGCGGCAGCTGCCATTACAGCGGGCATGCCCCGCGTGCACGGTATGCCGGTGCAAATTGGTGAGCCGGAAGCCATCGGCATCCATGATTTGGCTCGCCCGGATTACGGCGATGTCGTGACCATCAACCCCGGCGAAACACCGGTGTTCTGGCCCTGCGGCGTGACCCCGCAGAACGTTGTGATGCACTCCAAGCCGGAGTTCTGCATCACCCATGCGCCGGGGCACATGTTTGTGACCGACGTAAAAAATGTGGAGCTGAAATATTAAGAGCAGATAGTAAAAACCGCAGGGGCGCACACTGTGCGCCCCTGCGGGGCAGAAGCATTGCCTTATGCCTGAAAGTGGAGGATTGAGCTATGCCGCATATTGATTTGAACTGTGACCTGGGCGAAAGCTTTGGCGCGTATACCATCGGAATGGATGAAAAGGTGATCCCGTTTATCACATCGGCCAATGTGGCCTGTGGCTTCCATGCAGGCGATCCGCTGGTGATGCAGCGCACCGTGGCGCTGTGCAAACAGAGCGGCGCGGCGGTGGGGGGCGCACCCCGGTTTCCCTGATCTGCAGGGCTTTGGCCGCCGCCAGATGAAGCTGACCCCGGCGGAAGCCAAGGCCTGTGTGCAGTATCAGATCGGTGCGCTGAAAGCGTTTTGCGATGCCGCCGGTGTGCCGCTGCACCATGTAAAGCCCCACGGCGCTTTGTATAACATGGCGGGCAAGGACCGCGCGCTGGCGGATGCCATCTGCGCCGCAGTGAAGGAGAGCGCCCCCGGCGCGGTGCTGCTGGCGCTTTCCGGCAGCGAGATGGTCAAGGCGGCCCAGGCCATCGGCCTGCCGGTTGCCAACGAGGTGTTTGCCGACCGCGGCTACCGCCCGGATGGCAGCCTTGTGCCCCGCGGAACCCCCGGCGCCATGATTGAGGATGAGAACGAAGCCATTGCCCGCGTGATCCGCATGGTAACCGAGGGCAAAGTGACCGCCAACGACGGTACGGACATTGCCATCCAGGCGGATTCCGTCTGCGTACACGGCGACGGCCCCAAGGCTCTGGCCTTTGTAGAAAAGATCGGCGCGGCCCTGCAGGCAGCCGGGGTGGAATTGAAGGCGTTTTGAGAAAATGAGCAGGGACACCGTTCAGCAAATGCCGTTTTCCCCTGTAGAGACCGTAAGGACGCACAGTGTGCGCCCGCAGGTGTGCGCCGGGTGATGAAGTGAAATACCCGGTAAAGCCCGTCATGCGGGACGATGTAGGTGTCGTTCCCTGCAAATTTTTAGCCTGGCAGCGGGAAACCGCCCCTCAGGCC
>OGCO01003288.1_pt1 | contig 19357 bp, 19 predicted proteins | sample 1570171 | NCBI WGS metagenome assembly OGCO01 (sample SAMEA4370583, study PRJEB24528) | human gut metagenome | reverse complement strand
GTCGGCTGTTCGGCGTGCGTCTGGTTGAAACGACGGAAGCCAAGGTTTTCGGCGGCACGGGCGCGGAAAAGGCGGACGTGGCAAGCGTCATCGTACTCGGTCAGTATGCCTACGGCATCACGAGCCTGAAGGGCGCAAAGCCGCGAGTGATTGTCAAGCCTGCGGGAAGCGCGGGCACGGCAGACCCGCTCGACCAGATCAGCACGGTCGGCTGGAAGATGGACGGCTTCGGCGTGAAAATGCTGCAGCCGGAGTATGCGGTGAGAATCGAGTGCGGATTCAGCGCATAAGGAACGGCAAAAGCCTTAAAGCGCGAAAAAAGGTGAAAACGATGTGAAGCGCGGGCGGGGAATTTGGAAAAAGCGGCATCGGATGGGACGATGCGCAGATTCAAGCCCCGCCTTCGCTTCGCTTGGTTTTTGGAATGGATAAAACAGAGGAGGAAAGAAAATGGCGAACATGGGAACGAACACGACGACAACGATGAAAAAGACCAGCGTGGTTTTGGCGGGAAAGTGCGCCAAGACGCAGGCAAGCCTCAAGAAGCTGATGAGCGACGCGGGATGCGCGGACGGGGAGACCATCAAGGTGAATCTGCCGCTCGCCCCTGCAAGCAAGGACGACGTGGTTTTTGCGGGGCTGAACGGCGTGAGCTTCTACTTCCAGAGGGGCAAGACGGTGGAGATGCCCGCGGCGGTGGCGGAGATTCTGAAAAACTGCGGGGAAATGTAAGAAGGGGATGCGTTTTTCATTCTGAAGCTGCCGCGAGGGAGAAAGGGAGTTTCTTTGGCAGGGATTGTACTGAAAGAGATGGATGCAGAGGTTCAGATTCTGCCGGGAATTTCTGCTTATGTAGGCGGAGATATCGTATCAGGTCTGTTTGCATGTGATTTTGACAGAAAAGCGGAAGTTTGTATGCTGATCGATCTTGGAACGAATGGAGAAATGGCAATTGGCAATAAAGACAGGATTCTGGTGACATCTACTGCCGCAGGACCCGCTTTTGAAGGAGGGAATATTACCTGGGGAACAGGAAGTATTCCAGGGGCGATCTGCACTGTGCATATCGAAGAGAATAAGGCTGAAGTTGGAACGATAAAAAATGCCCCTCCGGTTGGCATCTGTGGCACTGGTGTAGTGGAGACTGCTGCTGAACTTTTGAAAGAGGAACTGATTGATGAGACCGGACGGTTTGAAGATGAATACTTTGACGAAGGATATCCGCTGGCTGAGACAAAAGATAACAGGATGATTCTTTTTACACAGAAGGATATGCGTGAGATCCAACTTGCCAAGGCGGCGATCCGGGCGGGAGCAGAGACTCTGGCATGTCGCTATGGAATCAATAAAACAGAAATTTCAAGAGTGTATGTTGCAGGAGGATTTGGCTATAAGCTTGACACAGATAAGGCAATTGCAATCGGTATGTTTCCGGAAGAATTTGAGGGACACATTGAAGCAGTTGGAAACAGCTCGCTTGGTGGAGCCGGGAAATATCTGTGTGAAGCAGACGTGGAAGAAAGAGTATCCAGACTGGTGAAAGTGTCGGAAGAAATTGCACTGTCAACGGATAAGGTATTTAATGATTTCTATATGGATGCCATGTTCTTTGAATAAAAAAATATAAACAAATGAAAAAAAGGACTAAAGCGATGAAAATATTGAATTCATATTTTTATCGCTTTTTTTTATACTTTTTAACAGATAAGAAAAGACGTACAGGGACGGTGGTGATTCCTGTCAGATATGCCGGAAAGAAATGGAGGAGGAAATTATGGTACGAAGATTTGGACAGATAATAAAAGCAAAACCGGATGGACTGGCGGACTATAAGAAATGGCATGCAAATCCAATGCAGGGTGTCAATGAAATGATTAAAGAATGTGGACTCAAAAACTACTCTATTTTCAGCAGAGGTGATTACCTGTTTGCTTATTTCGAATATGAAGGCGAAGATTTTGACGCAGATATGGCAAAGATGGCAGCAGATCCGGCTACTCAAAGATGGTGGGATGTAGTAAAACCACTGATGCAGCCATTAGAAGACCGTGCAGAAGGTGAATTCTGGTCAGATATGGAAGAAATTTATCATCTGGACTGAGAACAGGAGAGAGATAAAAATTTAAAAAATAGCAATGAAATATAAAAAATAGAAAAAGAGGATAATGATATGAACAGCAGAGAGAGATTTTATGCAACTGTAGAGAGAAAACCTGTCGACAGACCGGCATGCTGGCTGGGAGATCCAACACCGGAGGCAGTGCCTGCATTATGTGAATACTATCACGTAGACAATATTAAAGAGTTAAAGAAAGTATGCGGCGATGATTTCTATGCAGTAGAAATTCCTTACAAATCACCTACCTGTTCTGCGATTTTTGCGGCGTTTGACTGGTATATGAACGGAAGTGATATTGATACAGAACATAGAACACTGACGGCAGAAGGATGTTTTGCACAGTGCGAAGATATTGAAGATATCGAAGCAGTTAATTTTGACTGGCCGGATCCGGCACTTTATATTGATCCGGAAGAATGCCGCCGTCTGGTAGACGAAGCTCCGGAAGACAAGGTCGTCATGGGAATGTTGTGGGCATGCCATTTTCAGGATACATGTGCAGCATTTGGAATGGAAAACTGTCTGATGAATATGATTTCTGATCCGGAAATGGTTCATTATGTAGATGACCGTATTGTTGATTTTTATGTAAAAGCATTAGAAATTTTCCTGGAAGCTACCAAAGGCAAAGTTCAGGCAATTCTGATCGGTAATGATATGGGAAGTCAGAGAGGTCTGATGATCAGTCCGAAGCTGGTAAAGGAATTTGTGATTCCGGGAGCTAAAAAACTGGTTCAAGTAGCACACAGCTATGGGGTTAAAGTTGTTTATCATTCCTGTGGTTCTATTGTGGAAGCAATTCCATTTCTGATCGAAGCCGGAGTGGATATCATTCATCCGATTCAGGCACTGGCAGCAGGCATGGATCCGCAAAATCTGAAAGATAAATTTGAAGGACAGGTTTCCTTCTGCGGTGGAGTTGATACGCAGGAGCTTCTTCCAAACGGAACACCGGAGCAGGTTGCTGCAAAAGTAAAAGAACTTCGTACAATCTTTCCGACAGGCCTTATCATTTCTCCAAGCCATGAAGGTCTTCAGGATGATGTGCCACCTCAGAATATCAAAGCCATGTTTGATGAGGTAAATAAAATTTATTGATAAAAGAGATGTTTAACAAAAAATAATATCGGAAATTTCAGGGATACTGTACAGAAACCATCAGGCAGAAACGGGCTGTGCAGTATCCCTTTTGGTGTCTGTCATGGATGAGAAGTTACGGTGAACAGTAACGGAAATCTGAAAATAGGTAAAAGCAGTTGCTTAAATAAAGAGTTTTCCTTAAAATAGAATATGACCATGCATGGGGAAAAGAGAGGGAACTGTATATGTATACACTTTTAATTGCTGATGATGAGCCGTTGATTCGTAATGGTGTAAAAAAGATTATAGATTGGGAATCACTGGGGTTTTCACAGATTTTTCTGGCAGAAGACGGACAGGAAGCACTGGATATCCTGAACAGCGAAACTGTAGATCTGCTGATCATCGATGTAATGATGCCCCGTCTCGACGGGATCCGGGCAACAGTCAAGATCCGGGAAAGCAATCCTCTGCCCATCATCATCCTGTCCGCAAAATCTGAAGACACGGACAAAATCCTGGGCCTTAACATCGGTGCAGATGACTATATCACCAAACCTTTCAATCCTCTGGAGCTGATCGCCAGGGTAAAATCCCAGCTGCGCCGGTACACACAGCTTGGCTCCGCTGCACCGGCAGCATCGGAACACATCTACACAACCGGAGGTCTTACGGTAAACGATGACAAAAAAGAGGTGCTGGTAGATGGAGAAGCGGTACGGATGACGCCCATCGAATATAATATCCTGCTTCTTCTCATGAAAAATCCCGGACGTGTTTTTTCCACCACACAGATCTACGAGAGCATCTGGAATGAAGATGCTCTGGCCGCGGATAACACGGTAGCCGTCCACGTCCGTCACATTCGCGAAAAGATTGAGATCAACCCCAGGGATCCCCGCTATCTGAAAGTTGTCTGGGGCCTGGGTTATAAAATCGAAAAACTGAGCCGGTGAGCCAGCCGGCCATGAAGTATCTGTACTTCAGAAAGGGGTATTATGAATAAAAATAAACATACGGAAAAAAACCGTTCATTTATGCGCATTCCTGCTCTTGTCCTTGCCCTTATCCTGCCTCTGATCATGGTCTTTTCAGCGGCACTGGTGATCCAGGCAGGTATCCGGATGGACTCTGCAGAAGATCTTAAAACAAAGGATTATTTCCAGACCTCTGCTTTTGCTGACAGCTTTTACTCAAAAGCTTCCACAATCCTGTCCGGAATCTCAGCCAGAGAAATCCTGGATAAAACAAACGAAGATGCATACATTGATCTCGGAGAGCTTTATAACGGAGATTCTCTCTCCTTCAAAAACACCTCCGGACTAGCCTATTCCTTCAATGATCTTAAGGAATGGAGCTCACAGACGATCCATTCCAATGATAGCTGGATCGTCCTGAGCCTTACCACCCCGGAGGGTGAAACAAAATATATGTACTATTCCGATTTCAAAAAAGCTCTGGAAGACGGGGTCCTGCAGCTAAATGCCAACTCCGGTGCCCTGAAGCACGAGGGAATTTCCCAGAAAGACTGGACTGAGAGGATTCTTTCCGCTCTGAGCGCCGAATATGCAGACGGCGGCATCCAGTCACAGGAACCTTTGAAAAACATCACAGACAAAAACGGAAACGTGGTTTACACAGATGTGGCAAATATGCTCACTCCGATCCTTGAAATCCCCTGTGCACCGGAAGGTTACGACAGTCTCCTGGATTACATGAATTCCACCTCATCCAAAACCAGGAATTTCAAGGGGAACCTGAACGATGCCTTTGAGCAGCTGGATAATGCCCGGGATCTTTTTTCCAGCTGGACAGAAGCTGCTCAGACACTGGATGAGTACAGCAGTGATAATTCCAATATCCATTATGCCTATACGGATAACACCTCACAGAAAATCTTCACAAATACAGATGCAGCCTATACTTCCGACCTGACTGATATTTCCGGTTTTTCAGACAAAAAGCCTTACGTGTTCCTAAGTGTCAACGAAGCTGCCACAGATGAGAAAAATGCCCGGAATGGTCTTATGAATCTGAATCTTTCTGCTGCTGCAAACTCTTCTGTAGGAAGCTGGATCGATCTCCTTCGAAACTCCACATACGATGAAAACTGCAGTTTTCTTGCCTGGATCGATGATACCAGCCTTCCTGTACAGGATTCCATTAAAACTGACAGACAGCATTTCCTGACTTACCGTACTTTATTTATCCCGGCTGCTGTGATCACCATGATCAGTTTCCTGCTCTTTATCATAGATTTTATCTGGCTTACTGTCCACACCGGAAGAAGAAATTCCGATAGCGGTAATACAGACACGGCTCAGCCAGAACTGAACTTTTTTGACAGGATCTATACGGAAGCAGCAGCCGGACTCGTGTGTATCCCGGCACTTGGTGTATTGACCGCAGGACTGAGCATGCAAGCTTCCACCTATAACCTTGTCTCCTCCCTGATCATCCTGGCTATCACGATTTTCCTGATCACGTGCCTGTTCTGGATCGGCTATTTAAGCCTGATCCGCAGGATCAAAGCTCGCACCCTGTGGAAAAACAGCCTGCTTCGCAAATGCCTGAAGCTTCCCCGTCTGTGTCTTTGTAAAGCCGGTAAGCTGATCGATTTTTTCTCCAGGAATACCATCAGCAGAATACGTATGGTAGTGGGACTTGGCGTATTTCTATTCCTTGAATTTTTCTTCAGTGCCCTGCTCGCGGCATCTGATGGATGGTTCCTGATGTTTTTGCTTCTATTCCTTCTGGATCTGGGTGCGCTTTTCTGCGTCTACAAAATTGCTCTTGGACGGGAACTCCTCCTTGATGGCCTGAAACGGATCACCGATGGAGAGCTCACTTACAAGATCCCGGAAAAGGAACTCCGTGGTGATCAGAAAGCAATGGCACAGTATATCAACCGCATTGGTGACGGGCTGGACGCTGCCGTGGAAAAAAGCCTCAAAGATGAGCGTATGAAAACCGAATTGATCACCAATGTCTCCCATGATCTGAAAACGCCGCTGACTTCCATCATCAATTACATTGATCTGCTGAAAAGGCTGAACCTCAAAGATCCGGAAGCACTGAAATATCTTGAGATCCTGGACTCAAAGGCACATCGTCTGAAAAGTCTGACCGAAGATGTAGTGGAAGCTTCCAAAGCCAGTACCGGAAATCTTTCTCTGGAAATGACGGAACTGAACTTTGTGGAAATGCTTTACCAGGTGATGGGTGAATTCGAAGAACGGATGGAAAACAGACATCTGACCCTGATGACACATCTGCCTGATTCTCCTGCCATGATCTATGCCGATGGCAGACGGATGTGGCGTATCCTTGAAAATCTTTTCGGCAATATTCTAAAATATGCCATGGAGAACACAAGGGTCTATGCAGAAGTTCTTCTGGAAAAAGATCAAGTCATCTTTACCCTGAAAAATATTTCCGCACAGCCTCTGAACATTCCGGCTGAAGAACTGACCGAACGTTTCATCCGCGGCGATGTTGCCAGAAATACAGAAGGCAGCGGACTTGGATTATCCATCGCACAGAGCCTTACCCAGCTTCAAGGTGGCACCTTTAAACTTTATCTGGACGGTGACCTTTTCAAAGTCTGCTTAAGTTTTCCACAGAAGATCTCTCCCACAGCCTTATCCGCACCGGAAGATTCTCATTCCGAAGCACATTCTTAACCATTCATAAAAAACAGCAGCGGAAGCCCTGATGATATGATGAATCAGGAGCCAGGCTGCTGTTTTTCTCTTATTTTTGTTCTCTTTTACACTTTAATGGTGATCTCACGGTCTGTCCGGTTATATTTATAATACCGGACTCCGGCTGCATCCAGCATTTTTTTGGATGCGATCACCGACGGAGTATCTGCATATTTATCACAGTCGTATACGATAGTCCTGATCCCTGCCTGGATAATAGCCTTGGCACATTCGTTGCAGGGAAACAGGGACACATAAAGCTTGGCACCTTCCAGACTTCCTCCCCGGTAGTTCAGGATGGCATTGAGTTCACTGTGTGTCACATAAAGATATTTGGTATCCAGCGGATCTCCTTCTCTTCCCCAGGGAAACTCATCATCGGAACATCCCTTTGGAAATCCATTGTACCCCATTGACAGGATCTTGTTATCTTCACTTACGATACAGGCACCAACCTGTGAATGCGGGTCCTTGGAACGCATGCCGGAAAGCATGGCAACACCCATAAAATACTCATCCCAGGAAAGATATCCCTGTCGTTTCTGTCCTTTTTTATCCATACAGAATCCTCTTTTTCTATTGGTTTCTTACTGATCGATCAATCCTCGATCATGTTGATCCTTCTGATATGACGCTCATCCCCGGAAAATGGTGTATCCAGGAATGTATCCACGATCTTCAGAGCAAGTCCCGGTCCTACTACACGACCGCCCATGGCCAGAATGTTGGCATCGTTATGAAGTCTTGTTGCTTCTGCAGTAAAGCAATCTGTACAAAGTGCAGCACGGATTCCCTTGAATTTATTAGCAGTGATAGAAATTCCGATACCTGTTCCGCAGATCAGGATTCCTTTCTCACACTCACCGTCCACGATCGCCTGTGCTACTTTCTTTCCATAAACAGGATAGTCTACAGATTCCGGACCATTGCATCCAAAATCTTTGTACTCCAGCCCTCTCTCTTCCAGATGCTTCTTTACCTCCTGCATCAGCTCATAGCCGCCATGATCACATCCCAGTGCTATCATTTTCTTTCTCCTCCTCAACGTTGATAATTTTATGACCAGCCGCTTTCAGTAAGCGGTTCATGATCGCCTGTCCCATTCTTGGTGTAAAAAATGCCTCTGAATAAATGGCACTTACATTACAGCTGTCAAAATCACGCAGGACCTCGTACAGATGATGCGCGATGGTTTCTTCCTGCTCCCGGCTTCCGATACTCTTTACGATTCCATGTGAATATCGGCCTTTTGTTTCATCTGTTGCGATGATCCCCACCGTCAGTCCCTTCTCCTCAGCCTCTCCGGCTCTTTTTTCGATCTCCGCGATCACACCCTCTGTGGCCCCCTCCACAATGGCAAGATCTGCCTTTGGTGCATAATGACGGTATTTCATTCCCGGTGCTTTTGGATGGACCTTGCTGTCCGGTTTGATCAGCCCCTTATCCATCCTTACATCTCCAAGTGTTTCCCGGAGCATTTCCAGGGAAATATATCCCGGCCGCAGGACTACCGGTATGTCTTCTGTAAAATCTACGATCGTAGATTCCAGACCGATATTTACCTGTCCTCCATCAATGATCATATCAATGGCTTCTCCCAGATCCTCTGCCACATGTCCCGCTGTCGTAGGACTTGGTCTTCCGGAAGTATTGGCACTTGGCGCTGCCACATATCCGCCAGCCGCAAGGATCAGCTCCTGTGCGATACGATCACTTGGAAAACGTACTGCCACACTGTCCAGTCCTCCGGTTGTTTCCCTTGGCACGATATCTGCCTTGGGAAGGATCATTGTCAGCGGACCCGGCCAGTATTTCTCAGCCAGTACTCTGGCTTTTTCAGGAACCTCCGTAACGATCTTATCCAGGTCACGGATATCTGCGATATGTACGATCAGCGGATTGTCCGAAGGTCTTCCCTTGGCTGCATAGATCTTCATCGATGCTTTCGGATCCAGGGCATTTCCTCCAAGGCCGTATACAGTCTCTGTGGGAAATGCCACAAGCCCGCCGTTTTTCAGAATCTCGCCACCTTTGGCAATTGCCTTTCTGTCTATATTCTCCGCTGTCATAACTGCTATTTCTGCTTTCATTTTACGCTCCATTTACTGTCTGATATAAATCCCCTGCTCTTCAATAAAATCTTCCAGATCCTGAAGGGCATCCTGTGCCCAGGTTTCGGATTTCTGAAAAGTCTCCGGGAAAAACATGTCTTTTACTATTTTTTTACCTGTTTCTGTTTTAAAGATCTTCTCTGCACTTTTCTTTATATGTTCTTTATCCAGTCCATCTTCAAAATAATTAACCAGAAAATCAGCTTCCACAAGGATCTGATAATCCAGCCCGTCAATATCCTTATAGGTATGATGATGTCCTACCAGATATTCCACTCTGCGGATCACCCTCTCCTGAAAGCCCAGTGCGGTAAGCATCTCTCTGGCAGCTGCCGGACCTTCTGCTTCCTGCGTCTTTCCATCAGAGCGTCCGTATTTTTCCATACCGACTTTGATCCCGATATCATGAACGAGAGCCGCAGCTTCCAGAACATACATCGTATCTTCATCCAGACCCTCACTCTGGCCGATCAGCCTTGAAAGATCATGCACCTTCACAAAATGCTGGATATGCTTCGGATCCCCCTGATAATAATGGATCATTTCCATATAAAGTCTGTCGATTCTGTTCATAATATCCTCCTCTCTGCTGCCATCCTGCAACTGTCACTTTTTTCTGTATACTGCTCAGCAGAAATCTCCTGCTGAGCATATCCGTTAACAGATAGCTACATAATAGTTACATTATAGCGTTATTATGGAAAAAATGTCAATCCTGCTCCACTTTCACAATGTAGGTTCCTGACATATCATCTTCAAAGACAATGCTTCCCAGACTCTGAAGAACACGGTCATTAAGCTCTGTTCCGTATTTTTCTTTTTCCTGTCCTCCTACAAAGATATAGGAAATATCATAACGGCTGATCAGTTTTTTTACCGTCTCTGCATCTGTAGATGTATAAATAGTCTGGATGTCCGCACTTTTTTCATTGAGGTCAGGTACATTATTTCTCCAGAGCCATTCATGCACATACCATCCCAGTACGGTCGGAAGCCCCGTAGATGCAGAAACTCTCTCATATCCGGTATAGCTGTCCCCGTTAGCCTCGAGCACCACAGGAGAGCCCTTGATATTCTGCTTCAGCCAGCGGATCGCCGACGCATCCTGAGGAAAATCCTGCTCAAGAAATGTAGTTGCATCCAGTCCCTGATACTCCGAAACCTTCCAGACATCCCCAAACCAGGAATGCACGGCATTTCCGAAATAGCCCACGGTCCAGAGCAGTACAAAAAGCCCCACACCTGAAAGGATCCGGATAATCTTCTGTCTGGATATCACCAGCATACGATAAATCCCATATCCCATTGTCATTCCGAAAAGGATATATGCCTGATACGTCAGCTTGAACATAGTATTGGCTCTGGCATTTCCATTTTCATAAATATCCCGCACATATACAAGCTCCGGGATCAAAACCAGTCCGATAGCACATAAGCCCATGATCACTGCAAAAAGATCCGGAACTGTAATCGCCTCCAGCAGCCTGTAAAGACTTTTATGCTTCAGTCCCTTCATTTTTTCTGTGATGACAGACAGGATCAGCAAAACAGTAAGGAGCACCGGAAGTCCCCAGAGGATCAGAAGCTGATACCACAGTGAATGATGCTGTGCCAGTGCCACCCCCTGTACCATCGTATCAAATTTCAATGTAAAGGGCAGGATCACCAGATAAGAGAGACCTATGATCTCCACTGCCTGTACGATCGTCACTGCAAGGATCCTGATTATCTTTCCCTCAAATCGTATGATATTTGCGATCAGGACAACTCCACCGGTCACTACAAAATAGATCACAAAATCCCAGTAATTGGTCCACTGGAACATGCCAAGAAAAACGGACGCCAGAAGGATATGCGGCATCAGAAGCTGTCTCAGCCAGAAAACACTGCGTTCCTGTTTTTCAGGCTCAGGCCCTCTTTTTCGGATCATTTTCAGCCATGCATAGAGCATTCCCACCAGAAATGTCACAAACATCACATTTACCACATGGGCATGAAGATCTCCCAGAACAAAGGAATAGCATGGGAATTCATGTATGGTCTTATCACTGTCATTCACCGGATTATACCCTATGTAACGAGTTGCATCCGGGAACCAGTAGCTGGCTGTTTCTGCCACTCCCTGTATCTTCCGGATCAGCGGCAGTACACAACGGTAGACGATATAATGTACATTTCCCGCGATAGATACTGCAATGCCTGCAGTAACTCCTGCCAGTGAAGGAAGATATTTCTTCTTTCCATCCAGCCGTCCATACAGCCTGTCCTTCGTCATCTGACGGACCAGGGAAAACGGATACACAAAGGCAAACGCTGCCACAAAGGTACGCATCAGATTATAAGTCACTTCCACTCTGCTTCCTGTAAGCTTCGTAAGAAACACTGCAAAATACTGCCCGCCATAGTAATAATTGATGGTTCCCTGTGAATACCAGAGATCACGTGCAGGAAGAGTTTTGCTCCGCATCATGGCCTCCATGAAGCCATAATCCATAAATTTCTCTGTTCCGTATGCCTGCGGCCGGAATCCTGCCAGATAAGTCCACAGCAGAAAGATCCCAAAGAACAGAAGCTCCTCCCGAAAGATCAGCTGCATCTTTCCTGACGGATAACATTCAATGCCATGCTTCAGCTGAACATGAAAAAGTACAGCACATAAAATGCCAACAGCCACAGATACTCCTACACACACTGCTGCTGTAAAAGGAAGGATTTCCACCGCTACCAGAAGCCAGGTGAGAAATCCGGTAACCGCAATGGCAAGTACCTTTGAAAAAAGCCAGCCCCGGTCTTCAAAACCACCAAAAAGCCTTCCTGTGACCGGCATTGCCACCATTCCCATAAACAGCGCAAGCAGCCACCAGGTCCAGAATGTCCATACATCTCCTCCCAGGAGATACGCAGAAAGTACTGTCAGGAGCACTGCTGCAGTCAGCTCCGGAAATAATTCTCTGATCTTTTTTTTCATCCTTCTGTCCCTCCTGTATCAGATTCTGCCCCGCAGACGGATAAAGTCCGCAAATGCCTGTCTTCCGATCTTTATGATCCGTTTCATGTTGATAGAGTTTTTTCCGGCCTGTCTCGGTCGGAATGTGATGGGGATATATTCCACATAAAGATGATGTTTTTCATAGATCACGGTCATCAGCACATTGGAAAGGAAAAATCCGCTTGGGATACGCTTCAGTACTTTGGCGAGCTGTTTTCCATCCATCAGCCGATATGGCGTATTTGCATCTTTTACCCAGGTTCCAAAAATAAGAAAAAGCACAAGCCGCAGTATTCTTGTCACAAAAATCCTGGAAAGCCCATCCTCTCTCTTCTGCCGATAACCGATAAGAAGCCCGCACTTTTGACGTTTTTCCCAGAACTGCCAGAATTCCTCCGGAAGTGTCTGGCCGTCTGAATCCGTCTGAAAAATATAATCGGCACCTTTTTCTACTGCGTAACGATATCCCCTGAGTATTGTTCCTCCATGTCCTTCATTCGGTTTATCGATTCCGATAAGACGGTCATGATTTTTCTGATAATTCTGTATTTTTTTGTAGGTCGCATCTTTGCTGCCATCATTCAGGATCACCAGGCGGCTGTCCCCGCCGATTCTCTCCACTACCGGATACCATTGCTCGATCACGGTCCCGATATTTTTTTCTTCATTATATGCCGGCATAATGATATATAAGCTGTCATGTTTCATAGATTCTTATTCTCCCATCCTCTGAGGTATACACCAGTGGATATGTCTCCCTGATGATATCCTCACGACATTCCTGCTGTTCAAATTCCATATCCTCCTCAAACAGGATATATGTGATCTTTTCCTGTTTTACGGTAGCTTTCAGTAGCTCCGGATCATCCGTGGTATATATGAGCACTGCCTGGCCGGCACGATAGCTCGTATCGTACCCTGCAGACCATGCATAATAAGGCCATCCGCAATACAGCATGGCACCGGACATAGTGACCTCGTTCATGGTATATTCCGGTGTCAGCAGAAGATCATTTTTCTTAAGATTTGCACTGAGCCAGTCCGTCAGGCTGCTTTCCATATTTACAGTCATCCTGTGTGCGGAATCGTTGTCTCTTAAGATGATCACGTAATCATAGATCCCCGTTGCACTAAGACAGATACAAAGGAATGCTGCCGCTGCGCGACCGGCCCATTTCTTCCAGCTGTTTTTCCCTGCAAGGAAAACACATCTTACGATCCAGCCCCAGAAAACTGTCACAAAGGCATAGGAAATCATCACATATTTATGATTGACATTGATGTCCGGAGTCAGAGATACCAGAAATGCAAATGCCATTGGAAGCAAACAGCCCATCAGCACTGCCCGCTGACCTCTCTTCAGAAATACTGCTGCCACGATCATTCCCACAAAGAAAAATCCACTGATCTCCACCAGATACCAGAGTACACCGGAAATGCTTTTATTGTCTGCCAGAAAGCCCCAGTAAAAGGATGGACTCATAACACTTCCCGACACAAAGATCTTCGACTGCAGTTCCGAAAAAAGCACTGCCAATCCGGCACAGATCACATAATCCAGCTTACCGTCAGAAAACACTGCCAGTCCGGCAAGGATCAGAAGTCCGCCGATCAGCGCAGCTCCGTTCCAGAAGGCAGTTAATCCCAGAAACAGTCCCAGAAGAATCGCCGTATCCACATTTCTGCAGATCCAGGCTTTTTTTGTAAAAAAACGGTTACGGACCCACAAAAATCCCTGCTCCTTGTGACTGCATCCGGCTTCCACCCAATCCATAAAGGTCCATACCGCTACAGCTGCCATCAGAAGGCCGAAAGCCAGATGACGCTGGTTCAGATATACATTGAAATTCCATAATCCCCAGTTTTCATTGGTAGTATAACCGATAAACGCCGTATTTTCTTCCAGCGTCCGTACAAGGTCCCCCGCCTGAAGATGTTCCCACAGATAATGCCAGAACGCTGTTCCGCTGCGGAAAAAAAAGAAAACAATGGCAGCTGCCCCTGCCCAGAAGCTTTTGAACATCCGGTAGCTGATCCCGTAAAGCACCATAAGAAATCCCGCCAGAGACAGGATGCTTACCAGATTATATCCCAGATCAAGACGGAGGCCCAGATACTCCAGATTTCCTACAAGGAACTGGAACATAAAATGATATTTCACATCCTGCCCGCCATAATGCGGATACTGGGTAGGAAAATTATTTCCCCTTGAAAAAGATCGCATCATTGCCGTGTGGGGTGCATAATCTCCGTATACCGAAAAGCCGGAGTACAGAATGCCGTCTTTCATATGGAAAACGTAAAACATCATCCAGGTCACAAAAACCGTCAAAATGCCAAAAAGCAGAAGCTCTTTTTTCAGGATCCATTTTCTGCTGATCATCCGTTCAGATATCACAAACATTTTTTGCTGTTTTTTCTTTTTCCACCGGAAGATTCCCGAAAGCAGCAGGATATCTACCAGAAATACGATCAGATTTCCATAAAAAAGAGGATGCTCTGCCCCCGCGCATACGCTGAACATCCAGGAAAGAATATAGACTGCCCAGGTCAGCATCAGGATTCCCATCCCAAACGCTGCCGGCAGGACCACCCATATCCTGTTTCCTCTTTCAGTCGTTTGACGCGGAAACAGACATCCTGCCGTTTCCATTCCTGTTAACATGCATAATATAAGATAAATGATTCCAAGCATAGGATTCTCCTTAATTCACGTAAAGTATAGCAGAATCACCTTCCTATGAAAAGGCTATTCACATTTTTTTCAATTATTTTCGTTTTCCTTCTGTTTTTTCAGATATGTAACGATTCCATCAGCCACAGCCTCTGCTACCTTTCTCTGATACTTCTCTGTCTGAAGCAGGGCGGCTTCCTCCGGATTTGTAAGAAATCCACATTCTACGATATTGATCACACCCGGACTTCTCTTCAGAAGATAATAGGTTCTGTTTTCTTTTGCCACCCGCGGCCGTGCAATGGAAAGCTTCCGGTTCATGTTTTCCTGGATCGCTAGTGCCAGTTCTTTTCCGCCTTCCGAATCCTCATAATAAAATACTTGCGGACCTTTTACTCCGGGATCACTGTAGCTGTTCTGGTGGATACTCACAGAAAGCACCGGTTCATATTTCCGGATCTGTTCAATACGATTCTGCAGATCCTGTGCTTTCATATTTTTTGTACCATTTTCATAAAGACCTTTATCTTCTTCCCGGGTCATTACTACGGCAAGGCCTTTTTTTTTCAGGATCGTTTTTAGCTTCATGGCAATATCCAGATTGATCCCTTTTTCCTTCAGTCCACCGATTCCCACCATTCCGGAATCCACACCGCCATGACCGGCATCCACCAGGATCACCTGATCTGCTTTTATATTTCCGGATACATCTATAAGTCTGCCTGCAGTTTCTGCCGCTTCCCATGACAGAATATAAAAACAGACCAGCATAAGAACTGCCATTGCCAATTCTATGAAATGTTTTTTCAACACAAAACACCCCCGGCATATTTATTTTAATATATGTTGCCGGGAGTGTTTTTAGCATTGTGAAGATCACAATGTTTTCTTCTGTTTATGACAGGTTTTCTGTGATCACGCTCCAGATCCCGCTGTTCTCGAATCCAAGCTTCCACTCTGCCACACCTGCCAGTTTGTATTTTTTGATCAGTTTAACCTTTTCCGCAATAGACTTAGAGTCCTCCAGCCAGATCTGATATGTGGCACCTTCCCCTTCATAGGTTCCATAATTCTGACTTGTCTTCTTGTCCCAGTATGTTTCTGCTCCGTTATCACTGATCGTCTGCTGTGCCTGATCCATACCGATGGCCTCACTTGTCAGTGCACCGCCATCTGTAGTCTTCCAGAGCCTTGTGTAGAACGGAATCGCAAGGATCGTCCGTTGAGCCGCTACTTCTGAAAGCGTATCCTTAACCCCCTGTTCTACCCATGGCAGAGATGCCACAGAACCGGCATCGGAGCCTACGTAATGCTCATCATAACCCATAATGATCACATAATCCACAACCTTGCCCTGCTCCGCACGGTCATAATGACTGGTAAAATCTTCCGGAACCGGATTATCTACAGACAGTACCAAATTATTGGCGTGACACTGGATAGAAAGCTCTCTTAAAAACTGAAGGAAATGGATTCCTACTCCTTCGCTCAAAGATTCAAAATCAACATTGATTCCATCCAGTCCTGCTTTCAGTGCATAAGTGATCAACTGATTCTCCAGATTCTGCCTTGAACTGGTTTTTGAAAGAACTTCTGTGGTACTCATGTTCTCATTAAAATTATCCACCAGTCCCCATACCTTCAGTCCTTTTTCATGTGCCTGCATCACATACTCCCCAGATGCAAGACTTGAAATATTTCCGGAATTATCTGTTACAGAAAACCAGGTTGGAGAGATCACATTCACGCCTGTCATATTCTGTACCGCATCTGCGAAATAGCTGTTTGCATCTGTGCTAGTAACCTGGTGCCATGCCAGGTTCACCGGCTCATCCATGGTAAGATATGTATAGGACTCTGTTTTAAAATCCCTTTCATAATCCGTTGTATCCACAGCACTTACTTTTTTCTTCTGAACATAACCGATGTAACCGTCATCGGTTGCCACCTGATCCCAGTCCTCTCCTTCATTCATCAGCCGGAGAACTGTATTCTTCGCCAGTTTGGAAAGGATCGGCGCCTTGATCCCGCCCCGGTAACGGATCACGGTATCTTTCTTCGTGGTCACGGTCTCCACATTGGTAAATTTGTACTGTATCGCAACCCTTGCAGGATCCTGCTCTATATAAGAATCGATATCTGTATACTTTTTTACATAATCCAGTTTCAGATAAACCGTGTCATCCTTCAGCCACACGTTTCCGTCTGCCTTATCTGAAGCCGGTTCCTCTGTGAGACTGGATGGTGTTGCATACAGTATCTTCTTGTTTTCGCTATCCCAGTAATATCTCTGATTCAAATATCCGTTCACTACATCCAGCGGAAGATATACATCTTCTCCTGAGATAAGTGCCTTCTCTTCCAGTTTCTCAGTTCCAAGTATCAACGCAGCCTCACCGTCTGCATTCTGGCCGTAATATTCTGTCAGATCCATCTGTTTCCTGCTTGGTATAAGCTTATTGATCCCGTAAACAGCCCCTCCGGCAAGAGCGACCAGAACGATCAGCAGACCTACCACAAGGACCGGTATGTGTTTTTTTGTCATGTTTTTTTCCTTTCGGTATAAAATGTCATAATTTGTTTCATTATAACATATCTTGTCTACATTTCGTTATAAAAATCGACTTTTAATAATTTTTCACAATTTCTTTAGAATTTCGGTTCCCCGCATGGTATGCATGAGTGCAGGGGATGATCGTTATCCGGGGAACCGTTTTTTCTTATGTACGGTCATTCTTTGCGAATAAGATCAAAGCTTACACAGGCGATATGGCCGTCTTCATCTTCCGTATAATCCCGCATATAGACCCCGTTTTCCGCAATCTGACAGGCTTTTGCGATTTTTTTCGGAGTGCTTGGTGCTCCATTGAGATAAAGAGAAACTCCGTTCTCACGATAAAGCTCCAGCTCCCTTCGAAGGGGTTTTGCGGATTTCTTTTTTTCCTGTGATATATTTGGCGTATCCCGACCTCCTTTCCTGGTTAGATTTTCAGAAAACACCAGCAATGGTTCTCGAAAAGCTGCAACTTCCCTGTTAGGATGATACTTGTAATAAAATATAAATAATAAAATGGGGGAAATTTCTCTGTGTACCGACAGACTCGCCGATGAATTTCACACAGAATCCTTATCTTCAGAAAAATATGACTTTAAGTTATCGTTACTGTCTTCTTGCTTCCGGGAGGAGACAGCTTTTCTGCTTTTCATTATACCTGATTTCCCTTCAGATGCAAGTCTTTTATAAAAGAATCAGAAATTTTCTTTTTTCTCCGGTTTCTACATCTTTACATCTTGTGTATAACTGTTATATAATACAGTATGTAAAAGATTAAATTTATTTACCTATAGGATGTGATCATATGAAAATAGAAAAAATCAATGAAAATCAGATCCGCTGTACCCTGACGAAAGAAGATCTGGACAGTCATCAGATCCGTATCAGCGAACTTGCATACGGTACCGAAAAAGCCAAACGTCTCTTTCGTGATATGATGCAGCAGGCACAGATACAATTTGGTTTTGAAGCAGATAATATTCCTCTGATGATCGAGGCTATTCCTGTCAATGCCGAAAGTATTATCCTCATTATCACTAAAGTGGAAGATCCTGAAGAACTGGATACACGTTTTTCCAAATTTGCACCCTTCAAGGGCAACAAACCTTCCGATACCGTAGAGATCGATGGCGCTGACAATATCATCGATATCTTCCAGAAGCTCTGTGAATCCAAGCTTAAGGATCTTTCACAGAAACCGGAAGAAAAAAGGGCGGAAACTTCCGCCTCTCAGGCAACAGAAACTCCGGATGCATCACAGCAGCCGGCTGAGAGTTCTGTAAAGCTTATACGCCTGTACTCTTTCCCGGGGCTGGATGATGTTATTGCCGCATCTCATGGTATGAATGGTTTCTTTACCGGTGATAATACTCTCTATCGTGAAGGAGAAGACGGTGTCTATCAGCTGGTACTTCATCAGTCAGACTGTACACCTGAAGAATTTAACAAGGTCTGCAATATCCTTTCCGAGTATGGCATCGGCCGCGCATTCACACCAGCCGGTGAAGCCTACCTCAGAGAGCACTGTGCACTGATCGCTGATCATGCACTTCAGAAGCTTCTGAATATCTGACAACCCAAATATCCTACAGACAAACAAACCGCTGTCGGAATGCGATCCATATGATCTGCATTTCCCGACAGCGGTCCTTTTGTTTCAGCAAAAAAGCTTCTGTTTATTACTCACCAAGAAAATCATTGATCTGAGCTACGAGGACATCTGCGTCCAGGCCATGGACCATTGCTGCTTCTTCCAGAGATTCCATCTGTGAAGACGGGCAGCCAAGACAATGCATTCCTGCTCTCATCAGGATCGGTGCGATATTCGGGTCTACAGTGAGCAGTTCTCCGATCAGCATGCTCTTTGTAACTTTTGCCATGATTGTATTCTCCTTTACTGTTTTATCGAAATATTTTCATTCCGTTCTGCTATTATAATACGAATCCGGAATGGAATCAACGGGTTACGAATTTTCAGTTTTGTTTATAAATTTATACTTGTATTCTTTATGCAGATATATTAGAATGGGAATAGAATCCCTGGTAGGGGATACATATAATACACAATTTAAAAGGAGGATATCAATTATGGCATATGTAATTTCTGACGAGTGCGTTAGCTGTGG
>OGCO01003276.1_pt1 | contig 19408 bp, 17 predicted proteins | sample 1570171 | NCBI WGS metagenome assembly OGCO01 (sample SAMEA4370583, study PRJEB24528) | human gut metagenome | reverse complement strand
CAGCCTCATCCTCATGCAGGACAATCAGGATATGTCCGTGGTCATCGGGCTTGCCGGGACGCCGCTCGACGCGGTGATGCGCAACCTCCTCCTGCAAGGGTACCTGCCGCTCAAGCCGGAAGGCGTGCGGGTGGCGTGGTACGCCGTGGCCCCGGAGCGCGGACCGCTGCTCGGCTGGAACTGCGAAACGGGCGGCCTGTCCGGATGGGGCAAGGGGATCTGGCCCGTCAGGCTGGAGCCGCTGCCGTAGGTGCGGGTTCATCAGGGCGGCGATAATCAAAAGGGGGCATGGCGGACGGAAGGGCGTCCGCCATGCCCTTTTTGTTTGTCCGGAGGGGCCGGAAGCCGGGGGGGGGGCAGGAGGGGCGCGGAGCGGAGGAACTTGTTCAGGGTCGGAAAAGGCGGCATGGGCGGGCATGGTGGGCGGAAGAGGAGTTCATCATGCCCACATCCGTTATCAATGAAATTCTTTCGTTTTGCCCACAGGGGACCATAGCCAGCGGCGACATCATGGCGCTGGAGGATTACAAGAACGACGTGCAGCGCCTCCGGGGGCATCAGCCGGGGATCGCCAGACGCGAACTGGAGAACATGGCCCTGCGCCAGTCGTCCTTCGTCGCCGCCGGGCTCGCCCAGTTCGTCGCCAAACGCTACGCGCCGGGCGTCCGTGACGATGCCGATCTGGACGCGCTGGAAACGGCCATCACAGCGGCCATCACGGCCCTGATCGCCGCGGGCAACGCCCAGACCGCCACCCGCCTCGCCACGAAACGCACCATCGGCGGCGTGGCCTTCGACGGCTCGGCGAACATCCATCACTACGCAACCTGCTCGACGGCTGCCGCCACCGCCGCGAAAACCGTTGCGCTGTCTGGGTTCGCGCTGGCTACCGGGGCCCGCGTCCTTGTGAAGTTCACCGTAACCAACAGCGCCGCCAACCCGCCCCTCGACGTCAACGGCACGGGCGCGAAGCCCATCCAGTACCGTGGGGCCGCCATCGCCGCCGGGACGCTGGCCGCGAACCGGACCTACGGATTCGTCTACACCGGCGCGCAGTACGAGCTTGTCGGCGACGTGGACACGAACACGACCTATTCCCTCGCAACGGCTTCCAACGACGGCCTGATGGCGAAGGGCGACAAGGGCAAGCTGGACGGCATCGCCGTGGGCGCGGAAGTGAACCAGAACGCCTTCGGCAATATCCTCGTCGGCTCGACCACCATTGCGGCGGACACGAAGACCGACACGCTGACCTTCGTAGCCGGGACCAACGTGACCCTGACGCCGGATGCTGCGAACGACAAGCTGACCATCGCCGCCAAGGATACGACGTACGCCGCGGCCACGCAGTCCGTCGCCGGCCTCATGAGCGCTGCGGACAAGAAGTCCGTTGATTATTGCGAAGCGCTCCGCCTGTCGATGATCGGCGTGCCGCGCTACTGGCGCTCGACGACCCTCCCCGCGAATCACGTCTGGGCGAACGGAGACCTCGTCCTGTTCTCCGACTGGCCCGAGCTGAAAAAAGTCTATGATGGCGGAGGATTCACCGGAATGCTGCTCGCCTACAACGCCACCAGTGCCACCATCGCCGCCAACCTCGGCAAATGGCGCCCCAACGCCGCTAACCCCACGGGATTATATGTTCCCAAGCTGAGCGACCAGTTTTTCCGAGCTTGGACGGGAGGGAGCCGGGCGGCGGGAAGCTGGCAAGGTGATGCAATTCGCGAGCTGTCAGGACGCATTGACCTCAGCCGTATGGGGAGTGCTTATACAAGTGAAGCCAGCCCTTCCACTGGCGTACTGCAAATTGAAAAAGACGCTTTACCGGGGCTGTTGACGTCAAATGGTGCTTCCGAGTTCTGGATGTGGGGAAAAGCTTCTTTTAGCGCTTCCCGTGTAGCCCCGACCGCCGAGGAAAACCGCCCGCTCAACATCGCCTTACCTGTTGTCTTGTATCTGGGCATCCATGCTTAACTTTTAACCATATCCCGCGCCTTTCCGAGCTTGGACGGGGAGCGTGGGAAGTGCGGGCACTCATCATGACGCAGGGTTGCCGGAGATTTCGGGGGCTTTTGGCGTACGCGGCGCAATGATTATTGATAATTCGATTATTGAGGCAAATGGCGCGTTTCGCATCACAGAAACGTCATACGACGTCAATTATGCATCGTTTCAGGTCTCGTCTAACTTGTCGAGCCAAGGATGCACTTTTGACGCGTCGCGCAATAACACGATCTACGGGGCAAGCCCTACGGTCATGCCAGCTTCGGTTGACATCCCGATCTGCCTGTATCTCGGCCTCCACACTTAGGCCGGGAGGCCAAGATATATACACACGGGGAGCGCGACATTGACCGGGCGGTTTTCTTCGGCTGTCGGGACCACACGAGACGATTCAAAAGACAGACCTCCCGGCGTTTGTATCTCGTACGTTGTAAGCGTCAGAGGACCAACTAGCGTGTGCCAAAGAAAAGCGCCATTAACTTCTGCGATATTTTTGTTTGTCGAGAGGTGCGAGGCATTTGCTGTGATATTACGTGCAGCGTCTCCTTGCCATCCCCCCGCCTCCCGGCCCGCCCCCTGCGTCCACCCTCGGAAAGGCGGGCGGTTAGGTTAAAAGTCATGCAGAGTTGCCTAGATAGATAATACAGGGTTGCCAGATATGGACGGGGCAAGTCTCGGCGGCCTGACGTTGGGCTGATTCATAACGATACATAGGAGCTGTATTTGAACCATAAGCTAGGCAAGGCGCATCTCTTCCTCTTGTTTTTATAGTCATTTCTATGGAAACAGGTGCGTCCGCTGCTGATAATGGGCGTACTTCAAAAGAGTTTATCCCCACTTGCACCGTATCCTGTGCCCATGCTCCTGCCTCTCTACTTCCTCCCTGCGTCCACCCTCGGAAAAACTGTTCGCTTAGTTTAGGAACGTATAATCCCGTAGGGTTAGCAGCATTTGGTCGCCATTTTCCGAGGTTAGCTGCGATGGTGGCGGAGTTCGCGTTATACGCCAGCAACATCCCTGCGAACCCTCCGGCATCGTATATCTTTTTCAGTTCGGGCAGTCTGCGAACAGCGCGAGGTCGCCGTTCGCCCAGACGTGCCCGGCGGGCAGGGTCGTGGAGCGCCAGTAGCGCGGGACGCCGATCATGGAAAGCCGGAAGGCTTCTGAAGCTGTCACGCGGGCGTCGTTCCCTTGACACGCCGTACCTGCGGCAGTCCCGTATTTGATCGTAAACGTCCGATCTGCTTCTAAGCTGCCTCCTCCAGAGAGGCCCGTACCAGCGATTATTTTTCTGGAAGTAAGCACATATCCCGGTATGTCCGGTACAGCCCATACCGCATTATTCGTACCGGGTTGAACAGGACTGGCAGCATTCGCAGCGATATTAACCTGAGCCTGATAAAGCCCGCCATTGGGAGCGATAGACAGGGCCCCTTTAGTATAGGATTGCGCCGAAGACCAAGGCAGAATACCAAAATTAGCAAGCTCGGACGTGAGACCAGTAAGCAGATAGAGCAGTTGATTCCAACGGGAACTCTCACCAAGGGAATCGTATTTCTGCCCGGACTCGAACTCCGCATCGGTGTCGCGGTAGGCAATGCCGGAAACGGGCTGCGTGGGGATCGTCGTCTGTGCGTTCTTGCCCCATATCGAGTTGAGAACGCCTGCAAAAGTTCGCTGGATGCCTGAAAGCGCCATATGTTCTCCTAAAGAAAAAGGTTACCCCTGCTTGCCCATCTGCCGGAATTGAAAGAACTGTGCTGCCCGAAAACGCTGGCGCTGTGCAGCATTGACAGCACCGACCTTGGGCAGGAGCACTGGCTGATGATGGCACGCGCCATTCAGGAAAACTACGCTTTGTACGACGGCTTTATCATCTGCCACGGCACGGATACGCTGGCGTACTCTGCGGCGGCGCTCTCCTACCTGATTCAGAACGCGGACAAGCCCATCATCCTCACCGGCGCACAGCAGCCCATCTCCAACGAGATCACGGATGCCAAGAAAAACCTGCGGGACAGCGTGGTCTGCGCCATCGACCCGGGCAGCCGGGGCGTAATGGTGGTGTTTGGCGGGCACGTCATTGCGGGCACTCGTGCCAAGAAGAACAAGACCATCAGCTACGACGCCTTTGCCTCAGTCAACTTCCCGGAGCTGGCGCTGGTGCAGGGTGACCGGCTGGTGCGGTACATCCCCTCGCCATGGCCCACCGGCCCGGTGGAGTTCAGCCGTGTGCTGGACCCGAAGGTGTTCCTGCTCAAGCTGACCCCGGGCATGTCCCCGGCGCTCATCCCGGAGATCTTCCGCCTGTACGACTGCGTTATCGTGGAAAGCTTCGGCGTGGGCGGCATTCCGCAGCAGCTGATGGATGCCTTTGCCGAAGGCCTGGGCAACTACGAGACCACCCATAAGGTGCTCATCATGACCACGCAGGTCACCTACGAGGGCAGCGACGTGGGCGTTTACGAGGTGGGCAAGCGGGTGAAGAACCGCTTCCGCTTTCTGGAAGCCCACGATATGACCATCGAGGCCGTAGTGACCAAAAGTATGTGGCTGCTGGCGCAGAACTGCGAAAGCTTTGACCAGCTGCAGCAGCGGTTCTACCGTCAGGTGAACTTTGACACCTTCTACCACTGAGCCGCTTTTTCAGAACACCAGCTGCACCAGCAGTACATAGCAAAGGGTGCCCCCGGCTACGCTGAGCAGGGTCTGGTGCTTCCACTTGTGCAGTGCGATGGTCGCCAGCAGCGCAAGCGCTTCCGGGATGCCGTGGCTGCCGGAGAACGGGGTGACGCCCTTCAGGCAATAGACGATGAGCATCCCGAAGATGGCGGCGGGCAGCACCCGCCCCAGATACCGCACCACCTCCGGCGGCTGCTGCTCCTTGCTGGAAAAGATCAGAAACGGCAAAAACCGGGTAAGCATGGTGGCGGCGGTGCACACCGCAATGGTAAACCCCATCTGAACTGCTGTCATTTTTCTACCTCCCCGGCTGCTTTTTCCATCGGACGGCGCAAAGCCAGCAGCAGCACCAGAATACCGCCCATGGACGGCAGCAGAAAGCTGCCGGAACCGAATACTGCCAGACATACCAGCGGCACGGCAAGCCCGATCAGGGCACTGCCGTGTTGCTGATCTTTTTCCCACTGGTTCAGGAAGATGACCGTGAACATTGCGGTCATGACAAAATCCACGCCCTCGGTGCTGAAGGGCAGTACGGTGCCCAGCGCAGCCCCAAGCCCGGCGCTGCCCACCCAGTAAAGCTGATCCAGCAGGGTGATGAAGAACATGAACCAGCCCTTGTCCACCCCTTCCGGCGGCGTTGCCGAACAGGTGATGGAAAAGGTCTCGTCGCTCATGGCAAAGATCATGTAAAAGCTGCGCCAGCCGTAGCCTTTATAGCGCTCCAGCATGGCAAGGCCGTAGAACAGGTGCCGCGCCTGGATCATCAGCGCCATCAGAAAGGCCGACAGCGGCGAGAACGCGCTCAGCAGCAGGCTTGCCAGCACGAATTCCAGCGAGCCGCCGTACACGACAGTGCCCATGAGCATGGGCATCCACACCGGCAGCCCCAAGGACTGCACATAGATGCCGTAGCCCAGCCCCAGCACAAAATAGCCCGCCAGCACCGGGATGGTCTGCGGAAAAGCCGCCCGCAGCGCCCGCAGACAGGGGTGCGGCAGGGCGGGAGAAACGGTTCGGGACAGATGCTGCATAGAAAAGCTCCTTGCTTTGCGGGCTCAGCGGGCGGCCGCCCATATACCCACATATATTGTATGGAATAAGTGATTTTTATTATAGCACATCCCGGCGCTTTTGCAAGACGGCGGGTGGCCATGAAAAAAACGCTCCTCACGGCCAAAGGCCGTGAGGAACGTTTTTTAAACACTTTTTACTCTACATCTTCATCCGCGAAGATCCACAGCACCTCGTTGATATGGGAGCCGCTGCGGGAGTAGGGGGTCACACGGACGCAGAAGCTGCGGCCGTCCGTCTTGCGGTAGCGGTGCTCCAGCAGGTTGCTGCTGAACACGGTGCTGCGCACAAGGCCGAAATCGAACAACTTTGCAAAGTTTTCTCTGTCCTCGGGCGCTACCAGCGTGTCGCGGTAGTTGGTCAGCGCAGCGCGGAAAGAGCCGCCGCAGGTATCCAGAATGGACTGGAAGTAATCCGGCACAATAACGGGGCGCACGGTGTCCTCCTGCAAGTCCACCACGATTACCGTCTTGTACTTGGGGGCAAGCACCTTCAAAAAGTGCTCCGCGTCCCGCTTTTCCTGCAAGGTGCGCTCCATCTTTTCGTTCAGGCCTTCCAGTTGGCGGGCGTGGCCGTTGTGGTCGTAGTAGGCCTGCCGGTCCTGCCGCATGGCAGCCTCGGCCTTGGCGACAGCTTCGTCCAGATGGCGCAGGTCGGTAGTCTGCTGGATGCCTACGGAAATAGCATAGTCCTTTTCCTTCAGGAAGGCGCGCATCCGGTCTGCGGTGCTCCACACACTGTAAGGCGGCTCGTTGGGGGTCAGGATGACAAATTCATCGCTGCCAATGCGGTACACCCGGCTGGTAGCAAAGAACTTGCGGGCGGCGTTTGCCAGACAGCACAGCAGGGTGTCGCCGCTGCGGTGACCCAGATGCTCGTTTACCTCGTGCATCCCCACCACATCAATGTAGGTGCACACCACGGATTCGTATCCGCTGTTGGGCAGCTCCCGCAGGTCGGCCTCGTACCGGCTGCGGTTGGCAAGGCCGGTCAGGGTGTCGTGGCTGTAAGAGAAGTCCAGTTCCTCGCTGAGCTGGTCGGCCTGTGCGTCGTTGCGCACCAGCACGGTCGCCCACGGGTTCTGGGCGCAGCAGCCCCGGCAGGGCAGCACCTCTGTGGTGACCCAGATATACTGGCCGGACACGTTCTCGCGGTAGCGGTAGAACTCCGGCGCGGTGGCGTGGTACAGCACAGAGCGCAAAGCTTCCAGATCGGTCTGCTCCAAGAACAGGTCTGCGTCCTCCTCGTGCACGATCTTCTCGTTCACCAGGCGGTCGCAGTAGTTGACAAAATCTTCTTCTTTTTCCAGATCTGCACCCAGCAGGCGGGCGTCCCGCTTGATCACCCGGTACGCACCGGTGGCAAGGTTCAGCAGCGAGATCTCCAGCACGTTGTCGGTAAAGATCTGGTAGGCCTGCAGCGCCAGCGCAGTCTTTTCGGTGCTCGGGTTCTCCACCCGGCGGTCACGGCGCATCAGGTCGCGGCGCAGATCCCAGTAATCCTGATTGGTGGGATCTGCCAGCAGTTTTTCGGCGTTTTCCACCGGCATGGGCTTGAAGAAATAGTAACCCTGCGAGTACAGACAGTCTGCGGCTTGCAGCATGGACACCTGTTCCGGGGTCTCCACGCCCTCGGCGATGATGGGCAGATTCAGCCGGTGCGCCATATCCACCACCGACTCCACGATCTGCACGCCCTTGCTGCGGTTCTCCTGATTCATGTCGATGAGCTTCATGTCCAGCTTGATGGCATCGACGTTGGTATCCTTGAGCATATTCAGCGAGGAATACCCGCTGCCGAAGTCGTCCATCATGACCGAGAAGCCCTTGCGGTGCAGCCCCTGAATGGCGCTTTCCACCATCTGGGTATCCTCGGCCACCATGGTCTCGGTGATCTCAGCCAGCAAAAGCTTTGGCTCCAGCTTATATTTTTCCACCAGATCTGCAAAGATCTGCGGCACATCCAGGTTCAGGATATCCTGCACCGAAACGTTCACCGATACCGGCACAAGGTTGCTGCCGCTTTCCTGCCACTTCTGCAGGGTCTGGCAGACGGATTCCCAGATGTACTGGTCCAGCCTTGTCACAAGGCCGGTGCGCTCCAGCAGCGGCATGAACTCGGCGGGAGGAACACAGCCCCGGGTGGGATGGTTCCAGCGCACCAGTGCCTCCATGCCCACGATGGCGCGGGTGATGCTGTTGCACTTGGGCTGCAGGAAGAAGCAGAATTCGTGGTTGTCCAGTGCGTGCTCCAGCTCGCCCAGCAGCTGCTGCTGTTCTTTCAGCTCGTTGAGCATGGTGGGCTCAAAGCGGTGCAGGTAGCCGCTGTCTGTCGTTACACCGGCGATCTGCGCGTAGTTGCACAGGGTGGCGGCATCCGCGCCGGGGTTTGCCTGCATGGGGCACACGCCCATTACCACAAAGAAGGTGACATCCTGTCTGCCGGCATTCATGCAGGCTTGCAGCGTGGCAAGCACAGCGGTCTGCTCGGCTTTTTCGTCCGGCAGGCACAGGAAAAAGTCATCATTTCCAAAATAGCCCACAGGATAGCCGGTCTGCTTGCTGTAGCCCAGCAGACAGTTTGCCACAGTTTCCAGCAGAGCATCGCCCTTTTCAGTGCCGTAAAGCTCGTTATAAAGCTTGAAGTGCTGGATATCCACAGCGGCAACAGCCCATTCCGTTCCCTGATGCGCGGTCAGGAATGTATGCAGGGCCTGTAAAAATGCGTCCTTGCGGTCGATTCGCTCCAACGCAGCAGATGCCGGTGCGATGGCATCTGTTTTGGTCTTTCGTTCCTCTGACATGACGATTCCTCACAATTTGGATAGATTGAATGCGGATAAGCCGATTGCGGTCGGTTTGTATACTTTATAATCAGTATAACACGGTTTCAGTCGTTTTGAAATAGTTTTTTCACACTTTTTAACAACATTATTCGAGCAAAGCGCAACAAAAATGCCACACACGGCAGCGCCGGTGCGGCATTCGGGGTCATTTGGTATTCTTGTTGTCGTCCTTGTTTTCCTGCTCGGCGCGGTGCAGCATCTCCCGCAATGTGGGCAGGGTGCGCAGCTTTTTGCCGTGCCGGAGTTTCGGGTAGGCGCGCAGCATACGGCGCGGGCCCACGATGCGGGGCGTGCGCAGCAGCTGTGCCTGCATCTCCTCACTGCGGGCTTGCAGCTCTGTTGCCAGCTGTTCCAGCTGCAACAATTCAGCAGCGCGCTCGGCGGTGCCCTTGGCAGCAAGGCGGGCGGCGTTGGCAGCTTCGGCAGCGTTCAGGCGGGCGTCCTCGCTGGCGCGGCGGGCAGTCTCGCTGGCCTCGGCAGCCTTGGCGCGGATGGCAGCCATGGTCTCACGGGCAGAGGGGCGTTTCCCGGCGGCGTCCCGCGCCTCGGCAGCGGCAAGCTTGAATTGCAGCCGTCCCTCGTCCAGTTTCTGGTCGGCATTCAGGGTGGTAGTACCCAGCAGCTGGGTCATGGCATCGCTGACGGCGTGGATGCTGTCGCCCAGCTGCTCCATGGTGTCCAGCGTATCGGCCAGTGCAGAGGCGGCAATGGCGGTAGCCACCACGTCCACCGCATATACGGCGTACAAAAAGCACATGAGGATGACCCCCACAAAGGGCGGGATCAGGGCTACAAGATCGGCCACCACCGGGTGCACGATGCGCATGACCACCAGCGTGCCCACGCCCCACAGCAGGCAGAATTCCAGACAGATATAGCCCCCGATATTAAAGGGAAAATCGCTGTAATCCCACCAGCGGGTGTGGTAGAGCTTATACAGTGCCCAGCCGCCCACTAGTTCCAGCGCACTGGGCAGGATGACGCCGCCTATATACAGCAGCAGGATGCTGTGCTGCAAGGGTGTAAGGGCAAACAGCACGATGATCATGCCAAAGCCGTAGATGGGGCAGACCGGGCCGTTGAGGAAGCCCCGGTTCACCAGCTGACCGGTGGTGGCGGCGGCATAGATGACCTCCAGACACCAGCCTATGCAGGAATAGATCAGGAAATAGGCCAGAATATGGTACAGCGAAAAGCCGCATACCACGGTATCGGTAAGAAAGCTTACCATAGGCACCTCCGTTCTTCAGTTCTGTTTGGATACGATCTTATATTCGTCCCCCGGCTCAAAAAAGGGACAGGCAGCGGTGCTGTGGGCAAGATAGCGTGCCATCTCGTCCTCGTCCAGCGCAGCGCCCTGCGCGCAGTAGTAGCTGCCGTATTCGTCCTGAATATTATTCAGGCACAGCTCACAGGGGTCAGACATTTCCTTCGCCTTCCTGCGCGGCGGCTTCCCGTGCCATCCGCTTGAGCACCTTGGGGTCTACCCATGTCACGCTGTCGGCACCGGGCTTTTTGCGGGCAATGAGTGCTTTGATTTTAATGCCCATCTCGGTGAACATGCCCTCGTGCTCGGTGCGGATGTTCCATTCCGGCTCGTTCTCGTGCAGGTCGTAGGTGATCCACTCGATGTCGTAGCCGGAAGCGGGGAAATACTCCACGCTGTCCCGGAACAGGTCATCATCGTCGGTCTTGAAGTAGATCTCGCCGCCGTCCTTCAGAAACTCGCGGTAGGCGATGAGCTGGCGCGGGTAGGTAAGGCGGTGCTTGTGGGAGGAGTCGTTCTTGCTCCACGGATTGCAGAAGTTGATATAGATGCGGCTGACCTCATCCTCCGGGGTGATGACGCCCTTGATGCGCTCGATATCGGTGCTCATGATCTTCACGTTGTCGATGGGGCGTCCGGCTGCCTGATAGGCGGCTTCGATCTTGCGCTTGGCAAGGATAAGCACCTTGTCGGTGATGTCGATGCCCAGATAGTTGTTTTCCGGGTGGGCGCAGGCCAGCTGGGAGATAAAGCCGCCCTTGCCGCAGCCCAGTTCCAGCACAAAGGGCTGCTCCGGGCGGGCATACTGGGCGTGCCACTTGCCGCCCCAGATCAGGGGTTCGTGGACGTGGAAATCGGCGGCCATCAGCTCGTCGTGTGCATAGGGTTTAAAGCGCATTCTCATGATCAATATTCTCCTTCAAAAAATCTTCAACCTGCTCCGGCGTGGCGGCGCAGCTGCCCTGGCAGATGCCGGGCTTGCCGCCGCCGCGGCCGTTCAGGGCGGTGTTCAGGGCCTTGGTCAGGGCACGCACATCCCCGTCGGCCTGGGCCAGGCAGTAACCGGTGCCCTTGTCGTTGGGGGTCAGGGCGGCGCACAGACCGGTGGTGGCCTCGCTCAGGCGTACGGCCAGCCGGTGCAGGCCGTCCGGGTCCAGCCCCGGCACGATGCGGATGGCATTCTGCCCCGGCTCCACGGCGGCGGCCAGTGCGTCGAACAGCTGGCTGCACAGGCCGAAGTGGTTGAACTTGAGGGCCGTGTACTCGTCGTACACCCGGTGTACGGCCACAGCGGTCTGGTCGGCTTTGGCGCTGAGCAGGGCCCCGATGTCTGCCTGCCGTGCCCGCATGGCCTGGGCAGCTTCCAGCGCCCGGGCACCGCACACGATGCTCAGCCGCACGCCGCCCTTGTAGTTCTCGCTGGTCAGGATCTTGATCTGACCCACCTGCCCGGTGGTGCGGGTGTGGGTGCCGCAGCAGGCGCACACATCGGCACCGGGAATGGTCACGATGCGCACCTGCCCTTCGATCTCCTTTTTGCTGCGGTAGGTCAGGGCGGCCAGCTCCTGCGGGGTGGGGTAGGTGATGACCACCGGCACGTCCTGCCAGACGATGCGGTTGGCTTCCAGCTCGGCGGCGCGCAGGCCCTCGGCAGAGATGGGCACGCTGGTGTCCATGCGCACGGCCTCGGCCCCGATGTGGAAGCCCACATTCTCGGCCCCGAACATCCGGTGCAGGATGCCGGAAAGGATGTGCTCGCCGGTGTGCTGCTGCATCTTGTCAAAGCGCCAGTCCCAGTCGATGGCTTCCTCTACCGTGATGCCCGGCACGGCGGTGTCGGGCAGGGAAGGAACGCTGTGCCAGAGGATGCCGTCCTGCTCGTGGACATCGGTCACGGCCAGCTCGGTGCCGTCCGGCAGGGTCAGGGTGCCACGGTCGGCAGGCTGACCGCCGCCTTCCGGGTAGAACACCGTACCTTCCAGCGCGATGAGTCCGCCGCCGGTACGGCTGTCCGGCACGGCGGCCAGCAGGACGCTTTCGGCCCGGGTGCGGAAGGCATCCGCTTCAAAATATTTTTCAGTGCACTGCATGGTGCGTAAGACCTCCTGATGCTGTTTGCCGGTGCACCGGCCCATACCGCGTGCAAGCGGCAGACAAATACCAAGTATACCACAGTATACCACGATTTTTGCCTGTGGAAAATAGTCTGCGATTATGTTATGATAAGAATCAACAAGTTTCCGGTCAAAATGTGGAATGTGAGGAAGGTAAAACCATGCGTGAAAGTGGAATCCTGATGCCGGTGTCCAGCCTGCCCGGCCCTTATGGAATTGGCTGCTTTGGCAAGGAAGCATTCAAATTTGTGGATTTTCTGGCCGATGCCGGGCAGAAGATCTGGCAGCTGCTGCCCCTGAGCCCCACCGGCTACGGCGACAGCCCCTATCAGAGCTGCTCCGCCTTTGCGGGCAACCCCTACTTCATCGACCTTGATGCCCTGAAGGAAGAAGGCCTGCTCACGGCAGCCCAGCTCAAGGCAGAGCCCTGGGGCGATGACCCGAAGCAGGTGGACTACGGCACCCTGTACACCAGCCGCTACAAGGTGCTGCGCACCGCCTATGCGGCCTGGCGCAAGGCCTGCAAGGGCCTGCACGGTTGCAGCGATTACTTCCCGGATGACTACTATGCCTTCACCCTGAGCAACGAGGCATGGCTGGAGGATTATGCCCTGTACATGGCTCTGAAAGTGGCCAACGGCATGAAGAACTGGGTGGAGTGGGAGCGCCCCTACCGCCTGCGGGACAAGGCTGCGCTGGCCGCCTTTGCTGCCGAAAACGAGGAAGAGATCGGCTTCTGGAAGTTTGTACAGTACAAGTTCAGCACCCAGTGGCAGGCCGTGAAGCAGTATGCCAACGACAAGGGTGTGCAGATCCTGGGTGATATCCCCATCTATGTCTCTGCCGACTCGGTGGATGCCTGGGTGGGCGGCAAGCTGTTCGAGCTGGATGCTGAGGGCCGTTTTGCCCGTGTGGCAGGCTGCCCGCCGGATTATTTCTCCGCCGATGGTCAGCTGTGGGGCAACCCGCTGTATAACTGGACGTATCATAAACAGACTGGATATGCATGGTGGGTCCAGCGGGTGCGCCATGCCCTGGGCATCTACGACCTGCTGCGCATCGACCATTTCCGGGGCTTTGACACCTACTGGGCCATCCCTGCCGACAGTGCCACCGCCAAGACCGGCAAGTGGGAAAACGGCCCCGGCATGGAGCTGTTCGACGCGCTGGAGCAGGCGCTGGGCCAGCTGCCCATCATTGCCGAGGACCTGGGCGAGCTGTTCCCCAGCGTGCGGAAGCTGCTGGCCGACAGCACTTTCCCGGGCATGAAGGTGCTGCAGTTTGCCTTCAGCGGCGGGGATAACGAGTACCTGCCCCACAACCATGTCAAGAACGGTGTGGTCTACCCCGGCACCCACGACAACACCACCATCACGGCCTGGTGGGAGAGCGCTGCCACCCCCAAGGAAAAGGCCACGGCGGCGGCCTACCTGCACCTGACCGGCGCACACCCTACCGCAAAGGAAGTCGCCGCCGTCAAAACGGCGGACGCCCGCACCGCTCTGCTGCGGGCAGCCCTGGGTTCGGTGGCCGACCGTGCCATCATCCCCATGTACGACTGGCTGGGTCTGGGCGAGGAAGCGCACCTGAACACCCCGGGCAAGCTGGGCGGCAACTGGGCATGGCGTGCAGCGGCCGGTTTTGAGAGCAAAACGCTGGCAAAGACCATTGCCGACGAGTGCAGTGTGTACTGCCGCGTCTAATTCCGGCGGGCACTTTGTAAATTGTTTGGCAATCTGACGAAAATGCAAAAATTCCAGTAAAAAATTGTGCGTTCTGCTGGCAATGGCCCCGCCTGAATGTTATAATGGCTATGAGTTCCCGGAGAGTGCCGGGAATCAGTCAGCTGCCGGTGCACGGCAGCACGATGCATGATGATGGGGAAAATGCAATGGAAAAACAATGGACCGAGCAGGATCTGCACAGTTTTGTGCAGACTGCACAGGTGGTGTTTGACGGCGTCAGCCTGACCGAAGAACAGCCGGAACCCGGCTGGCAGGACGAAAGCCTGCAGGTGGACTATGAGCTGCGCGGCGGACGGGTGGACTGTGTGCTGCGCCGCATCGTGGAAGCGGACGGCAAGCGCTGGAAGCTGCAGATGTCGGCACCGCTGGCAGGCAATGTCCTGCCCGAAGAGCGCATGACGCCCCGGGAACGGGAGCTGTGCCGCGACGATATGAGCCACGATTTTCTGACCGGTGTGTACAACCGCCAGTATCTGGAGCGGGTATTCGGCGCAAAGCTGGAACAGTGGGCCCGGCAGGGCCGCAGCGCCGCTGTGGCCCTGGTGGCTCTGGACAAGGGCCCTCAGCTCTGCGATACTTACGGCCAGCCGGTGATGGACCAGCTCCATTGCTTTGTGGGCAACCAGTGGAAAAAGCACTACGACACCCCCCTGCACCAGGTGGTGTGCCGTCTGACCGGCAGCATTTTTGTGGTGGGCAGCGTGGACACCACCGGCCCGCAGCTGGCGGCCCGGATGCAGGAGCTGTACGAGCAGATGCCGCACGAGTGCATCACCACCACCGGCATGATGCACCGGGTGCAGTTCACCATGAGCGGCGCGGCCGCCGGGCTGGACGAGGTGGAGGCCAAGAACTGGCCCGCCCTCTACGAGCTGTGCGATGCCCGCCTGCGCAAGGTGCAGGCTTCCGGCGGCGACCGGATCGGCTGTGCCGAATAACGATCATGTATAGAAAAGCCCCTTTTGGCGCACACTGGCTGCCAAAGGGGGCTTTTTGTATGGAAAACCAGAAAAACGACAACCTCAATCTCCTGGAAGCCGTGGTGCAGAACACCGAAATGGGCAAGAACACGCTGGAACAGATCGTGCCTATGACCGACGACACCCAGTTCAAGGCGGAGCTGCTGCGCCAGCGCAACCTCTACCACCAGCTCAATCAGGAGGCCCACACCGCCATGGAAGCCTGCGGCGGAACCGCCCAGGGCCAGAGCGCCATGGCAAAATTCAACACGAAGATGGGCATCAGCATGAAGACCCTGACCGACAAGTCCACCCGCAACCTGGCCGAGATGCTGACCCAGGGCAGCGGCATGGGAGTGGTGGACTGCGTGAAGGCGCAGAAGGACTACCCCAATGCCGCACCCGGCACCAAGCGCCTTGCCCAGCGGCTGATGGAATTTGAAGAGGACAACCGCGTCCGGCTGGAACAGTTTTTGTAAAAAAGAAACCCTCTCAGGCTCACGTTGTTCGCCAGCTCTCCCGAAGGGCGAGCCCTTGGCAAAACGGAAAACTTTTCCGGAATGTCAAAAGCTCCCCCCTTTCGGGGGAGCTGGCAATGCGACGCATTGACTGAGAGGGTTTTGTATTTTACAGTGCTTCCACCATGGCGGCCACGATCTTCGTGGCGGTGGCAACGTACTCTGCGATGCTGAACTTCTTGACCACCAGCACCTCGTGGCCGTCCTCGTCGGCATTGTCGCTCATGGCGCGCAGGATGACGCAGGGCACGCCGTTCTTGGCGGCGATCTGGCTCACGGCTGCACCTTCCATCTCCACGCAGTCCGGGGCGCACTTGGCCTCGATGGCGGCCTTGGTGGCGCTGTCGCCCACAAACAGGTCGCCGGTGGCGATCTTGCCCACCAGTGCCTTGACACCGGCCTCGGCACAGGCCTTTTCGGCGGCGGCGATCAGCTCCGGGTCACCGGTGTACTCCTTCAGGAAGGGAGGGTTCTGGCAGATCATGTCCAGCTGGGCGTCGTGGTACAGCACGGTCTTGCCGATGACCACGTCGCCGATGCCGATCTTCGAGGTCATGTTGCCTGCAATGCCGGAGAAGATGATCTTCTCGGCACCGAACTTGGTGATGAGCACCTGGGTGGTGGCGGCGGCGTTGGCCTTGCCCATGCCGGCACAGCACACCACCACCTGCTTGCCTGCCAGCGTGCCCTTGTGGTACTCCACGCCGCCGTAGGGTTCCACGGTGACGTTTTCCAAGCGGGCACACAGCTGATCGACTTCATCGGGCATTGCGCCCATAATACCAAAAATCATAGAACTCTCCTTACACGTTGAACAGGAACTCGATGACGTCGCCGTCGTTCACGACGTACTCCTTGCCTTCGGTGCGCTGCAGGCCCTTGGCCTTGACGGCGGCGTAGTCGAAGTTGTTGGCTTCCAGATCCTTGTAGCCGATGACGCTGGCGCGGATGAAGCCGCGCTCAAAATCGCTGTGGATCTTGCCGGCAGCCTGCGGGGCCTTGGTGCCCTTGCGGATGGTCCAGGCGCGGCACTCCTTCTTGCCGTCGGTCAGGAAGGAGATCAGGCCCAGCAGGTCGTAGCTGGCGGTGATCAGGTTGTCCAGGCCGCTGGCCTCGATGCCCATCTCAGCCAGGAATTCCTTCTTCTCCTCGGGGGAGTAGTCGGCAATGTCCTCTTCGGTCTTGGCGCAGATGGGGATGTAACGGGCGCCCTCTTCCTTGGCGCGGGCGGCCACCAGCGGAACATACTTATTGTTCTCGATGCCCTCCATCAGGTCATCCTCGCCCACGTTGCAGGCGTACAGCACCGGCTTTGCGCTCAGCAGGCCCATCTCGTGCAGCACAGCCTGCTGCTCGGCGTCACCCTCGTCAAAGTCGAAGCTGCGGGCGGGCTTGCCGGCGCTCAGGTGGTCGGCAAGCTGCTGCAGCCAGGCGGCCTCGGCGGCGGCACCCTTGTTGTTGCCGCTCTTGGCGGCCTTGGCCATGCGGCCGGCGCGGTTCTGCACCACTTCCAGGTCGGACAGGATCAGCTCATAGTCGATGGCGTCAATGTCGGAGATGGGGTCCACGGCCTCGGCCTTGGAGACGTCCTCCACCACATGGATGATGTTGTCGTCGTCAAAGCAGCGCACCACATGCACGATGGCGTCGCACTCGCGGATGTGGCCCAGGAACTTGTTGCCCAGGCCGGCACCCTGGCTGGCACCCTTCACCAGACCGGCGATGTCCACGAACTCCACGATGGCGGGGGTCTTTTTGTTGGTCTGCCAGATCTCTGCCAGCTTGTCCAGACGCTTGTCCGGCACGGCCACGATGCCGCTGTTGGGCTCGATGGTGCAGAAAGGATAGTTGGCCGCCTCCGCGTTCTTGGTGGAGGTGATGGCGTTGAACAGAGTGGACTTGCCGACGTTCGGCAGGCCGACGATACCTAACTTCATATAAAATACGCTCCTTACACGTTTTTTGGGCATAACAATACATCTATCATTATACGCAAAGCACCGGGGGAGCGCAAGCGTTTTGGCAAGATTGGCCTTTTGGGGCAGACAAAAAGCCCGCCGGGGAGCAAGACATCCCCCGACGGGCCGGGACAGGTGAAAATTACAGCAGCTTTGCGCGCAGGTCGGCGATCATGGCGTCGTACTCGGCGTCGGTCAGCAGCACCTTGGGCAGGCTGTCGCTGAAGGGCTGGCCCCAGCTCACGCCGCCCTTGTACTTGGGCACGATGTGCACATGCACATGGGGCATGCCGTCGCCGTAGGTGGCGTAGTTGATCTTGTCCGGGTGGTACAGCTCATCCAGGACCTTCGCCACCTTGGCCACGTCGGCAAAGTAACCGGCGTTCTCCTCCGGGGTCAGCTGGAAGTACTCGGTCTTGTGGCCCTTGAAGGCCACCACACAGCGGCCCTTGTTCTTCTGGTCGCGGAACAGGTATACGATGCTGTAGGGCAGCTCGCAGACGTCCAGCATCAGAGCCTTGCGCTTTTCGTTGTCTTTTTCACAGTAAAAACATTCAGCCATGGGGAATACCTCTCTTCTCTCAAAACATAAAGCGGTGCGGCACCGCTTGCGATGCAGGAATGAAGCCCCGGCTTGTAGTACAAACCCGGTACGGTTTCAGTATACATCCCGCCCGGTAAAATGCAAGGAACTTTTCCCGCCCGGCGGCAATTTTGGCGGCCTGTACAAACCGGATGACGCTGTTTTGTGCGGTTTTTCGGCTCGAAGGGGCAAAACGCGCCGCTGATGCCTCGTCGATAGGAGCGGACCTGACCCGGCGAAATGCATCCATCGACCGACGTGTGATGTCAGACCGAAATGCGGCTGCCCGCCGGGCAGCACCCGGCCGGGCCCTGCCCGGCGGCAGGGCGGAGCTTGTGAAAAAATCATACAAAACCTTCTTTATTTTGTCATAACTCTCCAGTATAATAAAAGATGGAGAGCCTTTTTGACACACGGCCTGCCGCAAGCGCGGCGGCCATTGGATAGACCAGACGGGAGGAAACCTTTATGGCAAACGAAAAGATCCTTGTGGTGGATGATGACGCCAACATCTGTGAGCTGCTGCGCCTGTACCTGACCAAGGAGGGCTATCAGGTCACCACGGCCGGCGACGGCGAGGAGGGCCTGGAAAAATTCAACCAGATCAAGCCCGACATGGTGCTGCTGGATGTGATGATGCCCCGGATGGACGGCCTGGAAGTGTGCCGCCGCATCCGCAAGGCGGGCAATACCCCGGTGATGATGCTCACCGCCAAGGGCGAGACCTTTGACAAGGTTCTGGGTCTTGAGCTCGGCGCGGACGACTATGTTACAAAGCCCTTTGACACAAAAGAGGTTGTGGCAAGAATAAAAGCCGTACTTCGCCGCACCGCTCCCGCTTCCGACACAAGCGACGTCAAAGAGGTAAATTACGACAAGCTCTCGATAAACCTTACAAATTACGAGATGAAGGTCAACGGAGTATCCGTAGACACTCCTCCGAAAGAGCTCGAGCTTATATATCATCTCGCCTCAAATCCCAACCGTGTATTTACGCGCGACCAGCTTCTTGACGAGGTATGGGGGTTTGACTACTACGGCGACTCAAGAACGGTAGACGTTCACATAAAGCGTCTGCGCGAAAAGCTTGAGGGCGTTTCCGACAAATGGGAATTGAAAACCGTTTGGAGCGTAGGCTATAAATTTGAAACTAAGGACTGATAAGAATGCAGCAGAGCGTAAAGGCGCGTTTTAAAACGGTATTGCACCGCACCTACCGCAAATTCAGTCATCAGTCACTGTTCACTAAATTTCTGTCGGTATTTGTGGCAATGGTACTCATATGCTTTTTGCTTTTGGGAGTAACGCTCGGCGTGTTCCTCTCGAATTACTGGTCAAGTCAAAAAGAACAGCTTCTCTCCTCTAACGCAAAAAACATAGCGAACACTACCTCATCTGTTCTCTCATCAAGAATTCAAACCGATGCCTCCGGTTCGATAGCGATGATATGCAGTAACCTCTCGATGATTTCGGACGCTATCTCGGCTGATATTTACATAACCGATACCTCGGGCAACATAATATTGTGCAAGGACGTCATAACACAGAATTACAGTATCTCAAACAACGGCAGATGCAGTCTGCACGGCGGCTACACAATACCTCAGGAGGTAATCGACGAGGCGAAAAAGGGCGACTATTTTGCAAAGACCACCTTAA
>OGCO01003265.1_pt1 | contig 19467 bp, 24 predicted proteins | sample 1570171 | NCBI WGS metagenome assembly OGCO01 (sample SAMEA4370583, study PRJEB24528) | human gut metagenome | reverse complement strand
TGCATATGATAAATCGGGTAATGATCTTGCATATTACACATATTTAAAAAATGTGCGATATCAAGTGAGAGCGCATTTTGAAATGAATTATAATCATCCGGAACTGGAAGAGGATCGCAATGAGAATAAACATCATAATATTGCTCGAAGAATGGTAAATCGGGGGGGACGCAGAGACATATTTTTGGGAACAAGAGAATGTCAGGCTTTTGAAGAACCTTGTGTATTTGGAGAAGGAGAAAGCTACTATGACACCATGACTGGGGAAGTAGACTATGGTTTTATGTACCATGGAATCACGTATCCCGAAGATGCTATTTTGGAAGAAGATAAGGGGAAAATGACAGTACGGTTTTGGAAACCAGTTATGAAGAAAGGAGGAATCATAGAATTTATTAGACCAGAGGAGTGTACACAAAAAAGGCAGATTCGAAAGATGGAACGTAAAGTTTTTGGAAAAGAAAATTTTACGGGATTAAATGAATTTACCGATGAGGAGGTGAGCGAGTGAATTGGGTAAATGAACTGATTGAGTTGTATGATAAAAATAGTGATAAAATAGGTGTTATTGAAGAACGGAATGGGATCCCGTATGTACTTTTGCCATTATTTCATACGACTGCAACTGCGCAGATAACAGTAACTATTGATCAAGATGGAAACTTTATGAATGCAGAATTAGTGGATGTTAGCAATAAATTGACAATTATACCAATTACAGAAAAGTCGGGAAGTCGTACATCAAGAAATGAACCGCACCCTTTATGTGATAATCTGAGATATCTTGCGGGAGATTACGTAAAATATTATAAAGATGATGGAATTCGTAATAAATCCTATATTCTTCAGCTTAAAGAATGGACTGAATCTGATTACTGTCATGAAAAAGTCCGAGCAATCTATCTATATCTGAAAAAAAATACCTTAATTCATGATTTAGTAGACAAAGCAGTTATAAAGCTGGATGAGCGAAATCAGATTGATGATAAAGAAAATATTCAAGGAATCCCACAGCCAAAAGCATTTGTACGTTTTATTATACGTTCGGCAGATGCAGATATTTTTGAACAAATTCCAGATGAATGTTGGAAAGATAAATCATTATGGGAGCGTTATATAGAATATGTTTGTTCTCAAGAAAAGAAAAAAGATTTATGCTATCTTACAGGAAATATAGAAGGAATTTGGTATCTTCATCCAAAAAAAATTCGTAATGAAGGAGATAAGGCAAAGTTAATTTCAGCAAATGCAAATGATGATGCTGATCTTGCTTATAGAGGACGATTTATAAATAAAACAGAAGCTTTTGCAGTAGGAGGAGAAACATCTCAAAAGTGTCATAATGCATTAAAATGGCTGATTCGCAAGCAAGGTATATTTTTTGATGAACTTACACTTGTCACTTGGGAATCAAACCAGTTGAGTATGCCAAAATGGGAAGTGGATACCGATACTATTATATCGGAATATAAAATGGAACAGGATGAGTGGGTTGAGGAGGAAACTCAAGAAGAAAATATATCAGATGGAAATCCTATCATTGCGGAGAAGTTTTATAAAGCATTACGAGGATATGGGAAACAAGTAAACAATACTTCAACTATGTTTTTACTTGGATTCGACGCAGCGACTCCTGGCAGATTAGCAATGATTGAAGAGAAAACATTGGATTCAGCACGTTATTTGGAAAATATTAAAAAATGGCATGAAAGCTGTAATTGGATTCATGAAAAATGGAAAGATGGAAAAAGAATACAGTTTTCAGGAATGGTTGGCGTGTGGGATGTAGCGGATATTCTTTTTGGCATAGAAAGTAAGGGAAGTCTTACCATTGTAGATGCAAATGGAAAGAAGCTATATGCAGAAGTTGCTAAGAGATTGATTCCCTGTATTTGGAATGGAAGCAAAGTACCAGTTGACTATGTGAATAGAGCCGTGCAGAAGGCTTCTACGCCGTTGGCTTATAAGGAACGTAAAAACTGGGAAAGAGTTTTAACATTGGCTTGTTCTTTTGTAAAAAAGAATAGAAAAGAAAAATATAAGGAGGAATGGAACGTGGCATTAGACAAGGAACAAAAAGACAGAAATTATCTGTACGGTCGCTTGTTAGCGGTGGCAGATCGAATTGAATACCGAACATATGACGCGAGTGATAAAGGAAGGGTTACAAATGCCAAGAGGTATATGAGCACCTTTTCGCAAAGACCATTTGAAACATGGAAGGTGATTGAAGAAAATATTCAGCCATACATGAATAAGTTGGGAATCGCAGAAAGACGTTTCTATGAAAATCTGCTTGATGAGATTTGCAAGTTATTTGAGGTGGAAACGTTTCTAGATAATAGCAAACTGGACGGCTTGTATTTGTTAGGTTTTCATAGTCAGTCGCAAGATCTGAAAGAAATGAAAAAAGAAGATTCTGAGGAAAATTTGAAAGAAAGTGAAGAGGAGGAATAAACAATGAGCGAATTAAAGGGAAAAATTGATTTTACCTTGTTTGTAAGTGCGAATGGTGCAAATGTGAATGGGGATCCGTTGAATGGAAACCGTCCGCGAATTAATCTGGATGGATACGGAGAAATGTCTGACGTATGTATTAAAAGAAAAATAAGAAATCGCCTTCAGGATCTGGGACAGAAAATTTTTGTACAGTCAGATGATCGCGCGGATGATTCGTATACCAGTTTGAAGGATCGTGCAGATGGCTGTAAGGAACTGAAAGCACAGATGGAAAATAAGAAAAATGCAAATCGTGATGCATGTGCAGCAATTGCATGCAAGGAATGGCTTGATGTTAGAATGTTTGGACAGGTCTTTGCGTTCAAAAATATTCCAGTATCTTTCGGTGTACGAGGTCCGGTTTCAATTCATCAGGCAATCAGCCTCTCACCGATTGATATTATTAGTATGCAGATTACTAAGAGTGTAAATAGCGAATCAGGAAAAGAGAGCAAAGCATCTGACACAATGGGAATGAAACATAGAGTTGATTTTGCTGTGTATAAAATAATGGGAAGTGTCAATGTTCAGCTTGCTGAGAAAACAGGCTTTAGTCAGGAAGATGCAGAGGCACTGAAGGAGGCATTAAAAACTTTATTTGAGAATGATGCGTCCTCAGCGAGACCAGAAGGTAGTATGGAAGTTTGTAAGATGTATTGGTGGCAGCACGATGAAAAGACACCAGCTATTTCTAGTGGAAAAATTCAGAGAGGATTTAATATAAAGCAAAAGAAAGATCGTCCAAAGGAATTTACGGATTATGAAATTACTTGGCATGTAGATGGCTGCAAAGAACCGGAGGAATTTGATTTTGTATAATGAGGAAGATTTTCTACAGTTATCCGGAATTCAGCACTTTGAGTTCTGTAAGAGACAGTGGGCACTGGCTTATATAGAACTACAGTGGCAGGAAAATGTCAGAACCGTAGAAGGAAAAATTCTTCATGAAAATGCACATGACCAGAGTCTCAAAGAAAAAAGAGGCGACACTTTGATTGTGAGAGCAATGCCGATTCACTCCCGTGAAATGGGAGTGAGCGGCGAATGCGATGTAGTAGAATTTCAGAAGGTAAAAGAGGGAATTCATCTAGCTGGAAGAGAAGACCTTTATAAAGCAATTCCAATAGAATATAAAAGAGGAAAACCGAAAACGGACGATTCTGATATTCTTCAGGTCGCAGCACAAGCACTGTGTCTGGAAGAAATGTTATGCTGTACAATAGAGTATGGCTATATTTTTTATGGGGAAACGAAACATCGTACTAAAATAGTCTTTACAGATGAAGTTAGAGAAAAAGTTCGCAAGATATTTGCAGAAATGCATAAATATTACGAACAGCGTTATACACCAAAGGTAAAAACAAGTACGAAGTGTAATGCTTGTTCCTTGAAAGACATTTGTATTCCTGTTTTAAACAAGAAAAAATCAGTTTCCGAGTATATTGATAGAACTATTGCTAATGAGGAAAATGAATGAAAAGACTTTTAAATACATTGTATGTAACATCAGGAAATAAATATTTGTCTCTGGAAGGCGAAAATATTGTTGTACTGGAAGATCAGAAGGAAATTGGAAAAGTTCCATTGCACAATTTACAGGCGATTGTTACATTTGGATATACAGGAGCAAGTCCGGCACTTATGGGAGTCTGCGCTCAGAGAAATATAGATTTATCTTTTATGTCTGGAAATGGAAGATTTCTGGCTCGAGTTACAGGTGAAGTAAAAGGAAATGTAACGTTAAGAAAGCAACAGTATAGAATTAGTGATAATCAAGAAGAAAGCATACGAATAGCGAGAAATTTTATTCTAGGAAAAGTATATAATTCAAGATGGATTCTTGAGAGAGCAATCAGGGATTATTCTATGCGCTTAGATGTTGAAACAATAAAGAAAAAATCGCTTTTTCTAGATCAGAGTATCGGGAAAATAAGAGTCTGTGAAAATGCAGATGAATTATTGGGGCTAGAAGGAGAGGCAGCTTCGGTATATTTTTCTGTATTTGATGATCTGATTTTGCAGCAGAAGGAAGATTTTTATTTTCATGGAAGAAATAAGAGACCACCTTTAGATAATGTGAATGCTATGCTGTCTTTTGGATATTCTTTATTAGCAGGAATGTGTGGTTCGGCATTAGAAACAGTAGGATTAGATCCATATGTAGGATTTTTCCATACTGATAGACCTGGACGCATGTCATTGGCATTAGATCTGATGGAAGAGTTCCGAAGTGTCATGGTAGATCGCTTTGTTTTAACTTTAATCAACAAAAAGGTTATGAAAGAAAAATATTTCATAAAAAAAGAAAATGAAGCTGTTATCATGACAGATGAAGGAAGAAAAGCGTTTTTATCAGCTTGGCAATCAAAAAAACAAGAAAGTATTAAGCATCCATTCTTGAATGAAAAGATTGAATGGGGAATGGCTCCTTATGTACAGAGCATGTTGTTGGCGAGATATTTAAGAGGAGATTTAGATGAGTATCCGCCGTTTTTCTGGAAGTAGGTGGAAAGTGAAATGTTAGTGCTAATTACGTATGATGTAAATACACAAACAGAAGCAGGAAGAAAACGTTTACGAAAAGTCGCAAAAGAGTGTGTTAATTATGGCCAACGAGTTCAAAATTCAGTATTTGAGTGCCAAATGGATGTAACAAAGTGCCGACAGGTAAAAGCTATTTTAGAAAATCTCATAGATAAAGAAGTGGATAGTTTAAGATTCTATTATCTGGGGGAAAAGTATAAAAATAAGGTAGAACACATAGGGGCAAGACCAGGATTTGATGTTACAGATACGCTTATATTTTAGTGCAAAGTTGGTCTCTTTGCGAGGTTGCGATATAAAACATGTAACATTTTGCAAACTACTAAGAGGATTGAAATAGGAAGGAGTGTTTTTATGTTTTATCCGTTTATGACATTAAATGATAATACAGAAATTGTACATTCAGAGGTAATAGAAAAAAACGGTCGTGAAAAGGTCGAAGTTCGCATTGAAAAACCTGTTTATGGAGGGTTTCACTCAGCATCTTGTTGGTTACCTGATTACAGATGGGAAAATATTGATGGATTTTCTGAGGAAGAAATTAAATATTTCCAAGAATATCTAAAATCTGTTGCTCACATTATTATGCAATTAGCTCGAGAAGGTGGTTTTGAAGGAGGTATGGACAGTGCCTCAAATTTTTAAAATTGGTGGACAGGGGTTCAATGATTAGAAGAGTCAAAATAAAAAGCGAGCAAAAAGCTGAGTGCGAAAGGTAAGTAAACAGAAAAATCCTAGGGGATTCGCACCAGAAAAAATGAAGATTTTGCAAAAAAAAGAGTTGAAAAAAAGATAGTATTAATGTAATATGAATATATTATATGCAATAAGCACAAAAAGTGATTTAGAAAGGAAAACTTTTTGCGTAAAAATTGCTGTCGACCTCCTCGTGAGGTCGTGAGTTGAAATATTGATTTTCGACATCTTGAAATGCGACATCATGGGTCGACCTCCTCGTGAGGTCGTGAGTTGAAATTTTTCTCAGATGGTGCATACCGTTACACCATCCATGTCGACCTCCTCGTGAGGTCGTGAGTTGAAATGTCGGAAAGGCTTTTTTTCCGAACAGAAAGAAGGTCGACCTCCTCGTGAGGTCGTGAGTTGAAATAAGAATAACTCTGAGTTCTTCTGCCACTTAATTGTCGACCTCCTCGTGAGGTCGTGAGTTGAAATATATTTGCAACTTTTCTTTTTTGCTTACGATGTGTCGACCTCCTCGTGAGGTCGTGAGTTGAAATATTGCTCATTTGCTTTCCTTTCTTACAGGAACGGGTCGACCTCCTCGTGAGGTCGTGAGTTGAAATACAATTAAACTGGCCTGCTGATTTCCTGTACTTGTCGACCTCCTCGTGAGGTCGTGAGTTGAAATACATAAAAGGTCAGGAAGCCAACAGCTTGGTTGATGTCGACCTCCTCGTGAGGTCGTGAGTTGAAATACAGAAGGTATGCCGTCAAGACCATTCATGTATCGTCGACCTCCTCGTGAGGTCGTGAGTTGAAATGAAAAAAAATATAAGGACGAGCTTGTTAAAAACGGTCGACCTCCTCGTGAGGTCGTGAGTTGAAATAACTTACGGTTGCCATACTTAATAATCTTCATTGTCGACCTCCTCGTGAGGTCGTGAGTTGAAATATCCAATTCGCCTAATGTCTGAATTAACTCAGTGTCGACCTCCTTGTGAGGTCGTGAGTTGAAATGTTCCTCTCTTATGTAACTTCTGCTATCATTTCGTCGACCTCCTTGTGAGGTCGTGAGTTGAAATGGTGATGTTGTTGAGGCGCTTCGGATTCGTCCAAAGGGTCGACCTCCTTGTGAGGTCGTGAGTTGAAATATGAACAAATCGAACTGAATGAGATTGCTAGTAGTCGACCTCCTTGTGAGGTCGTGAGTTGAAATATGATGGAACACAAACTGGAAGATTACCTGATAGAGTCGACCTCCTTGCGAGGTCGTGAGTTGAAATTACCAAAACATTGATCAAGCAGCGGTAAAACGCGTCGATCTCCTCGTGAGGTCGTGAGTTGAAAGACTTGATTTTCCAATTTTTCCTAAACGCCACTCTGGTCGACCTCCTTGTGAGGTCGTGAGTTGAAATAATTGCCGGACACGACGGTCTGTGATGCCTAAAATGTCGACCTCCTTGTGAGGTCGTGAGTTGAAATGAAAAAGAGCAACAGACTGTAACCGATGTTGTGGTCGACCTCCTTGTGAGGTCGTGAGTTGAAATGAGGAAAAGCTGTGCGTTATCAATGGTCACTACCTGTCGACCTCCTTGTGAGGTCGTGAGTTGAAATAGAAATGTACCGAAGCAATAATGATGAAATCAAGGAGTCGACCTCCTCGCGAGGTCGTGAGTTGAAATGCTCGTATGTCTTTTTCTCAAAAAAGTACATTCTGTCGACCTCCTTGCGAGGTCGTGAGTTGAAATACTTCCAGATGGCAACCGTTCTTCAATAGCAGCTGTCGACCTCCTCGCGAGGTCGTGAGTTGAAACTGGATTCTGATGCAGCGGTTGAGCTGTGGTATAAAGTCGACCTCCTCGTGAGGTCGTGAGTTGAAATGTGGCAGGCAAGGCATGGAAGAATGGACGCAATGTCGACCTCCTCGTGAGGTCGTGAGTTGAAATGTTTTCCCCGTCTGGTTGTTTCTCCCAGCGCACAGTCGACCTCCTCGCGAGGTCGTGAGTTGAAATACAAATTGCAACGGTGTAGAATGCTCTGCTATCTGGTCGACCTCCTCGTGAGATCGTGAGTTGAAATGCCAGATATGTGCCGGCTGTTACGTTGGATGCCGGGTCGATCTCCTCGTGAGGTCGTGAGTTGAAATGATCTTTCATCCATCAATTCTTGGATTGTGGATTTTGTCGACCTCGTCACGAGGTCGTGAGTTGAAATGATTCAATGGGAATATGATTTGAAAATGTGCATTTGTCGACCTCCTTGTGAGGTCGTGAGTTGAAATGAAAATTGGGTTATCCAGTAATTAAAAGTTTATCGTCGCCTCTCATATAGCGGCGTAAATTGAAATGAAAGTTGCGCGCAACATCAATTAAATATTGCGTTATTATTTAGATGTAAATAATATTGCGCGGATCTGAATAGTTGTAAAAATTAAAGTTTTTATAAAAGGAGGTTTGGGAAAGTGTTTAAAGAGATGATGGAGAAAATTAGAGATTTTCTGGATCATACGCCGAAATATATCTACGAGTTCTCAATCATCCTCGAAGATATGTTGGTGGATGATTATGATGAGATGTATGAAGAACGGCCAGAGGCTATGGAGCTTCTGGCAAGTAATGTTCCATATATTTGCGCTACAGCTGAACAAGGCATGAAACCGGCTGAAATTGAAGCATTTAAGAGTCAGTTAGAGAAAGAGTACCAGAGAGCTAAACAGGCGATGAGATAAAAATTATGTAGAAGGCGCCGCGGGAACAAGGTCCGCCGACGAAACCATTGCACAGAAGGGTTTTCGTAACATATTTTTGCGACTGTAACAGCCAACCTGGTCACAAAGGAAATCCCCTTGACATTTTAAATTGCTGAGTGTAATATACAATATATCTTTTTCTGCCATTTGAAGGGCAAAAAAGTCAAAACAACCAACCCTTGAAAGGAATAACATGGATTTAATAGATTTGAGAAACGTTTCCGATTTAACCGGAATTGACATCAATATGGTAGATACAAACACCTTGGCACCGGAGATGGAACCAAACAGACAGCTCTATTTTATGGCAAAAAGCAGAGAGTATGTGAAAAGAAAGTCAGAAGAGTTAGGAAGAAACTTAACAGTTCATATTACTACCTTTGGCTGTCCGACTGTTTAAGAAAACAAGACGTTGCAATCTATTTGAAAATACAAGGCTTTTCCGAAGAAAGGAAAAGTGAAAAATGAAAGAATTATCCTTCAAAATTCAGGGCGAATTTGTGTGTCACCTGGCCCGATCCTGGTTCTGGGAAGAAGGCCGCGAATATGAAAAATGCGAAGAACTTCTTCTTTCCTGTCTTATGACGGACGAAATATCCGAAGAAGAAAAGAAGAAAATTGTCGTTGAAATTCTGGAAGGCCGGAAGATCCTTGTCGGCGTGAATGAACTTGAACTTGTAGAGGACGGCGAACGGATCCGGCCACTGACGGATAAATTCAAAGAGTACCAGAAAAAAGAAATGATCCGAAAAATCGAAGAAGACATCCAGCGGCGGCCGCTGGCTTATCTGGATCCGTATTCTTGCGATAAAAATGTAAATGAATATAAACCGGTTGACAATCTGGTTTTCGATGATGAACGGGACGTTCAGGAAGCCTTCGGGCGTCATTTGACACCATACCAGGAAATCAGATTGTGGGCCTATTCTTCCGAAAATTTATGGTATCATGCCAGCCGACTTCTTCCTGGCTTCTGGGATGAAAAAGAACGAAAGTATCTGGACAACGGCCTTTACTTGATTGAACGGCCTAAACTTGTTTACGAATTGATCGGCGGCCCGGTAACAGATCAGAACGAAGGAAAACTGTTTGCACTGTTAAAAAATCACTTGAAATCGCTTGTAGACAATGGGTTCGCCACTGGTGAAAAGGCGAAAGAAATCATACATCGCAATATGAAGTATGACGCGGCCATGAAAGAAATTAGCCAGGAGCGCCAGGAACAGGCAGAAGAAAAACCGAATTCCGACCAGTTAAACAGAACCACGGCCCCAGACGATTTTCTTTCCGAATATGGATTGATAGATCCTTCCGGCAATTATTACAGTTGTTCGTTTGCTGGACATCACACGAAAGCACATTATATTTTAAAGGTCAGGGAAAGAAAGTTTTATGATTTCGACGAAGCCCTGGACAAATTATATTCTGACGGATGGGCGATCATTCGGAACCCGGATCCGGGCGGAAGTGTATTCTTTGATTACAGAGCCGACAGACGGCCAACAAAACGCCAGATCGACACAGCTTTCGATCACATGATACGATTCAATGAACGGACACTTCCGGGAATTAAAGAATATCTTGATTAAGAGGGCGATAATATGATCTATATTGTGACTGATGGCGAATATTCCGATTATCACATCGAAGGCGTGTTCCTGGATAAAGAAAAAGCGTATAAATACGCCGAACTTAATGACTGTATAGTCGAAGAATACGAACCGATGGACGACGCGGAAATCATTGTCGGCCGGAAAATAACGGTCGATTACCGGACGAAAGAAAGCGGTACAATGAAAATCAGCGTCAAGAAATGCGAAATCAAGCCATATTATAACCCGTCAACACAATTTCAACGCTACCCTGGCGGCGTCACGTCTCTATATATGACGCGATACATCCAGGACGATAGCTTTTCGGACGGACAGATCCGGGACAAATAAGAAAGGGCCGCCCGTGATATAATGGACTATTGCAAGGAACGCCTGTCTTCCGGGTATAGCGCCCACCAGATCACGGAATTTCTGAAATCAAAATATGAACGGGGAAAGATTGAATGAACCGAAGCCGCCATTTCTGGCGGCTTTTCACTTTATAGTGTAAAAAGTAAAGAAAATGCATAATAAATACTTGACATATTACACTTTATAGTGTATTATATAGCCATAACAAAGGAACACACAAGGAAAGGAAATAAGCACATGGCTAGTATAGAATTTATTCAAAAAAGAGTTGACGGCGCAAAAACCAAAATCGAAAAACTGAATAAGAAGCTAGAAAGAATTGAAATTGCTAAGGCTTCCAACTATGAAGAAAACAACCCGTATTGTTATAGTGATTATGACCTTCGATACACGGTTCGCGATCTTGAAGAAGCGAAGGCAAACCTTCAAAAATACGAAAATCAGCTTGCAAAAGAACAAGAAAAGGCCGGAAGTAGAAACGTTAAAGCGATCAACGACTTCCTGGACAAATGGTTGCAAAACTGTATTGAATATTTCGATTCGGAATATCCAAAATACCAGGCCGCTCTGGAAGAATATTTTCGAAAAGATCGGGAGTATTGCCAGCGCTTTAACAACAGAAGCAATCAGACACCAGAAGAAAGAAAAGCAGACAGAAAAGAACACGACAAAATGAAAAGAGATTTCCGCGCGGCATGGGCGCACGTTACACAGTTCGATCACGGTTCCCTTCCGTGGCGCGAAACAATGGTGAAAGATCTTACCAAGGAAAGAATTCGAAAGTATGATGATATTATCGAACGGACAAACGAAATCGTCGGAAAGATAACAGACGCCAGTAAACTTCGAGTTTCTCCGAAAGGAAATCTTGATGGTATAGTTATCGGCGAAAAAGGCACAGCAAAAGTCCAGACAATCGGTGCTGGTGGATATAATATTCAGTGTTTCCATTTTCGGACGCTTATCAATCCGATGTAAAGAAAGAGCCGCCCGAAGGCGGCTTTCTTTCTAATCTTTCCCATTCGGCCCGTGTTCGCAAGCGATTAACTGTTCGCCGCAGATCGGACACCGTTCAATTCCACATTTCCAATGGTGCCAGCGGCCGGCCTGGGCGGAACATTCAGGACACACAGCACCGGCGACGCCGTGGAACTTGTCGCCTGGATCCCCGACCTTGATCCGGCGGTATGGCTTACCGGCGAAATCGAAGGTTCTTGTCCGACATCCGCACGTCGAACCGATACGGCCGCCGCACTTCTGACAGACCGGAAGATCCGCCGGGGTTGAATATGTGAATTCATGGACAAGACCGTTCACGAACCGGATTGACTGGACGCGGCCTTCCAGAATTTCGATCCGGTCGATTACCTGATCGACAAAATCCTTCAGGATTTCGTTGTCCAGGTCAAGGGCCATCTGGATATAATCGACGTGTTTCTTCGAAACGATCCTTTGAGCGACCAGGAACGCCGACGCCTTCCTGATGAATTCCAGGTCGGCCAGATCGTCCTTGTCGCCCGTGGCCTGGCTGGCTTCGATCTGTTTTTCATATCCGGCGATCTTATTCACAAGATCCCTTTTCTTCTTTGCGAATTCTTCTTTCGTCATGGAATCGGGATCGTAAAGATAAAGATCCGTCAACCGGTCGATCGCGGTCTTACACTTATCAAGTTCGCGTTTCAGAATGGAAAGCTGTTCGGCCGCCGTGTAATCGTCGTCACTGCCTGAAAGGTCGATGTCCGGCAGATACGCACCTTTTCCGACTTCCTGGAAGGCCAGGGCGTCGAACGTCCGGCGAAGGCTTTCTTTGCTGACCTTCATATTTTCGAATTCTGGCCCCTTCAAAAGTTCCTTTTCCAACTGTTCCAGGGTTTTAATGTTCTTAAAATTCTTCTGGATCCGCGCCAGGTTCGCCACATAGTTAAAGATAAACGGGCCGATGTAACTTTCGTTTACCGTCTTCGAGTTGTCGCAGTCCATCATTCGCGACCGCTGGGCGCAACGGTACATTGACGGCCGCCAGCCGTTCGCCCTGGCTCTATCCTTCGACGCGATCATATTCGCGCCGCACTTGCCGCACACCAGCCGGCCGGAAAAGGTGTGAACGTACTTCCTGGCCCGAAGGTCGGACGTGTCACGGCTGGTTCCGTTTTCATCCATTATCGCGTTGCAACAGTCGAACTGCTCCTTCGCGATAATGGCCGGGTGATTATTTTCCCGGACGATCCATTCGCTTTCCGGCTTCAATGGGCCGCGGCCGGACTCACGCAAATTATACCGATACGTCCCGATATAAAACGGATTTCGGATAATATCACGGATCAGCTTCGAAGTCCACTGGCCGCCACGCTTCGACGCGATCTGATTGTGGTTCAGATACCGGGCGATCTTCGTTGTGGAACGAACCCGTTCGTATTCGTCGAAAATAAACTGGACGATCTTCGTTTCTTCTGGATCCGGTTCCGGGAATTTGATTTCCGGGTTCCAGCGATAGCCGACCGGCATACGCGCACCATTCCACAAGCCCTGTTCCGCACGATCCAGCATGATTCCGGTTACACGTTCGGAAGTCATGTTCCGTTCAAGTTCGGCGAAAATCAGAATAATTTTCAGCATAGCTTCGCCGATGGCGGTCGAAGTGTCGAACTGTTCGTTCATCGAAATAAATGTGACCTTGTGGTCTTTTAATTCCTGGTACATCGCCGCGAAGTCCAGAAGATTTCGGGATACACGATCCACCTTCCAGACGATCAGGTGGGAGAATTCCCCGTCCCTGACACGCGACATCATTTCTTGAAAATGCGGCCGATCGGTATTCTTCGCCGAATAGCCGTCGTCTTCGAAAATCACAAAATCTTCAATCCCTAAAAATTTACAGTATTCCTTTAATTTTTTACGCTGAAAAGGAAGGCTGTCTTTATCAACCTGATACCTGGTCGAGACGCGGACGTATAGGGCCGCTTTCTTTTTCGACCAGAATTTCAGGATCTTTTTCTTGTTCCTGACATAAGCCATGAAAAGCCCCTTTCCCCAGGAACCGAAAAAAGGGTATAAAAAAGAAAGCCGATTGCATTTCCTGGCCTTCTCTGCTATAATATAGGGTGCTTATTTCCAATATCAGAAGACCTTTTTCGGTTGCCTGGTATTAAAGCCGGTCAGTGATTGCAGTCGTTGACCGGCTGTTTTTTATTTTATTGTAAAACTACTGAATCAGCCCTTTAATTAAGGCCAACTTGTAAATGTGCTTACAAGGTAAGTGATCGGCTTTGAACGTGCTACACTGGCACATTCCCAGGCCACACCAGACGTCTTCCTGGTCGTCCGGCGCCTTCATCCTGGCGAAACACTTCTTTTCACTTTCAAAGCGAACGGAAATGTCTTCTTCTTTTGCCTGGCGAAGTTTTTCTTTTTGGCCCGGCCGCTGGTGGACTTCATCGGCCCACCGGTGAAACGGCGCTTCGTCGCGTTCTTTTCTCTTTTGCCATTTCAAGTATATATGGATCTTCCAGGCCCACACGGCCAGGAAGGCGATCACACCGCCGACGGCGATCTTTACGATCATTCAGTCACCCCTTCCATAACTTACCGCTATACCTTCGTTTCCGTTAAACTTATAATGACTTAGCCCGGCCTTTTCAGGAAAAGGGGTGGTGCTAATGAAGAAAATTAAATACATAGAGTACAAGAGTCGTCGCGTCTACGCGATATATTACGCAAGTTGTCAAGCAATGTATTATAATTTAAGGTTCAACGGAAGGACGAAGATATACTTGTTGATCTGGTAGCTTTTTAAGTAAAGGCCGGGTGGTTTTACACCTAGCCCGTTTCTTTGTTCCGTTCTGGTTCGACCGGCGGAAATTCCTTTTCCAAGTCTTCCGGTGTCTTCGGCACATCGCCGAACAAGTCTTCGTCCATTACTCCGGTTTCTACCACATTATAAAAGAAATCTCTTACCGTCTGGCGCTGTTCGGCGTCTAATTTCAAATACTGGTAAACCAGATTATAACTGAAATCATCAAGCCCGAATTCTCTTTTTAATTGTTCCATTGTATCGGATGGGCTTTTCACTTTCATTTCGCCAATTCCGGTTCTTAACCATTCTTCATTTATAGAAAATTCAGAACAGATCAATTTTATCATAGGTTCTTTTATCTCAACACGGCCACGTTCTAGGTTGTTAATAACGTCGCCGCTTACCCCTATTTTTTGACCGAAGGCCGCGCGTGAAAGCCCTAATTCTTCGCGCAAACAACGGATTCTTTCGTTCATCGTGACACCCCCTTTCGCTTTTATGAGCATATAATATCACTGTTTGTTTGGTTCGTCAACCAAAATATTTTTATATTTTTTGTAAAAATGGTTGACAAACCAAATTAAAGCCGTTATACTTGGCTTATCAACCAAAACAAAACGGTTGAGGAACTAAAAAAGGCGCCGCCCGGTGACACGGACGACGCGCTGAATGAAGAAGGGTTTTCTGATTACTTGAACCCATAGAAATAAGTGCAACCGCACTTTTCGCATGGCTTCAGATAACCGAAGCGGCTATCTTCTGAAACTGGTTTTACATTCTGAACGTGTTCGTTGCACTTGTCACAGATGTAATCGCCAGGCTTCACTTCAAGAAAACCTTCTTCTTTCGGAATGACGTAAATCATTTCGAAGCCCCCTTTCCTATGAACTAGATCGGGGCCGGGTGGGCTGGCCCTGATAGGTTCATTATAAAGGGGAAGACTTCGAAAATCAATCAGAAAGGGGGCCGTATTTATGGCAAACACCACCACAGACAAAAACGTCACGATGGTTCGCAAGGAAGACAAGAACTTCATTCGTTCCATGATGTCACTTCCCCAGGATAAGAAAATTCTGATCCAGGGAATTCTGATCGGCCTGGAACTGCAAGAGAAACAGACCGCAACGGCGGCCAGATAAGGCCGCCAGCACTTCGACATATAGCCAGGAAGCCGACTGCAATCGGCGGCTGATGTTGGAAATAAGCGAAAGGAAAATTGAATATGGATAACTTTAGAATCTATGACACAATGTTCCGGTTCAATAACGAAACCGAACGACCTTCGGGCGGATGGCGACGGAACCAAAAATTCGTTCACGACGCGTATTTTTGGAAAATTCTTAATATGCTGAAAGACGAAGGCTTCGACGTACACCACGACGAAAGCGTTTCGAAGATAATTCGAAGGAATTACATCGAAGGAAAACGAAGGGACTTAAAATTCAAGGCCCAGCGATTCCCGGCCGGATTCGAAATTGTTTTCTATCAGGACATTGTCCACGAAAACCCACACGGCGGTTTTTATGATTTTGATAAACGGCGAAAAATGCCGTACCTGATTGGGCTTCAATATGAAAAATATATGAACCTGATCGTAAAGAAAATAAAAAGCCTTGTGGAAGTTAAAGACAGATCCAGCATAAAGACAAAGACAGCGGAAGAATGGGTAAAAGCGCGGTACGTTGAATCGTGCCACTATCCGCAAACCGACATGAATTTTGATCTTCACGCGCTGGACAGGCAAGGCCACGAAGGCCAGTATGGCCTGGATCGCGACGGAAAAGAAATTCACAACGGCGACATTAAATACTTCCGTTACTGGTACGACGGCCGGGTATATCGCGGCCGGGTATATTACGATCTCAACATGAACTGGATTGTTATTTTAAACAAAAAGGACACACGCGTCATTTCTTGCTGGGAATTGTTCGATCTTACGCCGGAAGACAATCTTCACCGGATGAAGGATCCGACGCGATCAGAAGGTTATAAAAAGTATATGGCCCACCTGGAAAAACTGAAAGCCGAAAAGACAAAGGAACTTGTGATTGAGTTAAAACGCCGCGGCTATGCGGTGAAGATAGAAAGGAAATAAGCAAATGACAAGAGAAAAATTCCGGTTCGCCGGACAGACCGTGAAGGTCAGAAACGAGATCCCGAAGTTCGGCGGCGCCGACTTCATAATCGAAGACTACTGGCAGAATGTAACCGGCGGACTTTCCTGGATGGATAGCAACGGCAACCCGGCCGCGATGATGTACGCGATCCGCACCGGTTCCCAGGGCTTTGACGTCCCGATCGACAACGAAGTCGTTTATGGAAAGATCGGTTCACTGGGTTATCTGTTTCATGTGTCCGAACTGATTCTTCCGAAGGAAGGAGAATAAGAGCATGGCACAGGAAAAGGAAATCAAGAATTTTGTTTTCAACTACACAGACGGCACAAGTAAAACCGTCGAAAAGGGTTTCTTCTGTCATATCAAGGATGAACCGAACGGCGAATCGACGTTAAGTTTTGAATTTGCCGGTGTATCTGGAAAAGACCTGACACAAATTGTTCTGGGTTGCGTCGAGTTGGGCGCACGCCTGGGAATGTTCGATAAAAAGGAAAGTGAGGAAATAAGCGAATGAGTAACACAAAGGAAAGCGTTGTTTTGAAGTATGACGACATGGGGATCCCGTCCATCATGTTAAAGGTCGAGAACACGGCGAAGACGCCGGAAGAAGCCGACAGAATGTTCTTCGTCCGTGGCGTTGAGTATGACGCCGTATATCTTAGCCGCTTCGTGAATTGCGTCCAGAACGGCCGCGCGTATTCGTTGCCGCTGATGGATCCGAAGGTATCTATCGACATGGACGACGCGATCGCAGCTTGTAGAAAGAAGGGCGCCGGCTGGCACTTAATGACCGCCATCGAATGGAACTGGTTAAGAAAGCGCACAAACCCGGATGTCCACGGGAACACCTGGAAAGGCCATTATTACAACGACGAAACCGAAGTCGGAATCAACGTCCCGAACACCTGGCGGACACTGACCGGATCCGGCCCGGCTTCCTGGTTCCATAACGGGAATAAAGAAACGGGCGTCGCTGATATGGTCGGCCTGGTTTGGAAAATGATCGCCGGTATTCGCTTAAAGAATGGCGTCTTCCAGTATATGCCAGACAATGACGCGGCACACCCGGAAGCCGACCTTTCCGAAAGAAGCCAGGAATTCAAGGAAGTTTACATTGACGATCTTCCGTTCCCGGATCCGGTAAAGATTGGCCCAGGCGAAGACGGCTTGATGATTACAACGTCCGGCGAAGTGGAAGGCTGGGACGCGGTAAGACGTCACGACGTGGTTGTTGATCTTCCGGCGGACAAGATCCCGGAGATCTTAAAGGATTTAGGGATCGTCACCGAAGGCATGGACAAAGACGACGCCTGGTTCGCGGCTGACGCAGACCTGGACGAAGCGGTGTGTTACGTCTCTGGCAGTTGCGACAGCTCTTCGACCGCTGGCCCTTCCGCGTTGAACTTGAGCAACCCACGTTCGAACGTCGGGACGAACCTCGGCTTCTTCTCCGCTTGTTTAGGGGAACCTGTTATCCGGTAACTGAAATCTGTATTCCGCGCGATAGCGCGTTAATTGGCCCGTAAGGGCCGGAAAGGTGGAACCATGTATAAACCAACGATCAACACGTCCTACAAGGGCGTATGCAGATTATACGAAACGCGCGGCCGTTCTGATTACTGTTTACGCGCCGCCGAAGACATTCTTTTTATTCACGGCTTCGATATTAGAAAAACGCCTGGATATGAAGACCTTACATCCGATCAGAAAGACCTGTTCGCCGCCCATTGCGTAAAGTACATGAACAGTGTCGGAATGAACACGAAGATCACTATGTACCCGAAAACGGTTCATTTCGTCCGCGAATATCAGTATTGTTCTTTCCCGGAATGGGACGAAGAAATTCAGAAAAACATTCGCTGGCAGATCGGCCGCGAATGGATCATCTTAAAAGCCAACGGACGGACAAGGAAGTTCAAAAAGTACCTGGACGACGACAGAACCGAAGCCGACATCGACAAGACGGTCACGAAGGAATTTGAATATCTTCGCGTTGACTGGCGGCAGAATGGAACGAATGTCTGGTTCCACGTTACGGCCCCGGATGAATACTATTAAGGCGGTGAGAGTATGAAGAAAACAAACGAAGGCCAGAACGGCCAGGTTGAGAACTTAAAAAGCATTTTAGAGGGTTTCGGAATCAAAACGTCGAAGGAACTTGACGCCGCACTTTCGGAAACCCTGGACGCCCTGACAATCGGCATTATGACAGACCGCGCGATCGGGGCGAGAAATTCAGCATAAAGCAAAGGCGCAACGTCAAAGATTGGAACCCTGACACGTTGCGCCCGATGTTGGCCGCGTTTTGGACACAGCCTTTAATAATTATAGGGGAAACGTGAAGAAATGTCAATCGTTAGAAATACAAGGGAAGCCCCGTATTACATAGACGGAATCACAAAGGCAACGGATCCATTCTGGAAAGTCTATTGTACTTGTGGTTTCACATTCCTTTCGTGCATTTCAAACGGCAAGTGTCCGAAATGTGGGCGCGTGGAAGGTAAACGAATGTTAGGCGATAGAACTTTCGAAGAAGTCGTCGCGGAACGCGGACAGCCGCGGCCGCTGGAAGAATAAATCAGAATAAATCAGAGTTTATCAGAGTAAATCCGACTTTATCAGAGTTTATCAGAGTTTATCAGAGTTTATCAGAGTAAATCAGAGAAAAAAGGCGGTGAAACTTTGAACAGACTAGGCTTTATCGTTTTGTCGATCCTTTCCCAGAATGGGGCGACGAACAAACTATCTTCGATGTCGGTTCAGGAGATTTCCGACACGGAAGAATTTGGTTATAAGCCGAACACAATCTTCAAAAAAATCAAGGAATTCGAAGACGCCGGATATATCGGCCGCGGCTTGAAGGAAGGCCGGGCGGACACGTTCTTCATCACGGACACCGGACGGGAATTCCTGGAAGGGGCGAAGCATGAAACGAAGTGACGCCAGAACAGAAACGACAACCGGACGGAAAACGTCCGATAATACCACGAAGGGAGAATCAGAACATGAAAAATAAAATTGCTTTTGTAGCGGTCGGCCAGGCCGGCGGCAACATTGGACAGCTTTTCGAAGATCGGGGCTTTAATGTCCTTTACATCAACACGTCCCAGGAAGACCTTG
>OGCO01003240.1_pt1 | contig 19562 bp, 19 predicted proteins | sample 1570171 | NCBI WGS metagenome assembly OGCO01 (sample SAMEA4370583, study PRJEB24528) | human gut metagenome | reverse complement strand
CTGCCGCACCTCGCTCGCCGTATCGGCACTTAGAATTATGCGGTATTGCCTTAGGAACAAATAAGATGAATTACAACTCGGGCAGGTCCTCGGCTTCGTTCTCCTGCCAGTCAATTTCCGGCGTTTTGGGCACCGGGTCAGGCAAAAATTCTTCCGGGCTTAAAACCAGCCGCATGGCCCAGGGCGGGGTATCGGGCGGCGGGGTGCCGGTTTCCAAAAACAGAAAAGCTGTCTCGTAAGGCGGGCGCCTGGTAGGGTAGGTGCCTTTGCCATCGGTAAAGTAAAGCACGCCCTGCAAATCCCGCAGGGTGCCGTCCCGGCGCAGTTCCTCAATTTTGGCAAACGCGGGGCGGAAGTCTGTGCCTCCGCCGCCGGTCAGGGTCAGGCAGGCGGCAAAGCGGTCCAGCTCGTCGGTGCTGTGCAGAAAGGTCAGGTCACGCACCGCATCGTCACACTGCATCACGGCGATGTTGCATTTGGCAAAAAAGCTCTCGCCGGTTTTAAGCAGGCCGAACGTTTCTTTCAAAAATGCCTTGACCAGCTCGCCGGAGGTGGACTCGCTCGTGTCGATCACAATGACAAAATCCCGGATTTTTTTGCTCTCCCGGCTTTCCAGTGGCTCAATCAAGGGCAGGTTGCCGTAGGTGCGCAGACCGTAAGAGTAGTAGCCCAGGTCAAACTCGTCGGGGTCCAGGCGGGGCTCTTCGCGCATCACGGCAAAGCGGCGCAGAAAGTCCTTGTACAGGCGGCGGCTGTGGGCTGCTTCGATCTGTGCCTGCATCGTTTCGGCCCCGGCAGCCTGCCCGGCCTGCTGGCCTGCCTGCTGCATGCTGATGCGGGTTTCGCGCCCAAGCTGTTCCCAGCGGCGGCCCTGCACCTGAGCCTGCTGGCTGGTGGGGTCCTTGGGCCAAAGGCGGTGGCTGTCGCACACAAATTCCCGGTGCAGCTTTTGCAGTTCGTCAGGCTCCTGAGCGGCAAGCCAGCGGTAAATGGGCCCGGCGGCGGGCATGGCCCCGTTTTTGCACAGTGCCTGGTAGGTTTTTTGCCGCAGCCAGCCCACCGGACGGGTCAGGGATGGCACCTGCAAGGCATCAATCGTCTGCTCCACGGCAATATCGCAGGCCAGCCCCCACAGACTGGCGTCCCGGCCTCCGCGCAGCCAGGGGTGGCGGAACACGCAGTGCAGAACGCTGTGCAGCACCGCGCGGGGCAGATAGCGCCGGTTGCTGCGGTACAGCCCAATGAACCATTCCGGGTCATAGCACAAAGCCGCGCCGTCCGTGGCAAGGTTGTGCAGCCCCGCGGCAGGGGTGGGCACAAGCGCACCCAGGGCCGCGTTCATGTAGCGCAGGTCCAGGTACAGCTCACTGCGGATGCGGTCCATGGCGCGTTTGGCCATGGCGGCAACCCATTCTTCCTGGGTCAAAACATGTTGGGAGGGCATTGATCATCACCACCAAAGTATGGGGAATCTACGGCACATCAAAGGTCGTCAAAATCATAGGTTTTCTGCCTGCGGGGGCGCTGGCCGCCAAGGGTCAGGGCTGCGCCCTCGCTCCAGCCGGACTGGGAACAGGCCAATGCAATCTGGCGGCGGCTTTCCTCGTCCGCCAGTTTCAGCACCAGCTGCAAAGATTCTGTATCGCGCCGGGCAATCAGCGGGGCTGCGGCGCTGGCGGCATGGGCGGCCAGGTAGGCACTGTAGATGCCCTGCGCTTCCGGCAGCAGAGCATATGGGATACACAGCCGGTCCAGCGCAATGCGGCAGAGTGTTTTTTCGCTTTCGCCCACGCATGCCTGGGGGAAAGCCGCGTCATACTCCGCAAAGCGGAGCACGCTGCCGTCAAAACATTGGCGGTAGCGGTAACCCTCGCCCTCAATGCTGTGGTTGAAAATATGGGCGGGGGTATTTTCGTCCAAAAATTCAAAGTATTCCGGGTAGAACACTTTGGCCTGCACCGCCCCGCCGGGGGCAAACACCGCGCCGATATCCGCGCTGACGGCGGCCACCAGCTTTTTCAGCCCAGTAGGGGCATCGGGGGCGGCATCTAAGATAAAGCGGTCAAGCGCGCGGCAGTTGGTGAACAGATCGCTGCCCACACTTTCCAGCGCGGAACCGGCGCACAGCCATTCCAGCTTGCGGCAGTTATAAAAGGCAGCGTTATGCAGCGCCCGCACCCCGGCGGGCAGGGTAACGCCCTGCACAAAATCCCCCGCAATGGGGTGGGGGTAAGCAGCGGGGCCGCGGCCGTCAACACTCCAAAATCGGGCATCAGCAGGCTGGCTGCGCTGGTTCTGCGCAAAGCAGTAGGGGCCGATCTCCACAACAGGGAACCCTTCAATCTGCACTGGCAGCGCGGGGCAGGGGCTGTCCCCAAACACGCGCAGAATGCGCGCACCGCCGGGGCACGCCTGCCACAAAATACCAAGTGAACTGTTCAAACCATGACCACCTTCAACAACAAAACAAAAGCTTGACAATACCCACATTATAGCATACATTGAATAGGTAAGGAATAGAAAAAGCAGGGCGCGGCGGGAATTGAGGAAGAAACCGCGCCCCGCAAAGGACTGCGCACTGTGACAGGGCGGACAATGCCTGTGGCGGTGCGCTTACGTTATGTGGAGGATGTTTATGGCAAGAACGCCGGAGCAGAACAACGCGATTATTACAGGCAGCATACCGCGGCAGTTGCTGTTATTCTTTTTTCCCATCTGGCTGGGCACCATGTTCCAGCAGCTGTACAATACGGTGGATACCCTGATCGTCGGCAACTTTGTGGGTACCCAGGCGCTGGCGGCTGTGGGGGCAACCAGCTCTTTTGTGCAGCTGCTGGTGGGGCTTTTTGTGGGCCTGTGCAGCGGCGCGGGGGTGATTATTGCCCAAAGCTTTGGCGCGGGGGACCACGATGAAGTGAACCGCCAGGTGCACACGGCACTGGCCCTTGCCATTGCGGGCGGCGCGGCGCTGACGGTGATCGGCCTGCTCATCAGCCGCCCGGTGCTGCGCCTGATGCAGACGCCGGATGAAATCGTGGGGATGGCGTCCGAGTATTTGCAAATCTACTTTCTGGGCATGATTCCGCAGATGATTTACAACATGGGCACCAACATCCTGCGCGCGGTGGGCGATTCCAAACGGCCGCTGTACTTTTTGATCGTGGCTTCCATCGTCAACATTGTGCTGGATATTGTGCTGGTGGCGGTCATTCCGCTGGGGGTGGCCGGCGCGGCCATTGCCACGGTGGCCAGCCAGGTGGTCAGCGCCGTGCTGACAGTGCGGTGCATCCATGGCTCCCAGGGCATGCCGTGGCATTTGCAGCTCAAAAATATCCGCATTGAACGCAGCGTGCTGCTGGCGATCTGCCGCATCGGCCTGCCGGGCGCGGCACAGAGCGCGCTGTACAGCATCAGCAACATGACCATCCAGAGCGCCATCAATGGGTTTAGCACCGTTGCCGTTGCCGCATGGAGTGTGTACGGCAAGATCGACTTCCTGTTCTGGATGACGGTCAGCTCCTTTGGCATTGCCGTTACCACCTTTGCGGGCCAGAACTTTGGCGCACGCCAGTATGACCGCGTGCGCCGCGGCACCATGACATGCCTTGCCATGACGGCAGGTACCACCCTTTGCATCAGCCTGGCGCTGTATCCTTCGGCCCAGCTGCTGTTCCGGCTGTTCAGCTCGGACGATGCCGTGGTGGCGCAGGGAGTGCAGATGATGCACTACCTGGTGCCGGTGTATATGACCTATATTTGCATTGAAATCTTTTCCGGCGCGCTGCGCGGCTGCGGTGATGTGCGGGTGCCCACCATCATCACAGTGTTTGCGGTGTGCATCATGCGTATTGTGTGGCTGGCGGTGGCGCTGCCGTTCAAGCATGAACTTTCGGTGGTGGAATTCAGCTACCCACTGACCTGGATCACCGCAACCGTGCTGTTTGCGATCTATTACACAAAAGGCGGCTGGATGCAGCGCTGCATTGCGGCCCAGAACGCCAAAACACAAGGGTGAACCAAGATGAAATTTGAAATGCGCCCTGCCCGCCCGGCGGATGTAGAGGCCATTATGCAGGTGATGGCGGATGCCATGGCCAATTTGCAACACCCGGAATGGTTTGTGCCGGATGATGCGGTGTATATGGCGGAGCATATCAGCGGCCCCAAGGGCTTTTGCCTGGTGGCGGAGGAAAAAACGACCGGCGCACTGGCAGCGTATTTTACCGTCAAGCTGGCCGGTACTGCCCCCGATGCTCTGGGCTGGCAGTTGGGCATGAGCGAAGAAGAGCTGAACACCACCGCCCAGATGGACAGCTGCTGCGTGGCCCCGCCCTATCAGGGCAATGGGCTGGAGGGTAAGCTGCTGCTGATGGCGGAAGATACCCTGCGCGGCAGCCGTTACCGCCACCTTTTGGCAACCGTGCACCCGGATAATGCCGCTAGCCTGTACACCGGCCTGCACCGCGGCTACACCATTGCGGCGAACCATGTGATCTGCTATGGGGATAAGGTGCGGGATATTTTGTACAAAGAACTGGAAAGTAGGAATACAAATATGAATACAACGATCCGGGCCATGACCCCGGCGGACAAAGACAGCGTGATGGAGATGATGCGGGTGTTCTACAATTCACCCGCCGTGCTGAGCAATGGCTCGGATGAAATCTTTGCGCGGGACATTGAGGGCTGCGTGAGTGACAACCCGTATGTAGAGGGTTATATGTTTGAGCAGGACGGCGCTGTGCAGGGCTATGGCATGGCGGCCAAGAGCTTTTCGACCGAGTACGGCAGGCAGTGCATCTGGCTGGAGGATATTTATATCAAGGCGGAATACCGCGGCCTTGGCATTGGCAGCCAGTTTATTGATTACATAACGAAGAAATACCCGGATGCTCTGCTGCGGCTGGAAGTGGAAGAAGAAAACGCCCGCGCTGTGCATGTGTACAAAAAGAGCGGGTTTGAGTTTTTTGAGTATAAAGAGATGAAAAGAGAGTAAGGACAACGGGAATTTCAGGTTTTACGGAGAATAATCCTTAGGGTAAAATGAGATATTCCGGCAAAGCCCGTTATGCTGGCCGCTGCGAGCATCGGCCCCTGCAAATGGTTTGCGGCGGTTGGCATAACCAGCAAGGTTTCTCCGCGGCGGGGTGAGAGCACCCATCTCCGGCCTGAGAGCCGCCTGACGGCGGTTGGCCTCGAAACGCGCCTGCGGGCGCAGCGCCCTGCAACCCACTTTTATTGTTCATTACAAATTATAAAGTTATCTATAGGGAACGGTCTTGACCGTTCCGAAACACTGCTTTATACGTAATAACAGGTTTTACCGCAAAACAAAATGACCCCCACAGCCAGCGCTGCGGGGGTCATGAACTTTTATGGGGAAATATTACTTGGTGCCGAAGATGCGGTCGCCTGCATCGCCTAGACCGGGGATGATGTAGCCGTTCTCGTTCAGCTTTTCATCCTGTGCGGCAACATAAATGTCAACATCGGGGTGTGCTTCGTGCAGGGCTTTCAGTCCTTCGGGGGCGGCAATCAGGCCAATGAACTTGATATGCTTGGCACCGCGCTTTTTGATCTGGCCAATGGCGTCAATGGCGCTGCCGCCGGTAGCCAGCATGGGATCCAGAACAAAAACATCGCGCTCGGCAATATCCTTGGGCAGCTTGCAATAATATTCCACAGGCTCCAGGGTCTCCTCATTGCGGTACAGGCCAATGTGGCCGACCTTTGCAGCGGGGATCAGGGTCAGCATGCCGTCCACCATGCCCAGACCGGCGCGCAGGATGGGAACCAGGGCCAGCTTGCGGCCAGCCAGCACATGGGTGCGAGCCAGAGCAATCGGGGTTTCCACTTCAACTTCCTCGGTGGGCAGGTCGCGGGTGGCCTCATAGCACAGCAGGGTGGCAATTTCGCTGACCAGATCACGGAACTCTTTGGTGCCGGTGTTGCGGTCACGCATCAGGCTGATTTTGTGCTGGATCAGGGGATGGTCTACAATTTTAACAACGCTCATGGCAGATTCTCCTTACAAGATAAAAATTCATCGGATACAATGCAAAGCCTGGTCCCAGGCGGGGTACAACAGTGGGGGAGCCTTAAAGGGTTTCCAGCGCCATCATCTTGTCAATGCGCTTCTGGTGGCGGCCGCCCTCAAATTCGTGGTCCAAAAAGGCGTCAACGATCTGGCAGGCAAGGCCGGGGCCCACAACGCGGCCGCCCAGGCACAGGGTATTGGCGTTGTTGTGGCGGCGGGTGTACTCGGCGCTGAACGGCTCCGAGCAGCAGCAGGCGCGGATGCCCTTGATCTTGTTGGCACACATCGACATGCCCACACCCGTGCCGCAGCACAGGATGGCGAAATCGCTGCTGCCATTGGTCACAGCGCCGCAGGTGGCGGCGGCATAATCGGGATAGTCACAGCTGGCGGTGCTGTTGGTGCCAAAGTCGCGGTAAGCAATGCCGCGCTCTTCCAAATGCTGTTTGATGGCCTCTTTCAGCTCATAACCGCCGTGGTCAGCACCCAGGGCAATCGGTTTTTCAAATTGTACAGCCATAATCAAGATCCTTTCAATTTGTGGCGGATTGTTGGGCGGCTTCGCGCTCGGCGCGCTCACGCTCAGCCTGGCTTAAACGGTGATAATCCGGCAGCAGCTCTGCGGGGGAAACGCAGGTGCCCGCATCCCACATGGCTTTGCCCGCCAGGGCAACCCCTGCGCCGCGCAAAACGCGCAACGGCTGGGGGCAGGGCAGAATGCCGGGCTGGTCTTTATATGTATTGTAGCACAATGCGGCACCATCGCCAACAAAAATCAAAGGCTTTTTGCACTCTTTTACAAAAGTCTCCAGCGCAGTGACCGGTTCGGCGGCGTCCGGGGTCAGCCGGGCGTGGGTGGCAAGGTCAAACCCGGCCCAGTACACCTGGCCGCGGCGGGCGTCCTGTGCGCCAATCACAGTGCCTTCCCCGCACACGCCGTAAGCCAGGGCAGCCATGGTGGAAACCCCGGCGCAGGGGGTGTTGGCCGCAAAAGCCAGCCCCTTGACGGCGGCAAGACCGATGCGCAGCCCGGTAAAGCTGCCGGGACCGTTGGTCACGGCGTACAAATCCAGCTGGGCGGGGGTCAGGCCGCAGGCTTTCAGGGCGGTATCCACCATGGGCAGCAGGGTCTCGCTGTGGGTCAGCCCGGTGTTGGAAGCCATCTCATATAATAAAGTATCGTCGCGCATCACAGCGACGGCGGCAGTTTTGCCCGCCGTATCAATGGCAAGAATGTTCATTCGGGGTCAGTTCTTCCTTTCCAAAAGGGCGTGGCATCAAGCCCCAGGCCGGGTGATGGTAATCTTGCGGGTGGTTTCATCCAGCCGGTCAATGTTAATATAAATCGGGTTTTCCAGCGCCAGCAGGTCGGCGCAGTTTTCGCTCCATTCCGCCGCAACCACAGCGCCCATATCCAGGTAATCATAAAAACCGGCGGCAGAAAGATCCACTTCGGTATGGATGCGGTACAAATCAAAATGGGCAAAGGGCCGCGGGCCGCGGTAGTAGTTGACAATGGCAAAGGTTGGGCTGGAAACAGGGTCCGTGCAGCCAAGGCCCTCTGCAATGCCCTGGCAGAACGCGGTTTTGCCAGCGCCCAGCCCGCCGGTAAAGGCAATCAGGCTGCCGGGGGCAAGCTCTGCGGCAAGGCGGCGGCCCAAGGCCACGGTTTCATCCCGCGAATGGGTAATATATTCTTCCATACAGCAGGCCCTCCTACAAGTAAGCGGCTAAGTCAGTATAAACTACTTTATTATACAACATCCAGCCTGCTTTGTAAAATATTTTTGTGTGGCGCGCCATAAAACGCCGCAAAGCGTGGCATATTGCACAGGAACGCGGTATAATAATCGGTAATACGAGCAGGAACCAATACCATTGCACAGGGCAATGTGCTATACTGGGAACAAGAAAAGCAAAAGTGAAAGGTGGCAGGCCATTGCTGCAGCTGACACGCCGCTATTTGCGGCAGATCGACGGAATATTTCTGGCGCTGTGCGCGGCGTGTTCGGTGCTCAGCGTGGTAACACTGGTTTCCATTGGGCATAACCAGCTGGGGTCCATCAACAAAGCATCGGTACAGTTCATTGCCAGCGCGTTGGGCATCCTGTTGGCGCTGATCGTTTCCACGGTGGACTACCGTGCGCTGGCCCGTGCCTGGCCGCTGCATGCGGTGCTGGCCTGGGGTATGGTGCTGCCCACCCTGCTTTTGCACAACGTCCGCCTGGGCTTTTTAACGGTGGGGTACGATGCCGGCGGTACTTCCAACTACAGCTGGTACCGGGTGGGCGGCATGACTTTCCAACCGGCGGAACTGGCCAAAATCAGCTTTGTACTGACCCTGGCCCTGCATCTGAACCATGTGCGCGGCCGGGTGAACAAGCCGGCCAATTTGCTGGCGCTGGCGGTGCATGTGCTGCTGCCGGTGCTGGCCATTCACATCCAGGGCGATGACGGCACGGCGCTGGTATTTTTGGGCATTGGGCTGGTCATGGTGTTTGCGGGCGGTATTTCCGGCTGGCTGGTGGCTGGCGGGCTGGCCGCTGCGGGCGGTGGTGCAGCCCTGCTGCTGAAACTACGCCCGGGTCTGCTGAAAGGCTACCAGGCCAAGCGTATTTTTGCCGTGCTGGACCCCGAAAACCCGGCTCTGGCCGATATCGCTTACCAGCAGAACAAGGGGGCTATGGCCATCGGAACCGGCGGATTGACCGGAACCGGCCTTTGGGGCGAGCATGTGTTTGTGCCAAACTCCTGGAATGATTTTATCTTCAGCTACCTGGCCAACGCGATGGGCTTTGTGGGGGCGGTAACGGTTCTGCTGCTGTTGCTGGGCATCTCGGTGCGCATTCTGCTGGCAGCGCTGCAAAGCACGGATGCTTTGGGCCGCTATCTGTGCGTGGGCATCTTTGCCGCACTGTTCTGGCAGTGCATCATCAACCTGGGCATGAATTTACAGGTGCTGCCGGTCATCGGGGTCACGCTGCCGTTCTTCTCGGCAGGCGGGTCCAGCGTGGTCATGGTGTATTTGTGCGTGGGGCTGGTGCTGGCGGTATCCCGCAAGAACCGCCGCAAAAAGCTGGCGGTGCCCATTGAGCTGGAACAGGTTTGACACCGGCAAACGGCCGCACTAAAATAGAAAAAGGCACTGCGGTAAGCGGTTGGCCTTTGGACTAAGAGCTTAGTAAACTTAGTAAACTAAGAACCGCCACTTGACCCGGTGGAGGTTTTTGCTTTTCACGGTGACCGTTGCGCTGCTGCCGCAATTCGACCGCCTGTGCAAGACAAAACAATAAGACAGACAAAATAAAGCCGGTGTACCGTAAGATGAATCAAACGGTACACCGGCTTTTACAGTGTCAGGCTTCCTCTTTTTTACTGGGGCTGCACAATGCGGGGATCAGGCAGATGGCTGCCGCCGCTACCAGAATATACACGGTGCGGGCCGCCCAGCTTGTCTGGCCGCCCAGCAGCCAGGCAATGATATCCAGCTTCCAAATGCCCACAAAGCCCCAGTTCAGCCCGCCAATGATAGCCAGCAGCAGGCAGATTTTTGAAAGAACAGAATTGCACATGTTGGAAAACACTCCTTCCTATAACGGAAGTATGCCCATGCCGCGGTGTGTCTATTCGATTTTCTGCCACCGGGCGGAAGTTTGGGCAAAAACAGCACCGCACAGCAGAAGGGCGGTGGGGTTGGTCGTCAGGTGGAAGGGCTGAACTTCCATATAGGCGTAAGCCAGCATGGCAAACAGGCAGCAAACCTCAACCCGGCGGCCCTGTTTGGCGTGACCCCACAGGGCGGCGGCAAACAGAATACCCAGCAGCGCGGCGACCACCGGACCAAACTGAAACAGTGCAAAAGCAAAGCTGTTATCCACTGTGGGCCAGTTGAACACCTGCCCTGCAATTTTGACATCCAGCAGGCGGTAGGCCATCCAGGTCAGCGAGATGCGGCAGGTGAGCAGGGAGTCCAGCTTTGCCAGCCATGCGGGGCCGATATCATTGTTCCACGGTCCCACCTTGATGACCAGCAGCGGCAAAAGGTAACTGACCGCCGCCGTAAGCCCCACCATGCCGGCGCAGGTGCCGGGCCACCAACGGGGTACACTGTGCTCGGCGCGCAGGCGGCAGAACACCAGCCCAACGGCCAGCGCCAGCGTGCACAGCGCAGCGCTGCGGCTGGCGGGCCCCACCAGCAAAAACACGCCGACGGCAAATACCAGCAGGCAGTCCACCCAGCGCACCTTTTGGGCACGCAGCAGGGCATAGGCCAATACCAGGCCGAACACCAGTCCGCCGAATGTGTTGGGGTGGCCGTAGCCGTAAGTGCCGCGCAAAGCGCCCATCCGCTCGCTGGTCAGGTCCGGGGCAACGATCCCGGCAAAGTGCAGTGCCAGCACCACCGCCATGGCGGCACAGCCGCTGGCAAAATAGACCTGCAGCGGGCGGCGCAGGGGAACATCCTTGGCGGCAAGCACCGCCACCACAATGCCGATCCACCAGATGTTCTGGCTGTTGAAATAGACCCAACGGGCAATGAAATACAGCGCTCCGCCAGCCAGCAGCTCCCGCCAGGTGTAGCGGGTGCCGAACAAAATCTTGGCACCAAAGCACAGGAACGCGAGCCATTCCAGCACGGGGCTCATCACGCCCTGCACCCACGCCCAGTTCTGGCGCGCCATGCTGTTGCAGAACACCACGCTGATCTCATACGCGGCCAGCCCGGCGGCAAACAGAATACGGCCAAGCTGCAGTCGCCATTCGGCCAGCTGCTGCCCAAATAACAGGTGCGGCGTGTTCCACAGGCCGTGCAACGCCCCGCGCAGCCCGCCGCCCCTGGCAAGGGCAAAAATTAGGTCAAAAACCGCTGCGGCAAAGAGCGCCAACAGCAGAAAATTAGCAAAACCAAACAAGGGATTCCCTCCTGAAAAAACGCATGGCCCTGTGTTTGACAAGGGCGGGTGCGGATGGTATGCTTCTATTATAAAGATTTTGGACGCAGCACACAAGGGGGCAAAGAATGACGGCACAACGCTATCAGGCAATTTTTGATTGGTTCCGTGCCCGCCCGGCGGCGCTGCGGGCGCTGGGATATGCACAAAAGATCAGCGTGCTGGGAGTATATCTGGTGTATGGCGCGGTGTTGGCTGTTACGCTCTGGCAGCGCAGCGGCCAGTTCTGGCGCGTGCTGGCGGTCCCGGCGGCGGTGTACGTTTTGGGCACGCTGCTGCGCGCGGCCATTAACCGCCCGCGCCCGTATGAGGCATTGAACTTTACGCCGCTGTTCCCCAAGGATACCAAAGGCCAAAGCATGCCCAGCCGCCACTGCTTTTCCGCCGCAGCCATTGTGGCGGCGGCGTTTACCGTGTGGGTGCCGCTTGGCGTGGCCGCCTGCCTGCTGGCGGCGGTTGTGGCTGTGACCCGCGTGCTGACAGGGGTGCATTACCCCAGCGACGTACTGGCTGGCCTGGCCTTTGGCGCCGGGGCAGCTGTGATCGGCTTCCTTTTATGACATGAGGATGATAACTGTGAAACAGTACAAAAAAATAATTGCTGCTGTGGCAGCTGCCGCAATACTGGCCCTGCCCCTGAGCGGGTGCAGCTTTAACGATGTGATGCTGTACCTGTACGGTGGTGACAGCTTTACCAAAGAGGAAGGCGAGGACTACCAGACCTATGACGGCGAAAACGGCATCAGTGTAACCTATGATGCCAATATCTGGAACGAACCCAGCATGTCGCAGGAGGATACCATTGGCATTACCACTGGCAACAAGCTGAGCTATACGGCAGTACTGCTGCAGGTATCGGATGTTTACACGGACTTTTTGGAAGAATCCGCCGCGGAATTGAACGAGGAAGCCCAGACCGTGCGGTATGACTTTGATTTGACCATCCCCGATGCAGAAACCGAGTCCGTCCGGTATGACTGCGGCACTTACCAGATGATCCTGGCCGAAGTGAACTATGACTGCGGCGTTACGCTGCATGTATCGGCAGCATCCCGCTCTGCCAGCTATGACCAGATCGTGGCGCTGCTGCAAAACGTGTACCCCACCGGTCACACGCCGGAAACGGCAGAATAAAAAGCAGCAGCCTTTTGCGGGCTGCTGCGGGTGGGAAAGGTTGGCTTGTAAAGGGGAAGTATGCCGTGTTCCGGGGTGAAATATCTGGCAAAGCCCCTATAAATGGGGTTCGGCACAAGTTTTGTAATACGCAACAGGACGAGGCTGTGGCGGGGTGAGGGCACCCCGCCCTACTGCCACTACAAAATCAGCGGATGAAATTGGTGCGGATGGTATTTTCTGCCTTGGGCGGCTCAATCCCTGCGGCTTTGCCTGCGGCAATGCACTTCAAGATCCAGGCCATGTTGTGGCCCAGGTTGCGCATGATCTGCATGCCCTCTTCGTCCAGGGCGGCCTGTTCGGCGTTGCTGCCGTGTACCATCGGCCAGTAGGTGGAGCTGATCAGCGGCATCTGGCAGAACTGGGGAACCTTTTCCAGGGCTTCCAGTGCGCTGGTGGTGCCGGCGCGGCGGGCGCTGGTAACAATAGCGGCGGGCTTTTGTGCCAACAGGCGGCCTGCGCTGTAGCCCAGCCGGTGCATGAAGCCCAGCATGCTGGCAGCGGCGGTGGAATAATGTACCGGAGCACCAAACACAATGCCGTCGGCCTTTTCCACCAGCGGCAGAACATCAACGACTGGCCCGCCGAATACGCAATGTCCGGCTTTGGCGCAGCCGCCGCAGCCCACACAGCCGCCCACCGGGACAGCGCCAATGTGGTAGATGGTGGTTTCGATGCCGTCAGCGTTCAAAGCCTTGGCAATCTCCTGCAAAGCAGCGTCTGTACAGCCATGTGCGTGCGGGCTGCCGTTGATAAGAAGTACGTTCATAATCGTTATGCCTCCGTTTTGAGAAAAAAGCTTTTGCTGCGGGGAAAGTTGGTGCACCGGGGTGCTCATACCCGGAACCGCCGATCCCCCTGTATAAACTATATTATAGCACACCTAAGGTGTATCTGAAAACAAAGAAAATGACGGATGTTTCGCAAACACAAGCAGGATTTAAGGCAAAGAGCCGTAGGAATCCTTTGTGGATTCCAAGGCTTTTTAACGCAAAATCCGGCTGTGTTTGTAGAAATAGACTAAATTTTCGACTTTTCAGATACACCCTAAAAAATGTTGAAAACCCTGAAAGGGAAGAAGGTCAAACACCATGCCTGTAACCTGCACCAATTATAAATTGAAATGCGGCGGCTGCCCGCTGCTGAACCAGCCCTACCCCGACCAGCTCAAGCACAAGCAGCAGTTGGAACAACGCCTGCTGGGGCGGTTTGCCCCGGTATCCCCCGTGCTGGGGCAGGCAGAACCTTGGCATTACCGTAACAAGGCCATCGCCACCTTTGCCACCGGGCCGCGTGGACGACTGACATGCGGCATTTATGCAGCGGGCACCCACCGCGTGCTGCCGTATACGGACTGCTTGCTGCAGGATACCGTCATTAACCAGACCATTGCTGCTGTGCTGGAAGCCGCCCGCGCCTGCCGCTGGCCTGCTTTTGAGGAGGATCGCGGCACCGGTCTGCTGCGCCATGTGCTGGTGCGCCGCGGTAAAACCAGCGGTCAGGTGCTGGTGGTGCTGGTGACCGCGCAGGAAAACCTGCCCGGCAGCCGCAATTTTGTGAAAGCCCTGCGGGAAAAGGCCCCCTGGGTGACCAGCGTGGTGCAGAACTGCAATCCCCGCCGCACCAGCGCGGTGCTGGGCAGCGATGTGCGTACCCTGTATGGCCCCGGCAAAATTACCGATACGCTGTGCGGGCTGCAATTCGCCATTTCGCCCCGCAGCTTTTACCAGGTCAATCCGGAACAAACCGAAGTGCTGTACGCCAAGGCCATTGAGTTCGCTGCCCTGACCGGCAAAGAAACAGTGATCGATGCCTACTGCGGCATTGGCACCATCGGCCTGTGCGCGGCGGGCAGGGCAAAGCAGGTCATTGGCGTGGAGCGCAACCCGGACGCGGTGCGCAATGCCTGCGCCAACGCCGCAGCCAATAAGATCAACAACGCGCGGTTCATCTGTGCCGATGCAACCGATTGGATGCGCGCTGCGGCACAGCCCAACTCTGGCTTGCCGCACCCCGATGTTGTATTCCTGGACCCCCCGCGGGAGGGCAGCACCCCCGCCTGCATTGATGCAGTGACTGCCATGAAACCCAAACGCGTGGTTTACGTCAGCTGCAACCCCGAAACTCTTGCCCGTGATTTGACCCACTTGACCCGCCGCGGATGGAAAGCAGTAAAAATCCAGCCCGTGGATATGTTCCCCCACACGGAACATGTGGAGACGGTATGTTTATTGTCCAAACTAAATGTCAAGCATCATATTGAGGTGGAAATCACGATGGATGAGTTGGATTTGACGGCAGCGGAGAGTAAAGCCACTTACGATGAAATCAAGGCTTATGTACTTGAAAAATTCGGCTTTAAAGTCAGTCAGCTTTATATCGCCCAAATAAAACGGAAATGTGGCATTATCGAGAGAAAGAACTATAACCAGTCAAAAAAAGAAGATGCCAAAGTGCCGAAGTGCCCGCCGGAGAAAGAAGCGGCGATTATGGATGCGCTCAAGCATTTCCAGATGATTCCATAGAAAAACAGAATAGAGATGCCAGTTTCAGATTTAAAAGGTGTTGCTTTCGGGCAGCACCTTTTGTTTTAAGCATTTAGAATTTCTTAGGAGGGAGGTGTCATTCATGCCAGACCTTGCCATGCTGGACTACTTCTACGGAGATGAAGCGGAACAGTTCACTTTTTACCGGATACCCAAAGTGCTGTTCACTGACCCCAGCTACCGGCGCATATCTTCCGACGCCAAAATCCTGTACGGGCTTATGCTTGACCGTATGGGGCTGTCAGTTCGGAATGGCTGGCTGGACGAATACAACCGGGTATTCATTTTCTTTACCCTGGAGGATGCTTTGGAATATCTGTGCTGCGGGCATACCAAAGCCGTTTCCCTTTTTGGGGAACTGGATAAGGCGGGCTTGATCGAGCGCAAAAAGCAAGGCCAGGGAAAGCCGACAAAAATCTACGTTAAGAACTTTGTTCGGAATGCGGAAGTCTTGACTTCCGAAAAACGGAAGTCTAAAGTTCCGCAATCTGGAAGTCAAGACTTCCAAAAAACGGCCTCTAATAATACTGAGATAAAAGATACTGAATTGAGTGATACTGAACCATCTATCTATCCGGTCAGGGGGCTGCCGGAAGATAAATCGCCTGCGGCAGATGCGATGGATACGATGCGTGTCTATCGTCAGATTATCATGGAGAATATTGAGTACGAGATCACTCGCAGGCAGCTCGGCTATGATGCCGACATTCTGGACGAGATTGTTGACATCATGGTGGACACGGTATGCAGCACAAAGCCCATGATCCGCATAGGCGGTCAGGATTTTCCTTTAGAGGTCGTAAAGAGCCGCCTGCTAAAACTCAATTCAGAGCATATCAGCTATGTGGTGAGCAGTTTGAAATCTAACACCACCAAAGTCCGAAACATCCGGGCGTATCTGCTTACCGCCTTGTATAATGCCCCTACCACTATCAGCAGTTACTACACAGCTTTGGTCAACCATGACCTTTACGGCGGTGGGTAACTGCTTTTTTCATAATCACCTATGGGCGGCTGCGCCAGTTCCTGGCCAGCCCCCTTAACTGCAAAAATGCAAATGAGCAGCACTGTGTCAAGAACGCACGGTGTGCGTTCATTTTCATTCTTGACACGGGGTTGCTCGTTTGCTACCCGGCACAGCCGGAGAAAGGAGCTTCCCCATGAAAAAGCCATTTGCCTACATTACAGCCGTCTGGAAAGGCGGCGAGTTTACCGTCATTGACCAGGCGGCGGTGTACTGCCGCAAAGTCTATGAAGCCGGGTTTACCCCGATCTGCCCGGTTCTCTATCTTCCCCATTTCCTGCGTGATTCCATTCCTGCCGAACACAAGGACGGCATTGACATTGGGCGTGAACTTCTGCGCCGGAGCCATGTGCTGATCGTCTGCGGGGACGAAGTTGACGAGTCCGTTAAAAACGATATTGCCGTGGCACAGCGGCTGGGCATTACCGCCACTACCCTGGATGGCATTCTGAAAATCCATGCTCAGGGAGAAAACGAGGTGGAGGGCTGATGCCTGATTACCTGTACCGGTTGACGCTGTTTCTGCTGCACCGGCTGGTGGTTCCGCCTTAGACCATTTCCTTTTTCAGCATTCCTGCCAGAGAAAGGAGTGATGAGGTTTGCAGGAAGAAGTTGAAAACAAATCGGTGGCGATTAGTATCAAAGCCACCAAGCTGACTGCCAATGTGCTGAAAGCCGCACTCCTGAAAGCCCTTGCGGAAATGGAGAAAAAGCAGAAAAATCCCAAGGTCTACAAGGGCAAACAGAGTGTGAAACACCTTGTCCGGCAGGGAGTTGGGGTCAGCAACATCGAAATCACGGACGGCAACATCAAGTCTTTTGAGAAAGTTGCCCGGAAATACGGCATTGACTTTGCTCTCAAAAAGGATGTTTCTACACAGCCGCCCCGGTATCTGGTCTTTTTCAAGAGTAAAGATGCCGACGCACTGACGGCGGCATTCCGGGAATATTCCGGTAAAGTCGTGAAAAGCCAGTCCAAGGAGAAGCCGTCCATCCGCAAGCAGCTTTCCAAACTCCAGGAAGTGGTCAAGGATATGGCAAAATCCCTCTCCCGGAACAAGAGCCAGGAGGTGGACAGATGAAGAAATTGCCAAAAATCAATACTTCCAAGCTGCTAAAAGCGGCTTTGCCGTATATCCTGGTCGGCCTGATGGCTACCAAGCTGGGGCAGGCGTACCGCATGGCATCCGGCGGCGATGTGCTGGATCGGATTTTTGGGGCGTTCCTCAAAATCGGGGAAGCCTTTACCAATCCCCTGCCCAGCCTGCATCCGTTTGACCTGCTGGTGGGGGCTGCCTGCGGCGCTCTGCTGTGGTTTATCGTATACCAGAAATCCAAGAATGCCCGGAAATACCGGCGTGGTGCGGAGTATGGGACTGCCCGATGGGGAAATGCAAAAGATATTGAGCCGTTCATCGACCCGGATTTTTCGCAGAATATCCTGCTGTCCGAAACGGAACGTCTGACGCTGGGAAAAATTGCAGACCCCGAAAAGAGAAACGTCAATCTGAATGTGCTGGTCATTGGTGGGAGTGGTTCGGGAAAGACCCGCTACCACATCAAGCCCAATCTTCTCCAGATGAACGCATCGTATGTCTGCTCCGATCCCAAAGGCACGGTCATTGAGGAAGTCGGGCGGGCGCTGGTGCGTGGCGGGTATAAAATCAAGGTTTTAAACACCATTGATTTTTCCTGCTCCATGCACTACAACCCCTTTGTCTATCTCCATAGCGAAACGGACATTCTCACTCTTGTCACGGTTATTATGACCAATACCCAGGGAGAAGCCAAAGGCGGGGACGGATTCTGGGAGAAAGCGGAAGCTCTGCTGTATCAGGCACTGATCGCTTATATCTACTATGAAGCCCCAGCCGAGGAGCGCAACATGAATACCCTGCTGGATATGCTCAACGCCTGCGAGTGCCGGGAGGACGACGAAAACTTTAAATCAGCGGTTGACCTGCTGTTTGAACAGTTGGAACAGCGCAATCCCGACCACTTTGCGGCAAGGCAGTATAAAAAATTTAAGATGGCGGCGGGTGATATATGCTCTAAGTGACTTCTTAATCATGATTTTGTCATGGTTAGTGAAGCAATCACTTAGAGCATTTTTGTTTCAGGAGGTACAGCCATGAGAAATGAAAAAATTACCCCACTGTACGAGCGCCTGAGCCGGGACGATGAGTTACAGGGCGAGAGCAATTCCATATCCAACCAAAAACAGATGTTAGAGGATTTTGCCCGCCGGAATGGGCTGCCCAACCCTACGCACTTTACCGATGATGGTATCTCAGGCACCCGTTTTGACCGCCCCGGATTTTTGGCGATGATGGAGGAAGTGGAGGCAGGGCGTGTAGAGGCAATCGTCATCAAGGACATGAGCCGGTTAGGACGCGACTATCTGAAGGTCGGTCAGGTTATGGAGGTTTTGCGGCAGCGTGGTGTTCGTCTGATTGCCATCAACGACGGTGTAGACAGTCTGAAAGGTGATGACGATTTTACCCCGTTCCGCAACATCATGAATGAATTTTACGCCCGTGATACCAGCCGGAAAATCCGCTCTGTGTTTAAGTCAAAAGGCATGAGTGGCAAGCACCTGACCGGCACTGTGATTTACGGCTACTTATGGGACGAAAAACGGGAGCATTGGCTGGTAGATGAGGAAGCCGCCGAAGTGGTACGCCGTATCTTCTCCCTCACGCTGGAGGGATATGGGCCTTATCAGATCGCCTGCAAATTATCCACAGACCGGATTGAAATTCCTGTCGTACACCTTGCCCGCTTCAACGAGGGTGTGAACCGTTCAAAGCCGGTCAAAGACCCCTATGGATGGGGATCATCTACCATCGTGAACATTTTGAAAAAACGAGAGTATTTGGGGCACACCATCAATTTCAAGACCCGCAAGCACTTTAAGGACAAGAAAAGCCACTATGTTTCTGAGGACGAATGGACGATCTTTGAGAATACCCATGAAGCCATTATCGACCAGCAGACCTTTGATTTGGTGCAGAAAATCCGCAGCAATGTACGGCGTTATCCAAACGGCTGGGGCGAAGCGGCTCCCCTCACAGGTTTGCTCTATTGTGCCGATTGTGGCGGCAAGATGTATGTCCACCGCACCAACAATGGCAAGCGGATTTCTCAATATACCTGTTCCAATTATACCAAAGTTCCGTGTGGGACACTATGCCCTACACAACACCGTATCAATGAGAGTGCTATCCTGACATTGGTTTCTGACACGCTCCGGGCTATCGCTGAATATTCCAAAAATGACCGGACGGAATTTATTCACGCCGTTCAGGAAACGCAGGTTGCCCAACAGAGTGCCGATATAGCGAAAAAGCGCAGGCGTCTGGCCGCTGCTCAAAAGAGATCCGGAGAACTGGAAAAACTGATTTGCAAAATCTATGAGGACAACGCCCTCGGCAAGCTGCCGGATGCACGATATAGGGCGCTTGATGCACAGTATGCCAAAGAGCAGGACGCACTTGAGATTGAAATTGCGGAGCTGGAAAAGGCTGTTACCGGCTATGAGCAAAGCCAGAAATCAGCGGAGAAATTTATAGCCTTGATTGATAAGTACGAGAATTTTGACACTCTGACAAACACCATGCTCAACGAGTTTGTAGAGAAAATCCTTGTCCATGAACGCTCCCGAAAAGGCAGTCAGGATACCACGCAGGAAATTGAAATCTACTTTAATTTTTTAGGACGCTATATTCCACCATCCTTACAGCCGGTTCCTTTAACCCCAGAGGAACAGGAAGAATTGCGGAAAAGAGAAGAACGCAAGGACAGGCTCCATCAGAACTATTTGAAGCGGA